>Ga0209212_1005278_pt1 | contig 15501 bp, 6 predicted proteins | sample RifGroC2_FD_183996 | JGI IMG/M metagenome (GOLD analysis project Ga0209212, IMG submission 183996) | Groundwater microbial communities from Rifle, Colorado, USA - Groundwater C2 (SPAdes) (version 2) | ecosystem: Environmental > Aquatic > Deep subsurface > Groundwater | place: Rifle, Colorado... | reverse complement strand
GTCGAGGGTATATCTTATCACGACATCTTTAGTGGCTGATGTGATAGTAACCTGGCATGAATTTACGAACATGGACGAAGCGGGGCTGAAAACCGGCGCTTCAGCCGCGGCGCTTAATATCACGCGCTGGAAGGCTTTAAGCGAAGTGCCGGCGATGGCGCCGCTGAATACGTAAGTGCCGGCGGCACTTTTATTGTATGAAGGCGTCGAATCGGCCTGCCATGTAACGGCGCCATAGCTCAATGAAAGATCGTTGCTGGAATTTTTTATGGATACGCCCGCGGGGAATGTGATCGCGGCAAGTTCGGTGCCGACGGCGGCTTTGATATCTGCCGGCTGCACTACCATTTTAATATTGACTGCGGCGTTTTCTATATCGGTCGAAGTGGTGGAACTATCGATGGTGGTCTGGTTTATGATTACGCTCGAAGCCGCGCCTGGCGTCGATGAAATTATCGCCTGGGTTTCCGAAAGTTTCAGCGAATCGGAATAAGCGCTCAGAACGTCTTTGACGGTGAGATCCATTTTAGCGCAGAGCGCCGACCTTGATTCGGCGCTGACGCCAGAACTCGCAACTACCGCCTGGATGGTGGTCATTGCCTTTAAAAATTCGACGGCGACGGTTTCGCCGACTATGCCGTTAACCAGATTTTTTGTTTCCGACGCAATATCGGTCACGCTGTCTTTAACGGCAACCGCGGGCGGCGTTATCTTTTTATCGCGCGCAAGAGCCGCTATGGCCGAAGATTCCGCGCTTATATTAACGCCGCTGACGGCGATGGTTTCAATATTGCCCATGGCCGATTTCAGCGGAAGCTGGCCGGCGATCGCCGAATAAACCGTCTTTTGAGAAGTTTTGTGCCGCAAAACGATAACGGCGCTGTAACTTTGCGAAGCGGACGCCGTTATTTTAGCCGAATACGAGCCGCCGGAGATCGAAATCTGCGCGGGTATCTCGCTCATGGTGTTCATATCGATCACGACAAGTTCGAAATCGGTTCCGTAAGCGATCGCGCGGTCCGCAGACCCGGCGCTGAATCCCGGCGCGTCGATGGACGGCGCGGAAGAAGCCGCCGAAGGCATCGAACCGCTTAAAACTATGCTTGCAGCCGTTGCCGCCGTCTGGTCCATAGTTATGGAAGCGCCGTCGTAGTTTATGAAAGTGTCGGCCGATACTTTAAAAAAGTATGATTCGCCGACCTTGAATTCGGGATCGGTACCGTCGAGCAGGACAGGCACGCCGTCGTTCTGAACTACCTGAACGAAGCTGCCGGCGGCCGGGCTCCACTTATATATTCCGCGGATCAGCGGATAAGAATTCATCAACTGCGAAAATTTAACCGCCGTAGCAGGCGCTTTCGAAAAGCCGACCAGATTGAATCCGGCCTTGAGCGTGATATTGCCGACCGTCGTTAACGCTGCGCCGCTCGAATTAAGCGTCACATTCGCCGAAGATATGCTTTTAACAATATAGCCTTTTCCCGCCGCAAGCGAGGTGAGGCTGCCTTCGCTCATGCTCAGAAAACTGCCTGCTGCGGCGCTGAATAAATAAATATCTTCTATCGCCGTGGCGTCGAGTTGTTTGAATTGTGCGGGCGTCGCCGTGGAAGGGGTGTTGGTGAATCCTATGAAATTGAACCCGGGCCTGAGAGTTATGGTCTGCGTCAGCGTTTGCGCCGAAGCATCGTAATAAAAGCATAAAAAGAGAGATATAAGGGCCGCCAGCAAAATGAATTTTCCTGATTTCATCAACGATACCACCTTGTATAATATAATTTTTGTTCCATAATTTTGATCCGGTCGATCATTTCCTGAAATCGAATTTTATCACATTTTAAGGTAAAATGCAAATCTATAGACAATCTACACACCATATAGTATGCCATAAATAAAAAAGGCCGCTCTGAAATATGAGTTCAGAAACGGCCTCTTTTATATTAAACTACCTGATTACAGGTTATCGTTTATTTCGACTGAAACTCCGTTACCTGCGAAGGTATAGCTCTCATAAAACTGCTTATGTCAGCCGCCGTGGTGGAGGCGTTTACAGTATTTGTCGCGCCGTTCGCGCCGGGAAGCGTGATCGACGGAGGAATTGTACCATCGGGTATTGAAACACCTAATTGCGTCAAAGTAGGAAGCGCTTTAAGAACATTTACATAAGCTATAAGCAATTCGGTCGCGGCCGCGGGATTTGGAATGTTTGACGCGGGAACCAAATTTAAAGCATTTTTTACCTTGGCCATGCAACCTTCAAGCAAAGTGGCTGCAGCTAATAAATTGCTACGCTGAGTTATATAAGGTTCCGGAGCGGTTTCAGGTATTTGAGCGGCAGCATCCCTGAGCTGCGTCACGCCGGCCTGAGCGTCTTTAACGCCCTGCCTTGCCAGGATTATGTTATCGACGACACCCGTGCCGCCTATGGCCTTATTAAGCTCGGTCATGAACGAAGTAGTGTCGGTCGACTGCATGAGTTTTGATATAACGCCGTCAGAAAGAGGAGTCATGTTCGCGAAATCGAAAACGGGAAGGTTGGGAACGTTATTTCCGAGTTTTTCGAACGCGAGCATCGAAGCCGTCGTCGTTTTGATGTCGATCGGCGGGTTCTGCAGCTCGAGCGCGGTTACGTTAGCCGGAATTTCGCTTATAAGCGGGCATTTGCCGACGATGTTACGCGCGAGAACATTTCCTGACACTTTTTCGATGATCTCCTGGATTATTATCTTGGGAACGCCGTCTATCGGTATCTGGCCGGTGTAACTAGCGGCGTTCGTCGGATCGCCGTTAACCGGATACGTAGTTCCGCTTATCTGGTCGTATATTTTTATCTGGTGAAGCGCCGGATCGAAAGTCTGCGTCGAAGGCGTGCCGGCCTGGAACGACGGTGCGGCAGGAACGCTAGTAGGCGCCGTTTTTAAATTCAAGTATTTAGCCGTAACAGGAACCGTCGTCGCATCGATAGCGAATACGCCGTTCAATACCGCGGGCGCACCAATTACATTGTTCGTAATGAACAATCTGAGTGCGGTCATACCGGTTACCAGCGGACCGGGAGCGGCCTTCAGCGCGTAAAGTTTGAAGTTGTAGACGTGCACTTCGCCGGTCGGCGGGTTCGGGCCGTCATAGCCGATCTTATCGTTATAAGTCGCGAGCTGTTTAAGCGTCGCGTTATTTACGAGCGGCGTTGCGCCCTGCGGAACGGCTCTTGCAAGGCCGGTGAAAGTGCCGGGCATTCCGTATATTACCCAGTGTATATAAGGATTTGATGCATCGGTAGGATCTTCGCAGACAAGGGCGTAGCTGACCGTGCCGGTCGGAGCGCCAGTCCAGCGGAGTTCGGGCGATACGTTGGCGCCGATACCGCTGAATTCGACGGGGATCGTGCCGTTAGCCGCGAATGAAGGCGACACAAGGGCAAACGTGACAGGCAGCGGAGTCGTCGACTGTACGAACTTGACGAAGAGCCTGTTCGATATTATCGCGCCGGCAGCGTCCACTATTGAAAGTATGCCGATCTTTCCGGCGAGTTCGGTCGCGACAGCCGCGTCAACGGCCGCGTGAACGGTCGTATCCATCCAGTCGAGCTGCTTTACGGGGAACATATATTCTTTGAGCGCCGTTCTGAATTTGATCTGAGCGCCGGTGAGATATACGCCAAAACTGTCGCCTATCATATGTACCATAGGAACCGTGTTATATATTATGTTTACATTCGTGGGAAGTTCCGTTGCAGGAGGAGTAGCGCCCCACGAATCCTGGTATAATTTAACTTCGTTAGTTGCATCGTTAACGCCTTTTATAGTTCTTATAAAAGTCGGCTGCGGAAGAACGCTCGATGTGAATTTAACTCTCACTCTGGCGGTAACTTCGAGACGCTGCATTTCGTCGAATATTACGAGGACCGCAACCAGATTGGTTTTGCCTGCGAGTTTCGCCCAGTCGAGCATTACCGATATGGAGTCGCTGCCCCAGCCTGCCGCGTCGTTGAACGCTATAGGAACTACTTCGACGGCGTTATCGATGAAGAACATAAAGTCCGCGCGCATTTTATTCGGGTGTTTGAGGTTTCTTCCGGTAATAACGAGCGGAGTCATCGTGGTGGTGCCGTCAGAAGGAGGAAGCAGCGTTACCACGTTAGCGGCGCTCTGAGTGTTAACGGTATCGATAGCCATCGTAACAGCGGGAGCCGCTGCGCCTCTGAACAATACCAGCATCTGGCTGGAAGCCGGCGCGTTGGCCGTATCATCCCATATAACCAGCGACGTGGCTTTGTAGTCGGGCAAATCCGCGACGGCGGGAAGCGACGCGGCGGCTATCGTGATCTCGTAATTGGTCCAGTTGGTCGAACCGGACTTGCCGATTTCTACGAAAGAGCCGGTGGTCGTCGAATCGACGGCCGCTTTGAAGTATTTAAGGCTGAAGGTTCCGCTGGCGGGAAGAAGCATATCGCCTTTAACAACAAGATCTTTCGTGCGGTCGATCTCGAAGGGACGGATGAGACCGAACGGATTTGAAATGTTAGTGCCGCTCACTAATTCTCTAACTATTACTTTCGGCGTGAAAACTATCGTCGAAGCGGTGAATTCAACCGGTATAGCCAGAATCGAACCGTATTTGGAATCGAACAGTTCGATCTTGCTTGCGCCTGTAACACCTTTAAGCGGAGCGGTGCTGAATTTTATCGAGGTATCCGTCCAGTCCGTGCTGCCGTTGTCGCACAGGAAAACGGGGACCATAAGTTTCGGGTTGTGAACCTTTATGACTCTTCTTTCGCCGGTTAAAGCATTGAGGTTGGTTCCTTCGATAACAGCGAACGGATTTACCGTCATCTCGCCGAGTTTCGCTGCCGTACCGTCGGTAGGAACTGCGATGCCGCCTATTTTAGTTATAGCGGGTTTTTTGTCGGTAGGCGCTACGACGACTTCGTTTGCGTTAATAACGGCCGCGTCATGAAGGGTAAGGCCCCATGAAGTTCCGTCGAGCGTTTTTACGAAGTAGTGGTCGGTTTTAATGAAGAAATTCTGCAGCGCGAAACCCGTTTTGCCCGGAGGCAGTAACACGGTGCCGTCAGCCAGGAAAAGTCCGTTGAGCATGTCGATCTTATATTTGCCTTCGATCTTCCACGGTACACGGACTACTACGCGGCCGGCGACGTTAGGATCGTATTCTACGAACGGGTCGTCTACTACAGATACTTTCAGGCTGTCGAGCGAGTCCATTAATTTGATCCATGCCAGACGCTTGGCTGCGTTCATAGTGAAATTTTCAAGCACGAACATTTTTTCGTAAGCCGCGATCCTTTCGGCGCCGGTCTTCGAAAGATCGTTGAAGTTGGTTAATATATTCCTATAGACGGGTTCGAGCGTGGCCTTAAGCGAGAGGTCTATTTCCTGTTTTATGAAGAACGGGAACTGAAGCATGTGAACGGGATTATTCAGACTTGCTTCGAGATCCGCAGATGCCGCGCTGATCATCTTGAACAGGAATATGTAATTTCCGGCTTTAAGGCTGGAAAGGTTTTTCGTTATGTCCAGCAGGAATTTGCCGGTTTCGCCTGTCACGGCTTCGAGTTTGATATGGGCCGGAACGTCGGCTACGGGCGTCAATTTATTGTCGAACATCGAAGAAACCACGTTCGGCTGCATTACGCTTACATAAACGACCGAGTCGGTGCCGTCGGTGACGACCTTAAGCGAGGGGCCGGTAAGTATTTCGACGAATTTGATCCTGGCGAGTTCAGTCGCGCCTTTTACTACGACGGGGAATATCGCTTCAGCTTTAATGCCCGAGGTAGTGGTGGCATTGACTATCGCGTCATAAACGCCGGCGGCGATATTAGCGCCAAGGTTGAGTTTGCCTTCCCATTTATTCTGATTGGTCGCATTTTTCGTAAGCGTTACCGTAACGGCCGTCTGGGCCGCGTCGTCTAAGTAAACGGGATTGCCGAATCTTTTGAGTTCTACTTTAACTTCGCTCAGAAGATTTACAGCGGTCGTATCGGGAACTTTTATGTCGATGGCTATATTCACTTCGCGCAGCATATTCGAAGCGAGATCGATAACGCGCGGCGAGTAGAATATATTGGCGAATATCGGACGGCCCTCGACGAACTGGTCGACTATCTGGCCTTCGTTCTGAAGCTGGAGGACGAACCTCTTGGCTTCTTCGATGAAACCCTGTTCGGGGAATTCGGTAATTAATTCGCTGAACAGTTTGAGCGCGATATTTTTGTAATTAACGTCTTTGAATTTGTGCATTACGTAGCGTTCCATATACATAATGGCGCGCTGGAATTTAGCCATCGCCCTGAGGCTCTTAAGATCGGTTTCGGAAGTGATGTTGCCTACATATTTAGCGTCGAGGCTTAAGTCGTCGACTATGGCTTTTAACGCCACTTCAACCGACGAGAACGCCATTTCTATTTCCATCGTCGAGAAATTATTTTTGTAGTACAGGCGCAGTTTTTCGATGAGCGAAAGCGCTTTGTTGAATTCGGCGCCGGGGCGGGGTTTGCTGTCGATGAAAGAGTTTACGCCTACTTCGCCGGCGTTCTGGAGCGCAATGCCGGATTCGAGTTCGTTCAATATGTCGCGTACCGAGTTGACGAAATTAGATTCCGGGAATTTGAGTCTGAAAAGTTTTAATCTTTCGAGTAATTTTACTTTTACGATATCGTCTTTAACGGTTAAAAGCCTGAATTTATAATGCAGGCAGAAAGCGCCGTAGTAAAGAGCGGCTTCTTTCATTTTAACGGTTATCTTCACGTCGGTCGAGTTGTAAACTTCTTCGAATTTATCGAAAGCTTTCTGGAACTGCTCGATGGCGATCTTATATTCTCTGCCGTGATAGAAGCTCATGGCGCGTTTCATTATCGCGTCGGCCGCTTCGAGCAGGCCGCCGGCTTCTGCAATGACGCCTTCGGTCTTCTTTTCGATGTCTTCGATCGTCCTGATCATTTCTACGATCGCGAATGAAAGGTGAGCGTAATGAGCTTCAGCTATCTTTTCGCGGATCTCGAGGAATATTTCTTTAGCGAGACCGAGAAGTTCTTTATTTTCGAGATCGATCTGTCTGAGAGCGCGGTATTGTGATAAAAGCACGAGGCCCATGTGGTAACGAGCGTCGCCTTTTAACTGGTTGACAACCGCGGGATTGTCGAAGATCGCTTCGAAGGCCGTATCGGCGCCTTCAAGAAGTTTCAGAGCCGTATCGGCGGCGGGAGCTTCGACGGTTCCGGTGGCTGTGGTTCCTGCGTATATCAGTTTCTGCTTTTCTTCGAGGGTCGTGAGAACGCGGGCCGCGTCGATTATCTTATTCGCGTTGAATAAGAGTTTCATAGCGTTATTGAAAGCGAGTTTTACCGAGTCGGTGCTTTCAGTGAGATCTACGAACTGCTGACCGAAGTTCTGCTGAGTGGGGTTGTCGATAACTAACTTTTTGCCGACTGCGAAGAAGTTGGTAGCCGGTTTTATGGTTTTTATTATCTTTCCGACGGTTACGTTGGTATCAACGAGTATTTTCTCAGCGTCGGTGGTGGCGCTCTGCTCTAAAGTGATCAGCCTGTTTTTAACGGCCGTGAGAGCCGTATCGGTAGCGGGAGCGTTTTTGAGCTTATCGACGACTGCCGCGAAAGCGAAGAGAGCTTCGTTTACTTTCGGGAACTTCTGCTCGTCGTTCATACGGAGTTCGGCACCTTTATCGGATTTAACTACCGTTTTAACCGAGTCTTTAAGGTTCTTATAAGCGTTTTCGATGTCGTTCAAGCCAAGGAAAGCGCGGCCAAGGCCGAAATTTTTAACTTTGCTTTCGGTTATGTCCTCGAACACTTCGACGGCTTCGGAAGGACGGCCGGCGTTGATGAGCGCGTCGCCCTTCTTTTCGAGTATCTTGTCTTTGTTTATTACTTCGCCGGTGGGAAGAACCACTTCGAGAGTGCCTTCCGATTCGAATTTTGAAATAAGAACGTCGGCTTTCTGTTTGGCTTCGTCCAATTTAGCGTTGTCATTTTTAGCCAGGACAGATGCGTTTTTCAAAATGGCTGCGGCCAGCGATTTATCGCGGCCGGAAGTCGTGTCGGTTTCGGGTATGGTTATGTTTTTAACCATATCGTAACCTTTTTTATATTCGGCTTCGGCGAGAGTGTTGGTCTCGTCGCTCATTATCTGATAAGCTGCCATTAAAGAGCGGGCACTGGAGGCCGTTGTCGTGTTGTTGACGCTGTTGTTGAAGATATCGCCGAGGTCGCTGCAGACCAGGCCGTAAGATATCTTGGCGTCGGTATTGACTTCCTGCTCGGCGGTTACGTTCTCGGTAGCGGTGATGATGGTCGAAAGCTGACCCTGCGCGCTTTTAACATTGGTTTCGTTCTGGCGCTGGCCGCTGGTCGCGATCAAAGCGAGAGCGTCTTTGAGTTTTTCGAGCATCGTGAGCTGGGCTTCGAGTTTGCCTATAACGGCGTCGAGGCCTTCTTTTATTACGGCTATTTCGTTAGGATCGAGCGAACCTACTACGGCGTCTTTATAAGCTCTTTCGAGTTTTTCGGGGGTGTCGTAGACGCCGTCTTTGAGAAGCGCCTGGCGTTTGGTTTCAAGGTCGCTGACATAGGGCGCGATCCTCTTCTGGAAGTTCGCGTCGGCTTTTTTCAATTCTTCGTCGGCTTTGAAAGCAGACGCTTCTTTGGTCGGATCGGCGTAGATCATGCTGATGGCCGTCGAAATGGGAGTGACGTCGCGGTTTGTTATTTTTTCGTCCGCTTTCACTTTTCCGACGAATACCGATACCATTTTATTGGCAGTGACTTTCGCCTTCGCTATGACCTTATAGGCTTTTGTGAAGTCTTTTACTTTGAACGAATAAGACTGGCCGTCGTTTACGACTTTAGGATTGGTTTCAGCCGCGTCGAGCGATATGGAAGGAACGGCGTTGCCGTCTGAATCGACGAGCGTTACGTCGAACGCTTCGCCGCTGGTCTGATAATTAAGACCGAGTTCGGCCATGCCGGCGGCCGAGTTGATCGTGCCGGTGATTTCAGCCGCTTTAGCGGTCGGATCTACGGGGCTCGCGCCGACGACTATGCTGGTTCCGTCATAATTTACGGTGGTGTCGGCTGTTACGTTGAAAAAGTAGGATTCGCCGGCTTTAAAAGTGGGGTCAGAACCGTCTAAAAGTGTGACGGTGCCGCTGGCGTCGCGCACTACCTGAAGGAATGCGCCGGCAGCGGGACTCCATTTATAAAGGCCTTTGATCGTCGAGTAACTGGCCATGAGCGAGCTGAAAGTTACAGCGGTCGTGGGGACTTTTGAAAAACCGATGAGGTTGAAGCCCGATTTCAGCGTTATGCTTCCGATGGTGGAAATGGCGGTACCAGATACGGTAACGCTTGTTTCCGTGCCGGAGCTGTTTTTTACTATATAGCCTTTTCCGGCCGCGAGACTGGTCAGCGTGCCGTCTTTAACGCTTAAAAAGCTGCCGGCCGCGGCGCTGTATAAATAAACGTCTTCTATATTTGAATTCAATGTCAATAGCTGCTGGGGAGTAATAGAAATCGCGGTCGTAAAACTCGCGAAGTTAAATCCCGATTTTAAAGTAATGGTCTGCGAAGTCTGAGCGAACGCGGTCGTCGCGAACATCATGACTATAAGCATTATGGCGATCAATAATCTGTTTCTCATTATCCTCTCCTTGATATTTGTATTTTTTTGCACTTTTTATTGAATCCGAACCCGTAATATAAGTGGAGAGTTCAGAGTGGAGAGTTGAGAACTAAAGGATTTTTGATATTTTAATTTCGTCAAAATTCCTTATCTGTTCTCTATTCTCTATTATCTGTTCTCTAAAAAACGATAACTCTCCACTCTCCGTTCTCCACTCTCAACTTATTTTATTTCGATGCCTTTTCCGGCGTTGTCGAATTTATCCTGCGGGCCGGCGTAGATCATGAAGCATTTGTTATCGCCTGCTTTGAACGTGCAGGTATGTTTTAAGCCGTCTTCGGTTTTAACTTCGTTGAATTCCGACCACAGAGGGGCGTTATTGAACAGAAAGTTCGAGGTGAGTATGTGGGCTTTTTTAACGGGAACGGACGTCTGATAGGCGACAATAACGTTATCGCCGGTTTTTTCGATCTTAACGGAATCGGCTATTACCGTATTCGAGCCCGAAAGCGGCACCTGTTCGCCGACGACCGAGCTGGCCGAGCCGCCGCCGCCGCCACATCCGGCGAGAACCGCCATAGCGAAAACAACGAATACCAGGGCCATAAGATTTTTTGACATGAGCTTTAACATTTAAGAACCTCCTATGAATTTTATGGATTTTTTCTTATATTATTCCGACCGGTTTCACGGTTACGGATACTTATTAACAGCCTTAGTATAAATACAAACGGTAAAACAATTTACCTGTTAAAAATAAAAAAACTGACGCGCGGCGCCATATTAAATATATCAGCGCTTCGGGCCAGCATTTTTAAACCGGTAACTAATATTAAATTATAAAAATCGCGATTAGTCATATTATTTATTTATTCTCACGAGAATGCACTTCAATAAAGAACCCTTAAAAGTCAACTTTCAAGTTGTACTAAAATATTTTATCACCATTGATTGCCTTTGTCAAGGTCAATCAAAAAAAATTACATTAATTTACTTAAAAATTATGCATGATCTGCCAGTTTATTATTTTTATTGACACGATTAACATATCTATGATAAAATAATTTCAGATTTTTTGCTTTTTAAGCATATATAAAACATTATTGAAAGGGGAAATTGAAATTGAATTTCGAATTCAACGAAGATCAAATTCAAATCCGTGACATGGCCCGCGAATTCGCTCAGAACGAGATCGCTCCGACAGCGGCTCATTACGACGAAAAAGCCGAATTTCCGTGGCCTATCATAAAAAAAATGGCGGAGCTCAACTTTCTTGGAATGATGATACCCGAGCAATACGGCGGAATGGATTTCGACGCCACCACCGTAACTCTGGTCATAGAAGAAATATCGAAAGCGGACGCATCGTGCGGCGTTATACTCGCCGTTCAGAATTCGCTCGGCGTATCCGCGCTCATCAATCACGGTTCGGAAGAACTTAAAAAGAAATACCTGCCGCCAATCGCCTCCGGCGAAAAACTCTGCGCGTTCGGCCTCACCGAAGCAGGCGCAGGCTCTGATTTTTCGGCCATGGCGACCGTCGCCGAAGATAAAGGCGACCACTGGCTTTTAAACGGCAGAAAAACCTTTATCACCAACGGCTCGACCGCCGAAACTTTCACCATCATCGCCATGACCGATAAAAAGAAAGGCGCGCGCGGCATGAGCGCTTTCGTCGTTGAAAAAAGTTTCCCGGGCTTTTCGGTCGGCACGATCGAAAAAAAACTCGGCATAAGGGCGTCCGATACGACCGAACTCATTCTCGATAACGTAAAAGTGCCTAAAGAAAACCTTATCGGCAAAAAAGGCTACGGGTTCATCTACGCGATGCAGTCGCTCGACACCGGCCGCATTGGCGTCGGCGCACAGTCGCTCGGCATCGCCCAGGCCGCATACGAAAAAGCGCTCGCATATGCGAAAACCAGGGAACAGTGGGGCACGTCCATAACAAAACTGCAGGCCATTCAGTTCAAATTCGCCGATATGGCCACGCGCATCGAAGCGACAAGATGGCTCGTCTACCACGCGGCCTACCTGAAAGATAACGACAGGCCTTTCGTCAAGGAAGCGTCCATGGCAAAGGTGTTCTCCTCCGAAATGGCCACTTACGTGACGCACCAGGCCATGCAGGTAATGGGCGGCTACGGGTACATGAAGGAATACGACGTCGAAAGGTATTACCGCGACGCTCGGATCACTGAAATATACGAGGGGACCTCCGAGATACAGAGGCACGTTATCGCCTCGCTGGTAATTAAATAAGCGGTCAACATAAGCAATATATTAAAGGGGCGCGGAACCGGCGCCCCTGTTGTCTATTCGGAGAGGCTAAAAATTTGACGAGCGAGGTAAGTTTCAATGGATATATTTGAGGAAATGCAAAAATACGGACATGAAGAACTTAACCTGTTTTACGAGCCTGAATTCGATCTGAGGGCCGTCGTATCGATCCATAATTCCAACCTCGGAATGGCTTTTGGCGTTACCAGGCTCTCCGATTATTTTTTCGAAGACGCCGCCATACTGGACGCGCTCAAACTCGCTAAAAATTCAACGATGTCCGCATCGATACTCAACTGCGATCTGGGCGGGGCGTCGAGCATCCTCATAAACGAGGAGAACTGTGAAAAAAGCGAAGGTTATCTTCGCGCCTACGGCCGCTTTCTGCGCTCGCTCGGAAACCGTTTCTGCACCATGGCCGATTCCGGCTTCACGCTCAAAGACATGATGTTCATATCCAAAGAATTTCCCAACGTCGTCGGCCAGCCCGAATTCTACGGCAGCGCCGATCCGTCTTATTTCATAGCCTACGGCGCGCTGTGCGGCATCAAAGCCTGCGCCAACGAGGCATTCGCTAGCGCCATACTCGATAAAAAGAGGATACTCGTCCAGGGGCTCACGCCGGCGGCCTTACAACTCGTCAAAATGCTGTCGAGCGAGGGCGCCGAGATCATCGTCACCGACAGGTATTACGACAACGTAAAGCGGCTTAAGGACGAGATCGCCGGCATCCAGATAGTGCGCCCCGAAGAATACGAGAATATCGAAGTGGATATATTCTCGCCGTGCGAAGCGGGCGGGACCGTGACCGAAAAATATATCAGCGGAAAAAAGTGCAAAATAGTCGCCGGCATGGCAAAAATGCAGCTCGCCTCCGACGATATAGGCGAACTTATGATGAAAAACGGAGTAATTCACGCCCCGGGCATCGTAATGAACGCCGCCGAAGCGGTTATCGCGTTCTCCGAGATATTCGGCTACGACGACGAACATATTAAGCATCACATAGAGCAGATCAGCGACATCATGGGCGAAATACTGGCTAAATCGAAGGAAACCGGCGAAACCCCGCTCGCGATAGCTGAAAAAATAGCACTGGAGAGACTTTCAGTCGTTCACAAACTCAAGAAGATATACACCGGAAGCATGACGGTCAATTAAAAAGCGGAGGTTGAAGTTGAATGAATGAAGTAATCGAAAAAAAATATGTCCTCGCGATCAATCCCGGCTCGACTTCCACTAAAATAGCGGTTTTTGAAAATCTGGAGCCGCAGTTCGTCCAGAACATCGCGCACCACAAAAAAGACCTCGAAAAATTTAAAAATATAAACGATCAGTACGAATACCGGAAGAAAACCATATTAAAAACTCTTTTGGACAGGAAATTCGACATTACAATGCTTTCGGCGGTCGTCGCGCGCGGCGGCCTTATGAAGCCCATCGAGGGCGGCGTGTACACCATAAATCAGCGCATGGTCGACGATCTTATGGCCGGCGTTTCGGGAAAACACGCGTCGAATCTCGCCGCCGTCATTGCCTACGGCATTTCTTGGGACCTGAACCTTCCTTCGTTCGTCGTCGATCCGCCTGTCATCGACGAATTTACGCCGCTGGCCAAACTTACCGGCATGCCCGAGATCAAGCGCCGCTCGATGCTTCACGCGCTCAATATCCGCGCGGTCGCCCGTCGCGAATCTGAAAAAATGGCCAGAAACTTCGACGATCTCAATTTAATAGTCGCCCATCTCGGCGGCGGCGTATCCATAGCGGCGCTCGAGCGCGGAAAGATCGTCGACGGCACGAACGCCCTTTACGAAGGCCCGCTCACTCCCGAGCGCGCCGGGACGCTTCCGACGGGCGATCTGATGGAGCTTATCTTCAGCGGAAAATATAAGACCAAAGAGGAACTTTACGCGAAACTCGTCGGAAAGAGCGGCTTCAACGCATATTTGAACACCAACTCCGCCAAAGAGGTCGGCGAGCTTTACGCCCAGAACAATCCTACAGCGCGGCTCGTATTCGACGGAATGGCCTACCAGGTGGCTAAATTCATCGCCGAAATGGCGGCGGTATTAAAAGGGAAGGTCGACGCGATAATAATAACCGGCGGCATGGCATTTTCGAAGGGTCTGACCGACCTTATCGCCGAGCGGGTTTCGTTCATTTCAAAGGTAATTCTGCATCCGGGCGAAGACGAGATGCGCGCGCTTGCCGAAGGATGCCTCCGCGTTCTCAACGGCGCGGAAACGCCTAAAGTATACCGCTAGGCAGGGCATAAAAACATCAAAAATTTATTTTATGATTATCATTTGATTTTAATTTTTATCCTGATATGTAATTATTGACCAAAGGAGATATCATCATGTCGATGTTTTCAATAATGAAGCAGACAGGCTCCGAACAACTCAAATTCTGCGTCGAGAAAAACTCCAACTTCAGGGCTATTATCGCCATCAACAGCACGGCCCTGGGCCCTGCACTCGGCGACATTACATTCGTTCCGGCCACTTCCAATTACAAGGAATCGGCTTCGTGCGCGTGCTTTCTGGCGCAGAAACTCACCAGCGTCTATGCTTTTTTAGGCCTGCACTACGGCGGCGCCAAGATAATAGCGCAGGGCATGCCTGAAAAAGGTTTCGAAGAAGTTTATTTCAGATCGCTCGCCCGCCACGTCGATAAGCTCAACGGGCGTTTTATAATTAAATCGTCGTCTTACGTGAATAAAAGCATGCTCGAGCATATAAAGGTCGAAACGAAAAACCTTCTGGGCCAGAGCGTTATAGTCAACGACGAAAAGATACTGCCGCTCATAAAAAAAATAGCGATGATAAACACTCTTCGCGAAGTGTCGACCAAGATATTCGCTAATCGCGAGGTAAAAAGCCTCAGGATAGGTTTCTTCGGCAGCACGGCCGACTATAATAAAATTTCGTGGCTTTTAAGCGACGTTTCTGAAATAAAGGTTTTCAGCGACCCGACGAATCTGAGCCCCGAAGAAAACAATTTCGACATAGTTTTAATTTATGCGGCCTCGGCCAACGCTGCCAATTTCATAGACCTTTTCAAAGCCAATTTCAAGGCGGCCGTCGGCGTCTGCGAAGAAGAAATAGACATGGAAGTTTACGAGGACGTAATGCACGCTAAAAATATCTTTTACGTCCCCGGATATCTGGTCGAAAACCTCGAAATTTATTATTTCAAGCGCGACCACATAGACCAGATCTCGGGCGTTGAAAAGCCTGATTTCGGGCCGTTCGAAATTTTCGTGCGCGAAAAGTTGGCGCGCCTTTTCGACGAGTCGATCAAAAAGAAGGAAAAGATCACAAAAACCCTGACCGACTTCGCGTCAAAGCGCATCGAAATGCTCCAGCTCCTGAAATAGGTGTTGACGTTTGAAAGCCGGCTCGCTTCGGCTTTCAGGCAAACGCCAACTTAAAACTATGCACTGTACACTATAAACTATACACTAAACAGAACGGGTGATTAAAATGTCAGAAAAGATCAAAGTATTGATTGCAAAACCGGGCCTCGACGGCCATGACCGCGGCGCGAAGGTGGTTGCGCGGGC
>Ga0209212_1005276_pt1 | contig 15504 bp, 11 predicted proteins | sample RifGroC2_FD_183996 | JGI IMG/M metagenome (GOLD analysis project Ga0209212, IMG submission 183996) | Groundwater microbial communities from Rifle, Colorado, USA - Groundwater C2 (SPAdes) (version 2) | ecosystem: Environmental > Aquatic > Deep subsurface > Groundwater | place: Rifle, Colorado... | reverse complement strand
CGTCCGGCGTTATGAGACACAAAGATTGACCCTGCTGGAACTGACTCTGGAGACCGGCCGCACCCACCAGATCCGCGTGCATCTTTCGGAGATGAAGCTCCCCATCGTCGGCGACCCGGTCTATGGCAGCCCCGGCCGCATCGCCACCATCGCCGACAGGGAACTGCGGCAGCGCCTGCAGCAGCTCAAACGCCAGGCGCTGCACGCACGCCTCCTCGGTTTCATTCATCCCGCTACCGGGTTTTATCAGGAATTCACCAGTCCCCTCCCCGCCGATATGGCGGGCGTGATCGACTACCTTGACGGCGGCCCGGACCATTCAGCCCCCCCCACGACAGAAAGCACGCCATGAAACTGCAACGCCAAGGGAAGATCAATTTTCTGCAACCGGGCTGGGCCACCGGCCCCGCGGTTCAGGCCGGCTTCACCACCCGCAACGGCGGAGTCAGCCGCCCCCCTTTCAATTCCCTCAACCTCGCCTTCAACACCGACGATGCCCGTCACGCCGTCGAAGGCAACCGTTCGACCCTGGCCCGGACTTTCAAGGTGCCGCCGCATCTTCTCCTCACCGTCCAGCAGGTGCATGGCAGCGATATTCTCATCCTCAACGAAGCCAACCCCGACCTGTCGCATTTTCTCCACATCGAATGCGACGCCATCATCACCAACCAGCCCGGCATCATGATCGGCATCCTCGTCGCCGACTGCTATCCGGTCCTGCTCTATGCCCCTGAGCAGAAGGTCGGCGCCGCTGTCCACGTCGGCTGGCGTGGAGCCGCCGCCGGGCTCATCGGCAAGACGGTGCAGGCCCTGCGCGACGAGTTCGGCTGTGCGCCCGAGTCCCTCCGCGCCGCCGTCGGTCCCGGCATCGGCGCTCACCGTTATGAGGTCGACCGGCCGGTCCGCGATGCCTTCCGCACCGGCAGCGGCCATTGGGAAGAAATCGCCGGCGAGGTCACTCTCGGCAAGTGGCAGCTCGACCTGCGCCGCAGCTGTCAACTGCAACTCGCCGATGCCGGGCTCAAAGCCTCCAACATCGAGTGCGCCAGCGAGGATACCTGCTGCCATCGTGAACTCTTCTTCTCCTACCGCCGCGACAACGGCCAGACCGGCCGTCAGCTCGGATTCCTGCTCCTGTCTTAGCCCCTCCGCCGGGCAGGTGTCCCCCCCCTTGTCAGTTATTTTTGAGAACGGGGGCGTACAATCGTCGCTAGCAATCCGACATACCCCCTGAAATGGATGTGAGCTCCGTGCGTTTCACGCCGTCTGCCGGCGCGCACGTTTCGTACCGCTGTCAGAAAGATGACTATGCGTCACGCGTTCATCATTATCTGCCTGCTCCTCGCCATCGCCCTCACCGGCGGAGTCTGGTTCAATGCCAGCGCCCTGGTACCCCGCTGGAACGCCGAGTCCGAGTTGCAGATTCGCCCTCCGTCCAAGATCGAGTTGCCCCTCGGAGCCAATACTTCACTGGAACTGCAGGGGGAAGGGCTGAGCACAGGGACGCGCGCCTGGCTCGTTCCCGAAACGACCCAGCGTCTGGCCCTGACGGGCTCCTTCAAGACCTGGGGCAACCCTTCCCAACTGCGGAAGGTCGGGAATGTGGTCTATCTCGCCAACTACAGGAACGGCGTGCTGGCACTGGACCTGTCCGACTGGAGACAACCGCAACGCCTCGGCGGCATGCAACTACCGGGTCAGGCTTTCGACCTCGAGGTCCAGGGGACCCGGCTCTTCGTCGCTTGCGGTTCATCCGGGCTGCGGGTTGTCGACTTCAAGGATCCGCAGATGCCGCGACTCCTCGCCGCCCTGCCCCTCCCCGGCACGGCTATGGCGGTGCAACTTCGTGGGGATCGGCTCTTTATTGCCGGGGGCAAGGCCGGACTGCTCGTAATCGACATCAGCAATCCCGAACACCCCTTCATCCTGGCCCAGGCCGTGACCCCGGGGCCCGCCCTCGATGTTGCCTTGTCCGGGGAATGCGCCCTCCTCGCCTGCGGACACAAGGGTATTGCCCGCTTCGACATCACGGTTTCAGCTCGTCCCGCCCCCCTTGCCGCCATCACCCGGCCGGGGCTTGTCCGCTGTCTTGAAGGGAATGGCGCGATCGTCTACGTTGGTTCGACCGACAGAATTACCGTCGGCGGCAACAACCTGCTCTCCAGTTTCGACTGCAGCGTTCCGGCCCAGCCGCGACTGCTGACCGAGCAGTCTCTTTCCGGCGAGGCGCTGACGATGCAGATCAATCGGCAGGAGTTGGTTATCGCCCAAAGCTCCAACGGCGTCAGCATCTTCGACATCGCCAATCCGGAGCAACCTCAATTCCGCGACAAGATCGAAGCCATCGGTTCAGCCCGCGGTGCCATCGTCGAAGGCGATTGGCTCCTGATCGCCGATGGCACCGGTTTCCTGCGCACGACACGACGCAGCAGCCAACTCGAGCTGCCCGTCATCAGCAGAATTGCCAATAGCGTGAGCGCCATGCCGTTGCTACAGGACGGTCGCATCTACATCCCCCGGCAAGACACCTTCCTGGAAATCTTCGCGGTAGACGATCCGAGCCATCCTGAGTGGCTGGCGAAACTGCCATTACCGGGGAATGTCGCGGCAATGGCTCTGCGTAACGACCTGCTCTTCCTTTCCATCCACCTCCGGGATACCAACTCTGTCCCCACGGGGGGATGCCTGCTGGTCATCTCCCTGGTTGATCCCACTCACCCCGAGACCCTCTCCTCCCTGTCCTTCCCGGCAGCGCCTGTGGGACTGGCCCTGGACGGGGACAGGCTGGTACTGATTGCCCCGAACCAGCCCTATGGCCAGAAACGGCTCCCGCCCGGGGGGAATGGTGGACGCCTCTACGTCATCGATCTGAGCGAGGTTCGCCAGCCGACTGTCGACTATGAACTGGAACTGGCGCAGACCCCGGCCGCGATGGACTGGCGGGATGGCCATGCTTTTATTGTCATGGAGGAAGGGAAGATGCAGGTGGTGCAGGCTCCGGCACAACGGCAACCTGCGCTGGCCGGAGCGGTGGATTTCCCCTGGCTGCACCAGTGCCAGCTGACAACGCGGGGCGCGGCGCGAGGCGGGGGACAACGCGGGGGGATTAAACTGATCGGCGGGGTGGCGGCAGTTCACTCTGGCGTGACAGAACTGAGTTTCATCGATGTCGCCGTACCGTCGCGCCCGGTATACCTTGGCGCCATCGAAGCTCCCGGCTACATCGGGAATATGGGGGTTAGCGACAATTTTCTCTACGCCGCCATCGCCAACAAGGGGATTGCCACCTACGATCTAGGCACCCCCTGGCGGCCGCGCTTTGCCGGCCTGCTGCCGATGCCGTGGGCAACGGCCTTTTTCTCTTTCAGCGGCGAGGTCCTCTGGTACAGCAGCTTAGTCCAGCATCATCTGACCTGCATTCCCAAACCGCAACTGGTCGAGACCAAAAGTGATACCGAGGGACGCAGCCTGGCGCTGAGGCTCCGCACGCCGCCTGCGGCAGGGGATTATTCACTCTGGATTGAAAGTGACAAAGCCTGGCAGGAAGTACCGAACAGCGTTCGCTTCAGCAAGCACTGAAGAACATCAGAAACGCCCCTCCACCCCGACCCAGATCTGCCGCCCCTGTTCATATAGCCCGTCCTCGCCACCGACCCGATTGCTGTGATTGAATACATTGAGGACTTCGAGGCTTAACAATATTTCAGCGGTCTTACTCGGTTGCCGCCAGGCCAGCTTCCAGTCGAAAGTCCAACCCGCCGGCGTCTTGACCTCGGCGTAAACATCCACAATCTGACCGTCAATGTCTTGATCCGCCTTGACCAGTTCTAACGCGCCATAGGCTCCGCGATAGCGGGTGACGTTGCTGAATTCGCACCCGAGAGGTAACTTCTGAGTGAGAATCAGATTGCCGAGCCAGTTGCGGCTGTAGTCGGTGCGCGGCAGTTCGTCCCGTGAAATAGTTTGTCCATTGAAATACACCCACTGATTGAGAGTATCGTCGTCAAGATAATCGTCATACCCCTCAACGCTCGTATTGGCTTCCTCATAGGCAACATTCATCAGCAGAGTTGTGACACGCCATGCCTTTTCCCAGCCGAGCCGGTAGCTTTCATAGTGACTGCGGCCGTTATTGTTGAAGCGGGTGATTGAGTAGTTGGTCCCGTCGGCCTGAACTTCCGTCTTCTTCTGCCGGGCGATTTCGTCCTGCCCCTTGCGATGTACGTAATCGAACGAAACATAGCCTCCCGGCAGAGGTTGCTTGACGCCGGCACTGAGCTCATCCGAATAAGGTGTCTTCAGCTCGGATCTGCGCGTGGCAGTTTTCGGAAGCGGCTGACTTACCCACGGCGCCGTAAAGCTCGTGCGAGTAATGGCTCGAACCGTCGGGATTTTTTCTCGCAGAACGTTGGTAAAGGCTAGTTCGCCATAATAGCGATTAGCCCCGAAAAATAACTGGGTGCCATAGAGGTCGTAAGCCGAAGAGAAGCGGGGGGCAAGATTTTGATTCGCGCTGAATGTTTCATAGCTGAAACGCAGACCCGGACGCAAGGCTAAAGGACCGATGGTCAGCTGATCCTCCAGATAGACAGCAAACTCGGCGCGATCTGTCTCGACGCGGTAAGCATCATAAACCGTAATTGCTTTAAAATATTGTTCTCCGTCGGAACAGTACGGATCACCACCGCAATCGACTGGCGGGGAGACGAGAGTGGCATTGGCATAGCGGTAAGCGGTCTCACTTCGTCGGGAATAGCCGTTGCTCCATCCCACTTCGACGCCGCTGCCGACTTCCTGGTGGAACCTGCCAGAATTGAATGGCGTTTTCAGGTGCGACTCGATGAGGAATGACTCCTGACCGCTCTCCAGAGAACCAAATCCACCCTCCTTGCTCGCACCATCAGTTCCCCAGTTTTTCGAGCCGTCTGGGTCATCTTTCCAATACCACATCTCCTGCGGTGCTCTCCGGGCCAGTTCCGTCTTGGCAAAGCTTGTATTTACCTCAAGGACTGTGTTGCTCAACAGCGTGGTCCATCCCGCATTTAACGCGAATGTGCGGTTGCGAATCTGGTAATCACTGTTCCTGGCGTCTTTGAGAAAATGGTTGGCTTCATAGGGCGTGGCTACCAAGGAAAGATCAAAGCTCTCGCCCTCGCCCAAATCATGCGACCACTTGACCAGATAGTTTTCCAGCAGACGATACTGATCTTTTTCACCCCCCAGGTAGGGATAGGACAAATCTGATCGAGAGCGCTGATAGGCTCCTAACAGCCCGGAATTGTCCCCCGTGGGGATATCAACCTCAAAACCTGCATCGTATTTGACAAAATCGAACTGAGGATAATCCTTGATACTCGAGGTACTTTCCAGCGCGTCCCGATTGTCTTGGCTCAAATGAAACCAGGTCCAGTTCGAACGCGTAGTCCGGTAGTTGACGCCAGCCCCGAATGTTTGTGCCGGCTTGCGTGTCTTTACTTCAACCACACCCCCGGTGAAGTTTCCGTAGCGCGCCGGGATGTTGTGGTCAAGGACGGTTAATTCCTCAATCAGGCGGGTATTGGGAAAAATCCCTTGAGGATTTCCGGGGATGGAATTGATATCTTCCGGATTGTTGGCGAGAGGATCGATCAGATTACCGCCGCTGACGCCATCGATAACGAAGTTGTTCTGGTCAGCCTTGCCGCCGCTGATAGAGATCCGGGCCGGGAGGATCTCTCCTCCGTAGTGAGAGCGATTAGCGTCGTCACTCGCCTGGACTCCAGGCAGCAGGGGGGCGAGATCGGTGATGTTCGGATTGGCCTGGGGGATGGAGCGGATGGTTTCGCGGTTGAGGCTGGTGCTGCCGGTGAGGGGATCATCCAGCTTTTCCACGACCAGCAATGGCGGCAGGGTCGGTACCGGCATGGAGTCGGCACCGGCAGCGGCCGTGGCCTCAGGGACTTCGGCAGCTTCGGAAACTTCGGCGGCGGCCGTCGGCGGGGCGCAAGGCAGCTGCAGAGCGGCAAACAGGGCGAGGAAGACCAAGCCGTGGCCGGTCTGATAAAAAAAAGCCCCCCTCCAATGCCGGCCTGTCCGCATAAGGGCTTTTCCTGTCCGAAGATTCAAGGTATAAACATGAGGGTAATTCTGCCGTGCATTCAGCCAGAATTATCATTAAGAATCAAGTCTTTTCCCTTGGAGACTACACCTGCCGCATGTCTTCCCCGCCTTCACCGTTGCATATCTTCAGCACGCTCGGCGGCCTGACTGGCTGGCTGGCATTCTCGCTGGCAGCTCACGCCGCAATTTTCGGCTGGCTCGCCACGCGCTCGAGTACCCCCCACGCGCACGGCAGCACGGTACTACAGGTTTCCCTCGTCGCAGGAAATGGCCGTACCTCCGCTCCGGAATTGCGCGGCGCCGTTGCCCATCATTCGCCGCCGCCGGCCAACCATCCGTCAACAGCGGCGGCGTCTCCAGAGCCACCGCGAGTCGCACCCGCCCTGGAATCGAGTGTCACCCCGGCAACTCCAGCCGTGGGCGACGAGCTGCGGGCAGCGTCCACCCCTAGTGCCATCGTAGTCGCTGCAAACGACGGCAACAGCGACGGCACGGGCAACCTTGACGCTCCGGGCGCGGGAGCCGGCACTCCGCTCGGTGCCGCCGCGGGGAGCGGCGCGTCTGTGTCAGGTGGCGGGGGTGACCGGGAGGAGGCTCGCCTCGCCCGGCAGATGCGCCCCGAATACCCGCCGGGCGCCCTCGCCAAGGGTTGGGAAGGCCAGGTCTTGCTGCGCTTGCGCATCAGCGCGGACGGCAGTGTGCAGACGCTGCGGGTCGAGCGCTCCTCCGGGTACGAAATCCTTGACCGCGCCGCTTATCGGGCGGCTCAAAATTGGTTGTTTTTTCCGGCCCGCGTAGCCGGGGTTCCGGTGGCGGCCGAAGTCAAGGTCCCGGTGGTTTTCGCCCGCGGTAGGGAATAGCATGTCTCGCATCCTGCACCTACTCGAACGCAGCCAGGGGCTGAGCTCATGCTGACCGTGCGCAGCCAGCTCAACCGCCTGGTTCTCGTCGTCATCAGCGCCGTAGTGCTGCTGATGAGCGTGGCCTTTTTCATCTTCGAGTACGTGACGTACCGCGACGAAGTCGTCGAGCGCGTCTATCCCATGGCGGCGACCATCGGCATCCATCTGAGTTCGGCCCTGATTGTGCCTAACCACCCCCAGGCCCGGGAAATCCTGGCAACAACGGCCAACGCCCAAGACATCGTTGCCGTCTACCTCTTCGATCAAAGTGACCGACCCTTCTCCTATTACAAACGTCCACACGCCTTCATCCCTGCCAATCGCATCGACACCATTGACAACATTCTCAGCCGTAGCGAAATCACCGCTATCCTCGCGACCGCTGAGCGCGGTTACCGGATTGCCGGCAACTACATGGCGGTCTTCTTCCCGGTCCTGCAGGAGGGTAAAAAGCTCGGCACCCTCTATCTGGTACTCAACCTTTCCCCCTTCTACGAACGAATTATGTGGTGGCTGATCTGCGCCGCGGGAATTATCGCGGCAGCAGCGATGCTCGGCTCCTATCTCGCTTCGCGTCTGCAGCGCGGTATCGTCGAGCCATTGAGCAATCTGGTCGGCCACATGGGCCGCATCTCGGCCGGCGAGCAGCCGACTCTCCTTGCACTCCCCGCCGCTGGCGAACTCGGCCTTCTGATCACGGGTTTCAATACCATGATCGAGCGGATCAGCGCCCATGAGCGCTCCCTGGCGGAGATCAACATCAACCTCGAGGAGCACGTCCGCAAGCGCACGGCCGAACTCGGCCACAGCGAAAACAGGTACCGCTCCCTCTTCGAAAGCTCGCCGATCTCGCTGTGGGAAGAGGATTTCTCCGCTGTCGTCGCCTTTCTTCAAGAGCTCAGGGATCGTGGCGTGCGCGACTTCGCCGCCTATTTCCGCGAGCACCCCGAGGCCGTCGCCACCTGTGCCGCCTTGGTGCGCATCGTCGACATCAACGAAAGTACGCTGAAACTCTATCGGGCTCCCAACCGGGAGACCCTCATCGGCAACCTGCACAAGGTTTTCACCGCCAGCTCCATGGAGAAATTCACCGAGGAGCTTGTCGCCATTGCCTCCGGGGATCCCCTTTTTTCCACCGTCGGAGCCAATCGTACCCTCGACGGCCATGAAATCGACGTTGCCCTCCATCTCGCCGTCGTCCCCGGCCACGAGCACGATTACAGTCGCGTTGTCATCAGTATCGAGGACATCACCGCGCGCATCTCGCTGGAGCGTGAACTGCGCGCCTCGCTGAACGAGAAAGACCTCCTGCTGCAGGAGGTCCATCACCGGGTCAAGAACAACCTGCAGATCATCTCCAGCCTCATCAACCTGCAGATCAAGAATCTCGGCGGCAATCACCTTTCCGCCGAACTCCACTCGACCCTGCTGCGTGTCCGTTCCATGGCCCTGATCCATGAAAGGCTTTATCGCGCGCACCCCGGCAACATCACCCTGGAAGCTTTTATCGACGAATTGTCCCGCGAAATCATCGGCCTGTACGGTGAGGATGCAGGGCGTATCGGTCTCGCTATGAATATCGAGCCGATCCCGATCACCGTCGACCAGGGGATGACCGTTGCCATCATTATCAACGAGCTTCTCACCAACGCCCTCAAGTACGCCTTTCCCGAGGGGCGACCGGGGCAGATCTTTATCGATTTGCGCGCCAGCGCCGGCGACATTGTTCTGGTCGTCAGCGACAACGGCATCGGGCTCCCCGCCGATTTCGATCCGGCACGGCAAAAGAGTCTCGGCTACCGACTGCTTCTCAATCTCGCCGACCAGGTTCAGGGGACCTTGTCGGTGGCTGGCGACGATAATGGCACCCGCGTCACCCTCCGGATTCAGAATAGCCCTCCGCCGGGCCTGGCGCCTTGACCGCGAAAGGTGATATATGCCGACCTCCCCAGGCTGCATCCTCATCGTCGAAGATGAAAGCATCATCGCCCTCGACCTGCGCGAAACCCTGAGCGCTCACGGCTACCACGTCGTCGGCAGCGTCGCCAGCGGCGAAGAGGCCCTGCGCGTCGCCACCGAAACCCGCCCCGACCTGATCCTCATGGACATCCGCCTCACCGGTGCCATGACTGGCCTCGAAGCGGCCCAGCTGATCCGCTTACGCCTCGGCATTCCCTCCCTCTTTCTCACCTCTCACGCCGAAAAGGAGCAACTGGAGCAGGCCAAGAGCAGCCACGCCCTCGGCTATCTCCTCAAGCCCTTCGTCGAGCGCGAACTGGCTATCAATATCGACATGGCTCTGAGCCAGGCCCGGCGCGAAAAACAACTGCACCGGACCCTGGCCGATGCCGCGGGCGAACGCCAAGGGCAGAAGCAGCCCCTTGCCGAGAGCGATGCCTCCGGAACCTTGCGCATCTGCACCCTCGGGGGGCTGACTCTGTCCCTCGGGCCGGCGACATTGCGCAGCGAGGACTTCAGCCCGACCCAGCGCGAGCTCCTCGCCCTGCTTCTGGCCGGAGTCAACGCCCGGATCGCGCGCGAAGAAGTGGAAGTGACTTTCTGGCCCGATAGCCCTAGCGAGCGTGCCCGCTCCAGTTTTGACTCCCTCCTTATGCGCTTGCGCAAAACCGTGTACAAGAACTTGACGGGCGATACTTCCCGGGATTTTCTGGTTTTCCAGAAAGGCATGCTCGCTCTGGAAAACTGTCAGGTCGATGCCTACCTCTTTATTCGCCAGGCCACTTACGCCCTGCAATGTCACAAGGATCGCCAGCCTGAGGCCGAGCAGGAGCTGGCCCTGGCGGTAAACCTGTGGCATGGCGAATTCATCCCCGAGGTCGCCGGCTGCGATCGCGTCGAAAGTTTCCGCCGTGAACTGCGCACCCTCTTTCTCGATTGCTGCCGCAAACAGGCGCGCAGCAGCCTCCGCCAAGGCTCCTGCGAACAGGCGGTCGAGTTGTTGCGCCGGGCCGTCCTCACCGATCCCGGCAACGACGAGCTTGTCGGCGAACTCTACCGCCTCCTCTGCACCGGTAATCCGCTGCAGGCCAAGCTGCTGCTGCAGGACTATGCGCGACAATTGCAGGAGGCCGGTTTTACTCGCAACGAAATTGCCGAGAGCCTGCGGGAGCTGGAAAGAAAATAGGCCCATCGGCCCGGTAAACGTCTTCCAGAAATTCCATCCCCGACCCCACTATCCTTATTCCCCTCCCCTACTGGCCAGCGTCGCCAGTCGATCGGCGACGACCATGTCGCCGTCGGCCCTCAGCTCTTCCGCCGGGGCTGCCTGCTGGCTGAGTGCTGCCAGGCTTGCCCCCCAGTCGCCAGCGCGCAGAGATGTGTTGTCGATCTCCAGCGCCCGGGTATAGCGGTGGAGCCCGTCAATCAGCAATGCTTGTTCGCGAAAGTCGCCGCGCCGGGTGTAAAGGACCGCCGTGCCGTGCGCAATCGCTTCGGACACGATGCCGTATCCGGGCTTGGTGATGACGACATCGACCCCTTGAACGAGATCGGGGTACCAGAATTGCCCCGGGGGAATGGCCCGCAGGTTGGGCACGACGCCGGCGAGATCGTTTTCGGCGAGAAAAATCCAACCGGAGAGTCGCGCCAGGGCGGCAAAATCATAATCGGCCAGTCCGAAACCGCCGAAGGAGATGAGTCCGACGCGTACCCCCGGCGCCACCCCCAGGGCCGTCCGGATCGACTCCCGGTCGCGGCGGGCCCGGCGCGCCACCAGCGGCATCGCCTCGGAGCGACGAAAGGCCGGGGCCTCTCCGGCGAAGGGGAGCTGCAGCAAAACCTCGGCGCTGCCGTAGAGGAAGGCCACTTCTTCGGCAATGTCCGCCAGGCCCGGCTCACGCCCGGCGAGCCCTTCATAGATCCAGTCCCAGCTGAAGTTGCTCACCCCGACCGCCGCCACCCCGGCGCGCGCGGCCGCGGCAAATGGGAGGAAAGGGATGTCGGCGGCAACCAGGGTGATGCGGTCAGCGACCAAGGCGGCCGCTTCGGCCTCCCCCCAGGCTTCACCCTGCAGTAACAACTCGCGACAGGCAACCAGGGTGGCGGCTTCGTCCATGACCAGGCTGTCGCGTTGCCGGACACCGACATCGGTGCGGCCGACGCGAACAGAAACCGTCGGGTCGAGGGCGCTGCTGAAAAACCACGGCGGCGCGTCGGAGACGACATCGACCGTCACCTGCGGATGGCGGCGGCGCAGGGTGTTGATGATCTGGCATGAGCGGCTGGCATGCCCCAAGCCGTGACCACTGATGAAGTAACGGATGTTCCCGGCCCCTGCCACTCTGGTCGCCTCCCTCATAATTGCTGCCGCTGCGCCCGCCCGAGCACCGCCACCGCCACCTCGGCGGCGCCCCCGGCGCGGAGGACTTCGGCGCAGGCCCGCGCGGTCGCGCCGGTGGTCATGACATCGTCGATGAGGAGGACCCGCTCCCCCGTCAGCGGCCGGCCCAGAGCAAAGGCCTGGCGTAAATTGCGGCGGCGTTCCTCGACGGAAAGACCTGGTTGCGGCGGGGTCGCTCGCACCCGCTGCAGCAGACGAGGGGCAACCGCAATATGGCAGTGGCGCCCGAGATGCCGGGCCAGAAGCAACGCCTGATTGAAGGAGCGCTGCCGCAGACGCGACGGATGCAACGGCACCGGAACCAGCAACTGGGGGGCAAAACTGTCGAGGCGAACCGTGAGCGCCTCCCGCAGGAGTTCGGCCAGCGCCCCATCGAGATGGAAGGCGCCGTTGAATTTGAAGTGACGGATGGCACGACGCAGCTCGCCGTCATAGATTCCCGCGGCAGCGGTCCAGAGAAAGGGCGGGGGACGACGCAGGCATTCTTCACAGAGATGATCGCTGCCGGAGGCGGTCGGGTAAGGCAGGGCACAGCGAGGACAGCAGGGCGGGGTCAGGGGGGGCATGCCGGCACGGCAGTCGGCACAGAAACCTTTCTGCACCATACCGACCAGGGACTTGCTGCAGAGGGGACAGACCGGGGGGAGGAAAATCTCGAGGAGACCGGCCCATTCCTCTTTCAGCCAGACCACAGGCAACATCTTCCCCCCTCTTCCCCCCGTTCTTGCGGGGGAGGCGCGGTCAGCCGAGGAGACTGCGCCCCGTCATTTCAGCCGGTCGGTCGAGATTCATCAGCTCGAGGATGGTCGGCGCGACATCGGCCAGGATTCCGGGACGCAGCCGGGCGGCGGGACGCTGCGGGTCGACCAGCAGTAACGGAACCGGATTGACGGTATGGGCGGTGTACGGATGACCCAGTTCGTCGGCCATGCGCTCGCAGTTGCCGTGATCGGCGGTGATCAGCAGCCGGCCGCCGACGGCCAGGACAGCATCGACGACGCGCCCGACGCAACCGTCGATCGCCTCCATCGCCGCCACGGCGGCAGCCAGGATGCCGGTGTGCCCGACCATGTCGGGGTTGGCAAAATTGAGGATGATGAGGTCATCGTGCCCGGCGGCAATGCGGGCCACGACGGCATCGGTAACCAGCGCGGCGCTCATCCCCGGCTTCCGGTCGTAGGTTGCTACATCCTTGGGCGAGGGGATGAGAATACGCTCCTCGCCGGGAAAAGGAACTTCACTTCCCCCGTTAAAGAAAAAAGTGACGTGGGCATATTTTTCGGTTTCGGCGATGCGCAACTGGGTGCGGCCGGCAGCAGCGACAACGCTGCCCAGAAGATGGTCGTAGTTTTCCGCCGGAAAGGCCACGGGGAGGGCAAAGGTTTCGTCATATTCGGTCAGACAGACGAAGGCCGCCAGATTGAGGGGACGCCGACTGAAGCCGGAGAAGGTGGGATCGGTAAAGGCGCGGGTCATCTCGCGGGCCCGGTCGGAGCGGAAATTGAAGAAGATGACGGCATCGCCGTCGGCGATGGTCCCGGCCGCCTGCCCGGCGGCATGGATAATCCGCGGTTCGACGAACTCGTCCCCCTGGTCGGCGGCGTAGGCCGCGGCGATGGCGGCGGCGCTGGAGGGAGCGATCATCCCCTCGCCGGCCGTCAGGGCCCGGTAACCGCGCTCGACCCGCTCCCAGCGCTGGTCGCGATCCATGGCATAAAAACGGCCGCAGACCGTGGCCACCCGGCCGACACCGATACGTGCCAGCTCCCCTTCGAGTTCAGCCAGATAGTTGCCGCCGCTGCGCGGCGGGGTATCGCGGCCATCGAGAAAAGCGTGGACACAAACGTCGCCGCAGTCGTGACGGCGAGCCAGTTCGAGGAGGGCATAGAGATGGGAGTTGTGGGAATGAACGCCGCCATCGGAAAGGAGGCCCATGAGATGCAGCTTGCCACCGCTCTGGCGAAGTCGAGCCAGGGCGGCGAGGAGGACCGGATTGGTGAAAAAATCGCCGTCGGCGATGCTCTTGCTGATCCGGGTCAGCTCCTGATAGATGACCCGCCCCGCCCCGAGATTGAGGTGGCCGACCTCGGAGTTGCCCATCTGCCCCTCGGGGAGTCCGACGGCAAGACCCGACGCCTGCAGCGTCGTCGCCGGACAGGTGCGGAAAAGCTCGGCGAGGCGCGGCGTCCGGGCGAGGGTAACGGCATTGAACGGCCCGGGGCGCTCGATCCCCCAGCCGTCGAGGATCATCAGGACGACAGGGGCTTTCATTCCTGCCGCCAGGCCTCGCGTTCACCATGGTGGATAGCGCGGATTTCCAGGGGCTGGGCATTGCGCAACGACTGGCGGCCGGCAATGCTGAAGCTCCCCCAGGTGCCGCAGGACGGACAGCGGCTCTGCCATTCGATGGCATCCTCGCCGCAGACGTCGCAAACATAACCGAAACGGAGACGGACGTTGATGCCCAGGGCCTTTTTGTAGGCGTTGAGAGCCTCTTCGGTACGATGCCGGCGACGATGGGCTTCCGCCAGGAGGAGTTGCAGCTGCGGGGAATCGACGCCGGCACTTTCGACCATCCCCAGATGTTCGAGGGCTTCGTCGATCATCTCCAGGCGCAGGCAGAACTTGCCACAGAAAAAGCGCAACATCATGTCGTCGCTCCGCTCCTGCAGCGCATCACGGTAAAAGGCGAGAAGCCCCGCCGGATCCTCGGCCGCCATGTAGAGATCTTCCAGGCGCGAGAGGAATACGCCGCGACCGAGGGCGCCATATCCCGCCTGCCAGACCCGGACCGCATCGTCGGGGCGGCGCTCGGCCCGATAGGCATCGCCGAGGGAGACATGGGCCGGGAGAAAATCGGGAGCCTGCTTGATGATCTCCTTGAACTCGCGCTTGGCCGCGTCGATCTCCCCCTGTTCGAGGGAGAGACGAGCGACTTCGTAGCGCAGAACCATGAGGGTCCGCTGCTCCTCCTCCAACCGTTTTCCTTCACCGGAGAGTTTGAGGACACGTTTTTGCAGATCGATGGCGTCGCGCCACTGGCCGGCGCTCACCCGCAATTCCCGCAGTCCGCGCAGGGCCTTGCGGTTATTTTCTTCAAGCGAGAGGATTGCCTGGTAAGTCTGCACCGCCTCTTCACGGCGCCCCGACTCTTCATAGGCAGCACAGAGCTTGAACAGGACTTCCAGGCTCTTCGGTTCAATTGTGCGGGCCTTGCTCAACAGGGCGATCGCTTCAGGCGCCTCGTCCTCCTGCAGATGCAGGTTGGCCAGGGCAATGAGGGTTTCAATCGCGGCGGGATCGCGGTCAAGGGCCTTGTTCAGCAGGCTCCGCGCCCGTTTCATATCGCCGGAGAGGAGGCGGTTGACCCCCTCGCGATAGATCGCCGCGACTTCGCGACTGCGCCGTTCGGCCCGATCGCGTTTCCAGTGCCGGACCATATGATTGATGACGGTGACCAGATGAAAGAGATAACCGAGGAAGAGCCCGAGGATGATGCAGCCGGCGATCATCACCGCGACGTTATGGGTGATGCTTTCCCCCGGATAGTAGAAAAAGGTCACATCCTGGGGATTGAGCCCGAAGAAGTACAAAAAGGCGAGCACGAAAAGAATGAACAACAGCACAACGGACATGAGGGTCATAGACGGCTCCCTAAGCGCCGGATTTGCCACCCGGCGGCGCACAATGAATGGATGCTACTCGCCGAATTTCTCGATATCGGTCTTGCAGTCGACACAGAAACGGGAAAAGGGACGGACGGCCATGCGTTGCGGAGCGATCTCATCGCCACAGCGGGCACAGACGCCGTATTCACCGAGTCCCAGGCGCTCCAGAGCGGCATCGATATCCCGCACCTTTTGGCGCTGCACCTCGCTAAGGTTGTAGAGGACATCCCTCTCGTAGGTTGTGGACGACATATCGCCGATATCCGGAACCCCGTCCTGCCCGAGTTGCCGTGAGGCATCCTCGGCCGCAGCCACTTCCTGCAGCACCGCGCGGCGCAGCTGCAGCAGTCGCAGTTTCGTCTGTTCAACCTCATCTTTATTCATGTCGTCGACTCCCGTGGGCCGGTCGTAAGTCACCGGTTATGATAAGGCTCATGGCGAATGATGGTCAACCCGCGATAGAGCTGTTCGGTCA
>Ga0209212_1005275_pt1 | contig 15513 bp, 15 predicted proteins | sample RifGroC2_FD_183996 | JGI IMG/M metagenome (GOLD analysis project Ga0209212, IMG submission 183996) | Groundwater microbial communities from Rifle, Colorado, USA - Groundwater C2 (SPAdes) (version 2) | ecosystem: Environmental > Aquatic > Deep subsurface > Groundwater | place: Rifle, Colorado... | reverse complement strand
GTAGTCGAAGAGCCAACGGCGGTAGCCGCAATTCCGCTTCCATCCAAACCCGTGTTGTTCTTTTATCGGAAGGAAGGACGTGCGACGTTCATCTCGCATATCAACGTCATGAGAATCTTTGAGCAGACCTTCCAACGGGCAGGCATACCCGTAGCCTTCACACAAGGGTATAATCCGAAGCCGAAAATGGAATTCGTCAACCCACTTTCAACAGGTATAAGCGGGTCTGCCGAAGTCCTGTTGGTGGATATACACGGAGGGACCACACTCGATACGGAACGGACAATCGCATTGTTGAATGCATCTGTTTCCGAAGGATTTGTCTTTACCTCGATGATACCTTTCGATACCGAACGGCGTACCACACTGAGCAAACATATGGGAGGAAGTGTCTATACGGTTCGGAATATCAAGGATAAGAAGTTCCAGGACAAGATGGACGAGTGGGTACAATGTTGTGGGGTAGGTGTATCGGTAGCCAAATTGACCATAGGCGGGAATCCGGAATATACCGTGGTCATGCAAGGCGAGAAAAATCCGATCAAAACATTGTTTGGTGGCGAGATAAACAAATTCACGGTGCTCTCCTCTATGGAGATACACCGCGAAATGTTGTTTGTGGGTACCTACGGGGAAAAACCGAGGGACTATTCAACCATTGTTTTTATGTGACAGTTGTAGTAATGGGTATCCGACAGTCTGACCATTGGAGGATACTCACGTTCACAAATTTCCCCAACTTGCTTGTGGCACCGACCGGCGAAGGGACACCCCTTCGGCTTCTTGGCAGGATCGGGCAATTGTCCGGTGATTTCGATCACGTCCTTCTGTTTGGTCGGATCGACTTCAGGCATCGCGGATAACAAGGCTTCCGTGTATGGATGGAATGGAGGTGCCATCACCTCGTCCCTTTTTCCGTACTCGCAGATTTTCCCCGCATACATCACCATGATGTAATCGCTCAAATAGTTGATCACGTTCAAATCATGGGAAATAAACATATAAGCCGCATGAGTCTCCAGTTGCAGATCATTGAGCAAATTGAGTACAGATGCTTGGACCGAGACGTCGAGCGCACTTGTCGGTTCGTCGCAAACAATCAAATCGGGTGATATGGACAATGCACGTGCTATTGCCACGCGTTGTTGTTCTCCTCCACTCAATTGCCTGGGTTTCTTCTCAAGATATTCCTTTCCCAAATCGACTTTCTTCAACATGTCGACAATTCGCTGTCGGCGCTCAGTGGCATCGTGCATGTTCGCCAAGCGTTTCATGGGTCTGGCTATGATCTGTTCGACAGTATGCGAAGGATTCAAACTTCTTCCAGGATTTTGGAAAATCAATTGGATTTTCTTGAGTGTGTCTTTCGAACGTTTGTTCCAGGCTATGGATATATCGGTACCATCGAACATGATGGTGCCTTTGGTCGGCTTATACAGCCCGGAAACCATATGTCCTGTCGTGGATTTTCCACAGCCGGATTCACCCACGACGCCAATGACCGATTCCGGATGTACAGTAACATCGATTCCATTGACAGCGTAGACTTTCCTCCTGGCTCCATAGACCTTGTGAAGATTCTCTATCTTCAACAATTCCTTATGTGAGTTGAGGGCAAGGGAGGTGGTGCGTGGGCGTGGAACCAGCTTCTCTTTCAAGATATCCGGTACATCGGTTGCGTATGCACGGTCACAAGCCGCAAAGTGCCGTTCTCCCACTTCTCGGATACCGTATTTGCTCTCACATGTATCGTTGCGCTTTTCGCAGCGGTCCACAAATGGGCAGCCGCTTTCCAAAGCACCTCGTCGCCGGACGTATCCCGGGATTGTGTTTAGTTTGGTGTTTTCCTTGACAACCCCACCACGGGGCATGCAGTTGATGAGTGCCCGGGTATAGGGGTGGGTAGGGTTCTCGAAGATCTGATTCTTAGGTCCGCGTTCAACAATTTCTCCGTTGTACATCACCACCACATGTTCAGCCACTTTATTGATAACACCCATATCATGGGAGATATACATGAGGGACATGGATAGTTTTTCCCTCAGTTCCTTAATGGAATCAAGGATTACCGCTTCTGTGGTTACATCGAGCGCAGTCGTGGGTTCATCGAGAATCATAAGGTCGGGTCTGCAAAGGATAGCCATGGCGATACATATACGCTGTTGGATACCTCCACTTACCTGGTGCGGATACCTGCGGACGATTCCTTGGGGATCGCCGATATTCATCATACCCAACGCTTCCAAAGTGGCTTGCCTTGCCTTCTGTTTCGAAAGTTTCTGGTGATGTATTCCGACTTCATCCAACTGGAATCCTATGGTAAGCGCCGGATTCAAGGAGGAGTACGGATTTTGGAATACCATGGCAATCCTATTGCCTCGGAACGCTTCCATCTCCTTTTCGGACTTCTCCAGAAGCTCTTCCCCTTTGAAACGGATGCTGCCATCTACGGAGGCATTGTTTGCGAGGTACCTCATGACTGCAAAGGAGAGGGTGCTCTTACCGCATCCGGACTCTCCGATGATACCGATGGACTCATTGTGTCCGAGGGTGAGGGAGACATCGTTTACAGCCGAGAACACTCCATCGAAGGTCTCGAACCGTACATGCAAATGGTTTATATCAAGAATGTTATCGTTCATGGATCAATACCTTACTGACAAAGTCAGAGAAAATGGAGATTGCGATTACCAGGGATGCGATAGCCAGCGCGGGAAAAAGAACTGCCCCTGGTGCCTGGGCGATTATGGGTTTGTTCTCGATGACCATCATGCCCCAGTCGGGTGTGGGTGGTTGCATGCCGACGCCAAGGAATCCCAGAGAAGCGACCATCATGATGGAATAGGCAAAACGGGCTGTGGCTTCGACAATGATAGGTCCTGTCGTATTGGGCAGGATTTCCACAAACATGATATACAGATGGTTCTCACCCCTGATACGTGCGGCTGAAACGTATTCCTGACTTTTTTCTGTAAGCAACACTCCCCGGGAAACACGGGCAGTCGCGGGAACGAAAGCGATGGAAACGATTAGGGTCAATGAAAGTATGCTGGAATCACCAAGGATTCCAAGGACCACCATCGAAAGGACCAATGGCGGGATTGCCATGAGGATATCCATCGACCGAAGGAAAGCTGCGTCGATCCGACCACCAAAGTATCCGGCTGAGAATCCAAGGAGCACCCCGATAATTGTAGAGACTATGGAAGTCATGAGTGCAACAGTCAAAATCGATCGGCTCCCATAGACTATCCGTGCCAACAGGTCTCTTCCCAAGCTGTCTGTACCCAATACGTGTCCATTGGTTCCAGGGCCGACCATCTGATGTTCAGAATCCATTTGCGTATGGGTGAATGGCACCATGGATGGGCCAAAAAAGGCTGCGATCAGCCAGAATATGATGATAATGATGCCAACGATAGCCAACGGATGCTTTTTCAGTTGATACAGTACATATTTCATCGCTGACCTCCCTGGAATCTGATTCTTGGATTCAAATAGCTGTACATGATGTCGGTGACCATTGTCGACAAGGAGTAGATGACCGTAATCAGCAGCACACATGCCTCGATCAACGGAACGTCGCGTGTCTTGATCGCAGTCATCAGCAATGAACCCATACCAGGGAATCCGAACAGCGTCTCGACAACAACCAATCCACCGAAGAGCCACCCCATGTTCATGCCGATAATCGTAATGGTTGGTAGCAAGGCATTCTTCAATGCATGTCTGAAAATCACATATTTTCTTGGCATGCCTTTTAGGATCGCGGCCCGCACATAATCGGAATTCATGACTTGGATCATCGATGACCGCTGCATCCGTGAAATATAGCCGAACATTACCAAGGTTATGGAAAGTGCAGGCAGGACCACAATGTTGAGATTTTGAAAAAGACTCTCGCCGATAGGAATGACACTGACAATGGGAAACCAGTTGAGTTGAACCGCAAAGACACTAATGAGTATGACCCCTGATACGAATTCAGGGAGAGCCATAGTGGCAAGTCCGAAAAATGAGACGATGGAATCGGTCGGTTTCTTCTCCTTCACTCCGGCAAGAACACCGAAAAAAATGGAGAGGGGAACGAACATGAGGAATGCGGTCAATGCGAGAACCATCGAGTGTCCGACACGTCGCCAGAGAATCGAATTGATAGCAACCCCTTGCATGTATACCGACTCGCCCAAGTCTCCTACAACCACACCTGAAATCCAGCGGCCATACCGCTGCAACACAGGGTCGTTGAGCCCCCTGGCCTCACGGAGTCATGTCATTCATCATCTTCATGCGCTTTGGCCGAGAATCATCTGGGCTACATCTCCAGGCATGATTTCAACGAGCATGAAGATGATGAATGACATGATGACCAGGGTCGCAAGAAGCGACCCCAGTCTACGAATTATTATACTTGCGGTTCTGTTCATTTAATATCCGTATATTTGTATTGTGGAAGCATGGTCAAAGGTTGTTTGTAATCGACGATCCTGTCGTTGATTGCCACAAGATATGGTACCTGGATATTCAACAAAGACCCTTCCTCATAGAACAATTCCTGCAATTCATGGTAATACCCGGTTCGCTTCTCGGCATCGGCTTCCGCTGAAATCTTGTCGATCAAGGCATCTACCGCTGGATTGCTCAAATGAGACTCGTTCCAAGCTCCACCTGATCTGAATGCCAGGGACAACAACATTGATGGATCGATACGTCCACCCCAACCAGTGATCGAGAAGGGTACATTCAACCAATACTGGGAGAGGTATATGTCGCGGGTATATCCTTTGAGCTCAATGTCAAAACCGGCTGGTGCAGCCAATTCCTGAATTGTTTGGGCCAATTCTTTTCCGAACGGATGGTCCGAGGCATAGTAGAGTTCCACCGTTACGCCATTCGGATATCCGGCCTCGGCAAGCAATGACTTGGCTTTGGCAACATCACGACCGCGCAAGGGAAGTTCCTTGTATTCGGCAAGCATATTCATGATCGGAGTCTCATTATAGTAGACACCCTCGTTCAAATCCATCTGTGCGACACTTTTCGCTAGGATCTGTGGATCCATGGAATACTTGAGGGCAAGACGGACACGATTGTCGTCGAAAGGTTCCATATCGGTGACCATGGCCACGAAACGCTGTTCCTGATAGGGGGAAATGACTTTGATACCTTCTACCTTGTCAAGACGGTTCTTGATGACAGGGGTTACGAAAGGTACGACATCGACCCTATCGGATTCGAGCATCGAAATGCTTGCATCGATATCAGCAACGAAGTAGATCAACAACTTGTCGACCTTCGGAAGGTTCGGAGCCCAATAGTTGGTGTTTCGGGCCAACGATGCCGATTCCTTGGGAATCAGTTGTTGCATCACAAACGGACCGGTCCCCATTGGTTTGGATTCACCCATACTGGCATAATCGTAATCGCTCGAGAGAATACACATGTTGTAATCGGTCAACTGGTAGATGAATGTCGGTCTTGGTTCTGAAAGATGGATGATTACGGTATGGGCATCTGGAGTCTCGATCGAGTCGACTACGGCAAAATCCTGCTTCTTAAGGTGTCCGATAGTCGGGTCTTGTGTTCGTTCGATGGTGTATTTTACATCTTCCGAAGTAAAATCGGTACCATCATGGAACTTGACGTTCTCACGAAGAGAGAACTCCCATGTACTCCCGTCGTCCGTCTTCCAAGAGGTGGCGAGAATCGGATCCAAGGCACCGGTCTCAGTGTTGATTTCGACAAGATATTCATAGATTGACGAATTCATCGAGAATGCCTGGCCGTCCCAGACACCTGGAGTAATCAAGCCGGGAACCTGCTCTGCTATGCGGATAGCCTTTTCTGTGCTCGCCGCTTCCTTATCTCCCCCTGCAAATACCATGGGTATCGCAAGAATGAGCATGAGCAACACGATTGATAATGTGCGTTTCATATTTCCTCCTAGGTAATAGTGAGTTTGGTTAAGACTCTTTACGCGTTCGGTCAGATGTGTAACAACAACCCAGCCAGTACACAGTTTTTGTGATATTCATTGGCTTTGCGCAAACGCATGGCTGTCTATAACCGACAACCTAATTAAACAGTATAGATTGGCAGTTTGTCAACACCAATTGATATATTGAGTAACTATAGATAATGGAATGAATAAAGAAGTCTGATGGTATGAATGGAAAAAAAAGCCATACATGTATGGGAAATTTTAATGGTAATATTTCGCATATATCAGTATAAAATTAGAATTATATCGGCAAAATTATATATATTGAGAAAATTGTTTGGTGTAGAAATTGAAACACCTGCTATTGGATAAAAGCTTCAACCGCGGTACGGGTAGCCTGGTCTCCAACCAATACCAAGACATCCAATGCCTCGAGAACGATGTCGGGACCAGGAGAAAGGATAATGCTCCCTTCACGTCGGATAGCGATTACCGTTGCATGGGTCTGCTGCCAGAACGACAATTCGCCGAGCGTCTTGTGCAATGTCGAAGACGATGGGACAAGTGTGCATTCGAACGTATAGAAGGGATTGCTTGCCGTGAATCGTTCCGTTGAGTCTATGAGGCTTTTGGTGATCTCAAACAATTCACGTTCAATGTTTTCATGGGCTTCGATAAGTTCGCGCATCCGGACGAGCAGGGTACGGGTAGCATTCCGATTTCCATGTCGGGCGATATACTTGGCTGCATTTTCCTTCGAACGCACAAGCACACCGCTATTCTGGAACACCTGGACTACCTGCAATTCCTCGAGCAATGAGAACGCTCGTCGAATTGTTTCCGGAGATACGCCATATTCACTGGACATAAGCGATCTTCCCGAAAGTCGTTTTCCTTCCGGGATTTCTCCATTGACGATACGATTGGCGATATCCATTGCGATTTTGGCATAGATCGCTACCGAATCTCGTTTCTTTTTCGATGGCTTTTCTAGTCCAAGTTGATCCGTACCCATACATTCATAGTACCATTTTCCAATTATCTAAACAATACAGGTGTATTTACTGCCAAACGAAAGGGAATAAGAGGAACCTTGCAATGGTCCGCTTTTCCGAGCGAGTGCAGGCAACGTGAGGTTACGGAAGGAACCTTTCATTGGAATAGGAATGACATGGAAAGGATATGACGTTAATAATTCGCTCGTATCTTCGGATTGCGATACCTTTCAAAATTCTGTTGACGGAATTTATACCTAATATTACAATGCATAGTAGTTCTATGTAAAACTGGAGGAGGGAGTCCTGGTTTGAACATTCCGAAAGATCTTGTCGCAGCCTCGGCAACTCCGATTATCCTTTCCATCCTACATGGGGAAGATTCCTACGGATATGCCATCATCAGGAAAGTACAGGATATCTCCAATAGTCAGATTGCATGGACCGATGGCATGTTGTATCCCGTCCTTCATCGACTGGAAACCGCCGGGTTCATCGACTCGTACTGGAAAAAGTCAGATAATGGCAGGAGAAGAAAATACTACCATATCACCGCAGCAGGCATCGATGAATGTGAACTCCTCGTATCCCAATGGGAAGTCGTTCACCGGGCACTGCATAAGCTATTGCAGGAAAAGACAGGATACTAAGAAGTGCCCATATCGCATGATACCAGGAGGAATGCATCATGTTTGATCTTGAATCCCAAATTCGTCAATGGAAAACGCATGTATACTCGACCGGTTCCATAGGTCAAAACGATCTGGAGGAGTTGGAATCCCATCTGCGCGATAGCATGGACGAGCTTGCAGGTCGGGGTCTCTCGACCGAGGAGGCATTTCTCCTGGCAGTACGACGGATGGGAGATATTGAAGTAATCCATGAGGAATTCTCAAAGATTTCTACCGAAGACTTGTGGCGACAATTGCTCGTGCCGACAGACAATCCGATAACGGCAAGGCGAAATCGGAAGGAACTTGGTATTGTCATCGGCTTGGCCATTCTGGGAGGACTGCTGAGCAAGGTTCCCGCTTTATTTGGGTTTGGCGACATGGACGCACATTCTCAGTTGTACCTTCGGAATGCCTCGATATTCGTATTTTTTCCTGTAGCTATCTATCTGATCTGGAAACGTTCGCTACCGGTACTGCGGAGCTTGCTCGTATTGTCGATTTTTCCTTCAAGTGCATTGTTGGTTAATGTGTATCCATCGTATGAACCCCATCATACCGGATTTCTTCTTAGCCTACATCTACCGATGGTCTTGCTGTTCGTCCTATTGTATTTCTTTGGGGGGCCAGCAATAAAAAGGGAAGGGCAGCCCCTCTACGCCACCGGGTGGCGGAACCCGAACACCAGATTGAATTTCGTTCGGTTTGTGGGAGAGTCGTTCATATATGCCATATTGATCGGTATGGGTGGTATGGTACTCATATTATTGACAGCTGGAACATTCGATTTGATTAAGATCGATGCGTTTCCATTCATAACAGCCTGGATCGCGCCACTTGGTTTCTTTGGACTCTTTGTCGTCGCAGCCTATCTGGTGCTTCAGAAGAAGAACCTTATCGAGAGCATTGCACCGGTGTTGGCCCGAATTTTCACGCCATTGTTCCTCCTGGTATTGATCAGTCTGATAATCGCTTTCCTGGTTACCCCAAACCAAGCCTATGAGAACAGGAATATGCTCATCTGGTTCGATGTCATACTTGCGTTGGTGTTGGCATTGACCTTGTATTCCATGAGTTCCAAGGACTTCACGTCGACCAATACTTCGGCGAAAAGCCAGATTACCTTTTGGGATTTCCTTTCCTTCGGTCTGATCATCTCTGCAGTAATCGTCGATGCGATCGCATTGTCAGGTATTTCGATGCGGCTCTCGGCATATGGATTTTCCGCGAACAGGACGGCTGCGCTCGGTGAGAATCTCATCCTTTTGGTGAATCTGTTGCTACTTTGCGTAGGATATGTCCGATATTTTCTGCAAAAGCAGACATTTCAGGAGATTGTGGTGATGCAGATGCGATTCCTGTCCGTATATGGAATCTGGGCCACGTGTGTTGTCGTCGTATTTCCGCTGCTATTCGGATTCCGATAGGGAGGATGAATTCAACGGGATTTCTCGTCCAACTTTATCTCTTCCCAGATATCGTTCAGCTTGTCCACATGCTCCCATGATAAGGGAATGTCCCGTTGTGCTCCGATTCTAGCAAGCTTGTTGAACCGTTCGCGGACTTTTTTGTTGCTGCGGTGAAGAGCCACCGATGGACTGATCTTCAAGTATCTGGCTAGATTGACGATTGCGAACAACAAGTCTCCAAGTTCTTCCTCGACATGGGACGGGTCCGTGTCACGGTTGGCGATAGCTTCCAGGAGCTCCTTGTGTTCCTCATCGACTTTATCGAGGACACCTTCGATATTCGGCCAATCGAAACCGACCTTGCGCATTTTCTTTTGGATTTCCCAAGCTTCCTCGAGTTTAGGAAGTGATTTCGGTACACGGCTGAAGAAATCCTCTTCATGGGATTTTTTCCCTTCGACATTCTCTTTTATGGAATTCCAAAGATCCAATACCTCGGAACTGTTGTTTGCCACCTGGTCCGAAAAGACATGGGGATGCCTACGTATCAACTTGGCACATACTTCATTGAGAGCTTCGACGATATCGACATCTCCATGTTCCTTGTGCATCTCAAGCAGCATCATGGCATTGAGAAAGACATCGCCGATTTCTTCCTGCATGCCTTCCACATCTCCAGAAATGACTGAGTCGAGGTATTCATAGGTTTCATCAAGCAAGTTCGTTGCAACACTCTTATAAGTCTGCTCGCGATCCCATGGGCATCCCTCAGGACTCCTAAGGAGGTTCACGATATCAAAAAGCTGCATGAGAGCTTCGCCAAGTGTCTGTTTTTTTTCATACGAATGGGAAATCATACACCGAGTATAGTACAAATCGAAGTATGAAGAAAAGAGCAGAACCATGTATTGACAAACAGTGCATACTGTATATAGAGTATATAGACAGTAGGAGGGTATGACCATGGATATTATACTGAGTAATTCAAGTTCCCTTCCAATATACGAACAGATCGCAATCCAGATCAAATCCCAGATACTCAATGGAAATCTAGATGAGGGAACGTTGTTGCCCTCCATACGCAACCTCGCCAAAGACCTGCGTATCAGTGTCATTACTACCAAGCGTGCATATGAAGAACTTGAGCGCGAAGGATACATCAACACCATTCCAGGCAAAGGAACTTTCATCGCGGCAAAGAATATGGAAATCATAAGGGAAGAGTACCTGAGGCACATAGAAGAGCATTTGCGGCAGGTCATGCAGCTCGCAGATTTCTGCTCACTTGGTGAAGACGATATCGTAATGATGTATCGGCTGGTTAGAGAAGGAGATACCTATTGATGGATGCGATCAGATGCATTGGACTGAAAAAAGATTATGGTGATTTTTCATTGTATTTGGACAAACTTGTTGTCCCCCAAGGAAGTATTGTCGGTTTGATTGGAGAGAATGGGGCAGGGAAGTCGACTACCATACGATTGCTGCTTTCTCTTGCCATAGCCGATGCAGGTTCCATTGAACTCTTTGGGGAAGCTGTGGACAGATTGACGGTCCGGCATCGGGATGTTGTCGGCTTTGTCATGGAGGATGCGTGGCCAAGTGCCTATCTTACTGCCTGTCAGACAGGAAAAGTAATGCAAAAAGCATACTCGAAATGGGATGCGGCTCGCTACGACGACCTTCTGGATCGCTTGGGAATCCCCCGGGAGAAATTGTTCAAGGATTTTTCCCATGGCATGAAGATGAAACTAGTGCTTGCCATTGCTCTCAGTCACCATGCGAAGCTTCTGATTCTCGATGAACCGACATCCTCGCTGGATCCCATGACTCGTGATGAAATCTTAACGATATTGATGGAATTCACCAGGGATGAAGACCATACGGTATTGATATCAAGTCATATCATCAGTGATCTGGAAAAGATTTGCGACTACATAACCTATATACACCGGGGAAGGATCCTTTTGAGTTCAGAGAAGGACCAGCTTGAACAGGTCTATGTAATCGCAAGTTGTACACACCAACAGTCTTTCGATTTGGATCCGAGTACTGTTCTCGGGCGCAAGGATAGTCCCTATGGGGCCAAGGTATTGATGAGGCGTGAACATGTCCCTGATTTCATGCAGAAACAACTGTTCAACCTGGAGGAGATGATGATTCTTTTGGCGAAAGGAGGAAATCTACGATGAATGCACTGTTGCTCAAGGATTGGTATGTGCTGATCCGTCAATCGAAATTGACCATGGTCATAGTAATTGTATTCACTATTGTCGGTGTCGCCAGTTCAACATTCTTTTATGCTGCGGTAGCCGCAATTGTCTGTGTCATGCTTCCGCTGACAACTATGGCGTATGACCAGATGCACCATTGGGACCGATTCGTGATTGGGCTTCCTATAGAACGGAAGGATGTGGTGAGAAGCAAATACCTGCTCGCTCTATTGGCACTTTCCCTGTCAGTCCTCATGCTTGCAATAGTCGGCTTCGCATTCTATCTTGCGAATGATATTGCGTTGGAAACTGTTTTGTTTATGCTATGGACACAGCTTGTCGCAGGTCTGTTTTTTCTTTCGGTGAATTATCCGATTGTAATCAAAATGGGATTCGAACGTGGAAGGATTTGGTACATAATCATTACAATTCCGATCGTGTCCTTATCAGGTGTATTGAATTCCATATTGGATATGGAAAGTTTGTCGATGCATGTATCGATTCGTAATTTTGCATATTTGATTATTCCAATACTCCTGGTGATCGGCTCATATCTGTTGTCGGTCCGTTATATGGAGAGCAAGGAATATTGACCGAACTTTTGTTCGGGTTACTTTCTAGTTGACAGAATATACATTATATACAATTAAGCTCGAGTATTAAAAAAGGTTGATAGACCCGAGATACTTGAGTGGTGACCAGTAGATGTTGGTAAAATCTCCTTCTCCTGCATAGACAGCAACCCACAGATGTAGATATAGCGACGTTGTGGAATTTACAACATCACTATAGACAGGTAAATGGAAATATGTGTCTTCCTGCAGATAATCTTCCAATTCTTCTGTTGTGTTGTCTTGGGGAAATAAATTTCGCTTATAGCTTGCGAAGTACAACAAATCAGAGCTTGAATCGTTAAATTCTATTGCATATCTACCGGTTACCCCACTTTGTACTTTCTGCAAATCAAAACTATAAGTTTTGGGATCGGCCATCGCTGATAAAGTTGTTATTGGTAATTTGACATCCATCTGTGGAACATTCCCAAAAAAATAATCGGCCGGGTTGTCTGAAATTGTTAGAGGATGATACGCAAATGTTTCAATAATTATGCCGACTTCATCATCAGCCAAGTTGATTATTGACTCGGATTTTCTGGCAAAATTTTTTGTACTCTTATCTGTTTTGGTGTACAAGTAAAATGCAGGGGCAGAAGGATTCAATGCTCCGATTGGGTTTTCAGGTGACCAGGAGATACCATTACCAGTAGTTCCTTTGTAATTGTTTTTAAAATAAGTTGGGATTGAATTGATGGTAACATTGCTTGGATAGTCTGAATCCTGATTTGAAATCAGGGCGGTCTGTGCACTGTTTGTGGACAAGGTATAGAAAAATTTAAGGGAAGGACCTTCTTGAACGCCAAATTCAATTATTTTATTTATACCAGCTTCTTCGATTGTTAGATCAACTTGTATTCCGTCAACGATGGCACTGCTGCTAATAGTAATCTCATCATCAAGATTCAAGTAATTGGGAATGCCACAACCTGACAAAACAAAAAGAGATGCCAGGATGAGCACTACATACACAGTACCCGATATCCGACATCTCTTCATACATCCTCCACTGTTCGGAGGCGTTCTATCCAGCAATTACTGGAGTACCACCAAACGGGATTTGGCCAATTTTGCGTACTCGGAGGCAGTGAATTCATCTGCCAGCTGCTGTAGGACAGCCTTCGCCAAATCGATATTGTTGTTGGTTTCATGCAACCGGGCAATACTGAACAATGCTTTTGGAGCCTCAGCGGCATCGGCACCATAGGTGTCGTAGACCGACTGGTAGTATTCCATAGCCTTGTCGGGATTTCCCAACTGCTCGCTGGCAACTCCGGCATTGTAGAGCCCGAGTGACCCGAGGTAGGTCTCACTACCCTTTTCTGCAACAGCAACGAAATGGTCCAACGCCTCGGCGTACGCACCTTCCTCATACTTCACCAGACCAAGCAGGTATGATGCCTTGAGTATCGGGTACGACTTTCCACTCTTGGAAGCAATCGCCGAGAGTTCACCAACCAGTGATTCTTTCGTCGACAATGCCTCGGCAGTGGTCTTGTCCTCGAGGAAATTCCACTCTGAATAGGTTGCCTGCAAATTATCGATAGCCAGTTGGGCAGCGTCTGCCCTATTGTCGGCTACCGACAAACCGATCCACAATCCCAGCACAGCGACCACGATGGCCACTGCGACGATGATCAGGATTTTCTTGTTCGCTCCCAGGAAAGCGTTGAATTTGGATTCAAGCTTTCCGGAAGTAATTTCATTCTTATTAGCCATCATTATGCTCCGCTTATTCCGGACTGTTTTCACGAGACTTCATCAAGTCGCCGAAGGTGAACGTGTCGCCTTCATCGTCATGGATGTATTTTGAAATCTCGGACTGCTGGGATTTGCGGATCAGTTCCTTGATCGACAGGCTCAGCTTCTGAGTGGAGGGGTTGATCTCGACAATAGCAGCGGTAATCGGGTCACCGACCTTGTATTTGGTCAACACCTTCTCATTGAACTCCTCATCTGGACCAACCAGGTTGTATTTGGAGATCAAACCTTCGATATCACCGAGGACTCGAACAAAGACACCGAAATCAGTGACATTGCTGACTTCACCACTAATGGTGCTGCCCTTCGGATAGTCGTGGCGGAGAGTCTGCCAAGGATTTCCCTCAAGTTGTTTCACACCGAGTCTGATATGGCGGGTTTGTGGGTCGACACGGGTTATGACCACGTCGATCACGTCTCCATCCTTGCAGAACTCACTCATGTTCCGAATCTTCTTGGTCCAGGAAATATCGTCGATATGCAAGAATCCGTCGATTCCTTCCTCAAGGTTGATGAACGCACCGCTATTGGTGACCTTCACAACAGGCTTGGTAAGGGTCATTCCCTGGGGATACCGATCTGTGATCGTGTCCCAAGGATTTTCCTCAAGCTGCTTCAACCCAAGGCTTACCCGCTTCTTGTCCAGATCGTACCCGAGCACCTTCGCTTCGACGACATCGCCGATTGAAAGCAGTTCCTTGGGGTTGTTGATCCGTTTGGTCCAGGACAGCTCGGAGATATGGGCGAGACCTTCGATACCGGGTTCGATTTCAATGAACACACCGAATGTAGTGATTTTCGTCACAGGTGCCTTCACGACGTCGTCCACCGAGTAGCGTTCCTCGAATGTGTTCCAAGGATCTTCCTGCATGTGCTTGAGCGACAGGTTGATCTTCTGTGAGACCGGATCGATATTGATGAGACGAAGCTGGATGACCTGCCCTTTCTTGACGAAATCCTTCGGCTTGGTCACATGGCCCCAACTCATATCGTTGATATGGAGAAGTCCGTCAAAACCACCAAGATCGATGAATGCACCGAAACTTGTGAAACTCTTGACAGTTCCTTCCACGACATCGCCAATCTTGACAGTCGTAAAGAACTTCTCTTTGTTTTCCTTGATTTTCTTTTCCAGGTATTCGCGTCGTGATACGACACTCTTGAGTTTCATCCCGGTGTGGAACTTGTCGATCACAAAGTAATCGGCTATACCGATCATCGTTTCAGGATCTTCAACCCGTACCACATCTGCCTTGGATAAAGGACAGAATCCCAAGAACTCACTGCCAAGGTCGACTTCAAAACCGCCCTTGATAACCTTCACAAATTTTCCCATGACAGGAGAGCGGGTTTCCGCTGCTTCCTTGAGAACTTCTGTTCGTTCCTTGATGTCAGCGCGCTTCTTTGAAATGACGATTTGACCGCCCTTTCCTTCCTTGTTTACAATCATTACCTTGACTTCGTCGCCGACGGCGGGAACAGTGGTGAACTCGTCGAGGGCAATTCTCCCTTCCGACTTGTAACCCACATCCACAAACACATACTCGTTATTGACCTGAACTACAGTACCGGTAACAAGCTGACCGTCTTCAATTTCATCAAGAGATTTTAGGTAATGTTCCTGCAGCATCGTTTGCATATCAGCCTTCCGCTGAGGTTCGCTTTGTGTTTCCAACACTTCCTTCACTTCTTCCACTTTTCTCTCCTGATCCTTATTTTCACCCTGAATCCGGGCGAATATAGCACGTAACACTGTGTCATAAACTTCATCTATGGTCAAGTACGACGAGTCGATATACAGGGCGTCAGGAGCTACTTTAAGTCCCCCAACCGGTTTGTTCCTATCAATTTTGTCGCGTTCAGCAATGGTTTTCACCAATTCCTGCAGTGGCATCTCGGTCGGTTGCTG
>Ga0209212_1005274_pt1 | contig 15514 bp, 10 predicted proteins | sample RifGroC2_FD_183996 | JGI IMG/M metagenome (GOLD analysis project Ga0209212, IMG submission 183996) | Groundwater microbial communities from Rifle, Colorado, USA - Groundwater C2 (SPAdes) (version 2) | ecosystem: Environmental > Aquatic > Deep subsurface > Groundwater | place: Rifle, Colorado... | reverse complement strand
CCTGCCATAATCATCAAAACAGCCCCGAGAACAAGCATACGCCTTCTGCCCCTGTAATCTGCTGATGTTGTTATCCAGAGAGAGATAATAGAATCACCTATGAGGGTAAGTGTAAACAACAGGCCGATCTCTTTTACATTAAGACCGATCTCTGCAAGGTAGAGGGCAAGGGTGACAGATAAAAATCCGTATGCAAATAATCTTGTAATGCGTGTGATAAATAAAAGTATTAAGTCAGTTTTTTTATGTTCCATAAGTCTAATCAGGATATTATGATGATTTGGAGTATTATAATATAAACAGGCGGGTAAATTATACATGGGAATACACCGCCTTGAATAATGGTGCAGATTACTGTATATTCGTAAATACTACGAGGGGGATTCAGTAGAGGAAACAAGCATTATGGAACCGAAGCGTGAGACATTAGCAATTACCGTTGACAAGAGCCACCTGATTACCATAGGTGAAAAGCTCTACACCCAGAGTATTGAATTGATCCGGGAGCTTGTAAACAATGCCTATGATGCAGATTCCTCAGTGGTGGAAGTGGAGATTACTGAAGATAAGATAGTGATAAAGGATAATGGGAGCGGCATGGACCTTAAGGGGCTTAAGCAATATTTCAATATAGGGTCGCCTGAGAAAAAACATCATCCCAAATCTCCGAAATTCAAAAGGGACAGGATTGGACAGTTTGGTATAGGGAAGTTTGCAACCCTTTCTGCATGCGGCAGCTTTACCGTATGTACTCAAAGCAGGGATTTTGCAGCAGAGGTGGTCTTTGATAAGGAAGAGTGGGGAGAGAGTGAAGACAACTGGCATCTGCCCATGACAACCCTTCCGTATGAGGCTTCAAGGGGAGACGGGACAACGATTTCGCTGTCCAAACTTACCAAGAAATTTAATATAGAAGATGTGGAAGAGAGGCTTATTGAGGGAGTGCCGATCAGGGATAAGGATTTTACTGTATACCTTAACGGGAAAAGGGTGATGAGCAGGGAGTTGCCTGGACGCAGGTTTCCTGTTATAGAAGGGACCCCTTTTGGCCCTATACATGGGGAGATAGTTATATTGCCTTCAGCTAAAACAACTGCGTCAGAACCTTTGGGTATAGAGTGCAAGGTAAAACAGGTTACTGTTAAACGGGAATATTTTGGTATGGACACATGGGGAAGGGACATGGCCCGTGTACGTGGACTGATCTATGCAGACTTTCTCCCTGTAACTACCGACAGGTCAGGGTTTATCGTAGACTCTGAGGAGTATAAGGCATTCAATGCTGCGATGCTGAAAGTGATGGAGGATGTGAAGTCCTATTTGAAAAAGGCATCAGATGAAAAGGACACAAAAGGGGCAAGGAGGGCGTTAAGAGAGGCCCTGCACAGAGTACAGGAGTCACTCAGGTTAAACCCGGATTATGCCCCTGAGGGAATGCTTCCTGTAGGGGAAGGCACAGATGGCATGGGCGGCGCCGGCCTTGTGTCTGAAGGAGATAAAAAGAAAAAGGTTGAGACAGTTGGTGAGAAGAAGGCAGAGAAAAAGAAGAAAGAAAAGAAAAACACGACGAAGAACCCTGCTGTTTCGAAGTTGACACCGGATGCAGTAATACAAAGGCTCAAGATGGGTTACAGCGGCATCACATGCTGTATTGACCATTTTGGAGAGGAAGGCCAGGAGTGCTTTACAGAGGGGAATACCATATTTATCAACAGAGACCATCCGTTATACCAGAGGGAGGTCAAAAATCGTGATACCCATATCCTTAATATATCCCGTCTGCTGACGCAGGAGATATCTTTAATGAAAGACCCCAAGAATCCGCGTCAGGCGTTTGAGAGGCAGAGCAAGCTGCTGAGAGATGCATTCAGGACGTAACAAGCACTCTGCCAAAGTTCAGCGGCCAAGAGTAACATCAAAAAACCGCTCCGCTGCAATCAGGCATAATAATTGCTTCATCCTGTACCTATATAAAAACTCTCTCAAGACGTTCTTTCCTTTTTTCCCAGTCCGGCATATACTTCGATAAAAGCCGGAAATAAACATTATTATGAGTATGGACTTTAAAGTGACAAAGCTCATGCATGATGACATAATCAATGCAATACACGGATGCCTTAACGAGGGCCGTATTCAATAGGATATCGCCTGATTTGCTGCAGCTCCCCCACCTTTTTGACATCTTGCGCAGTCTGATATCTGGAAATGGGATATTCAATTTCTTTGCGTGCATGTAACACTCTTCCAACCGCCGGGAGAAGATTATCCGGGCGTGCTTCCTATACCACTCATCGAGAAGGTCTTTTACCTTTTGTGTATTATCTGGTTTAGGTGTCATCACATAGAAATATGATCCCTTTAGCTTCACATCGTTATTATTCTGTTTTCTTATCTTCAATCTATACTGCCGGCCAAGAAACAGGTGCGTCTCTCCTCCGATATAACGCCTGGAGGGGGTGTGGGGTTCAAACTTCCTGAAGTAGGCTATTTGCTTTCTGATCCAGCGGGCTCGCTTTGCCACCCGTTTTCTGATGGCCTCAAGCAAAGTCCCTCCCGGCGCCTTTACTACAACCCTTGCATCAGGGTGCACGGCTATCTCGAGGGTCTTTCTGACTGTATAGACTACAGCAAAGCATATCTTCTCTTTGCCGTACTCAACGCTTCCGCACGTAGCATTCATGATGGCATTCTACGCCGTGCAAGTTGCATTGACCGTTCAATAATCTCATCCATCTTTTCAACACTCAGCGAGATCCCCCGCCTTCCCTTGATCTCATCGTAGAGGTAATCGTCAATATCATTGATAGCCTTCTTCCGGGCGTCGTCATCATCCCAGAAATGGACCTTCCAATTTCGTCTGAGGATATCCTGAATGGCCAGTGCGGCATCGGCTGACAGGTCCTCGCAGGCCGGCGCATCAGGGACCTGTTCTTCAAAAAAGGGTTTCAGCACTCCATAGAAAGCCTGAGCGTCCTCATTATGATTCAGTTTTGCAGGAATATCATCATGCTTGCGTGTGACAACCTTATCACGGATTTCCAATACCTTCTTTAAATATTCCAGATCAGAAATCCGCTTCGCCCGGTAGGCATCAATAGCCTGTTGTATCAGCTTCGAGAACTTTTCATAGAAGGCAGGGTCCTCTTCCATCTTCTCCGTGATGATCTTCCTCGTGGCATGTGCGATGGCATCTGCTCTCGATGCCGTCGTTTTGGAGGCATAGACGCCCTGCTCCTCCTTGACCATGCCGAACATTTTATCATCAAAAATATTCACCGGTTCATTGAGGCGGATAACCTGGTTTGCCTCGATATGGGTATCCAGCAGCTTTTTGATTTTAGGCTCATAATCACGGTAGTCTATGGACTCCGCATAGCGAAGCTTCACAGATGCCTTCAGGTTATGGAATCGTTTCAGGGTGTTTTTGTACTGCATTAGCTTCTCATCCGGAGTGTTAATCATAAACTGCTCGGTGGATAGCGCAAGTGAAAGTAAGTTGCTGTAGTCTGCCAGCCGCTGATAAAACTCCTCCCGCAGCTCGGCATCGCTCAACTGCAACTCATAAGCCTCTTCATCATATCTGTTCTTCACCTCCTTAAAGAGGTCCCAGAGATCAGAGTAGGCCTGTGGCAGCTTAGCAGTTTCCTGGTGTATTGACGTGAGCGTCCCTTCGATATCCTGCTCGTCGAAGTCCTCCAGTCCGGCATCGGCGTACATGGTTAAGGCCTGGTCCAGCTCGCCAAGGATACTGGCATGATCAACAATATACCCGAACTTTTTCTCTGCACTGAGGGTTTCGTCTTCATAGAGCCTGTTCACACGTGCAATCGCCTGCAGCAGGGTATGCTCCCGGAGAGTACTGCAAAGATACATCACCGTATTTCGTGGCGCATCAAATCCTGTCAGCAATTTACTCACGACGATCAGGATTTCCGGGTGATCTCCGTATAGAAACTGGCTGACGATCTGTTTGTTGTATTCTTCCTCAGAGCCGTATCGCTTCATCATCTTCTGCCAGAACAGGACAACTTCATCTGCCGGCCCGGCTTCAACCTCTTCAAAACCTTCCCGTGTATCCGGTGGTGATATGATCACTTCTGAAGTAACATGTCCCAACTCATTCAGGAACGTATGATATCGCAATGCTGCTGGCTTACCCGGTGCAACCAACTGGGCCTTGAAGGGCGTCCCCTGCCAGTTCTGGCGAAAGTGCTCGCTGATATCAAAGGCGCGCATATAAATCACTTTGTCGGCCTTGTTCAGCATCTCAGCCCGGGCGTATTTCCTTTTCAGGTCTGCCTTCTGCTCATCCGCAAGCCCCTGTGTATGACGATCAAACCAGAGATCAATGGCAGCCTTGTTCTGCTCCATCTCCACATAGCGTCCCTCATACAGGAGAGGAACCACTGCCTTGTCCTTTACTGCCTGCTTAATAGAGTAGTGAGGTTCAATCAGGCCGCCGAATTTGATGAAGTTGTTCTTCTCCTTCTTCATAAGCGGCGTTCCGGTAAAGCCCAGGTAACATGCCTTCGGAAACATCTGCCGCATCCGGGCATGCAGATTCTTAAATTGAGTGCGGTGCGCCTCATCAACCAGCATGAAAATATCTATGGATTCCTCCCGGTGTTTTTTAACATTAAGCGCCTTGTCGAACTTGTGAATCAGGGTGGTGACAATGGCCGCCTTTTTTTCCGAAACCGCCTCCAGGAGATCCCGCCCGGTTTTTGCCCTGTGCCTGTCAAGCCCGCAGGCGGCAAAGGTATTACTGAGTTGCCGGTCCAGATCCACGCGGTCGGTCACAAGCACTATGCGAGGATCAGGGATATCAGGATCAAGGGCAAGATTTCTGGCAAGCCAGATCATAGAGAGTGATTTCCCCGATCCCTGCGTATGCCAGATAATACCCCCCTTGCGTCGTCCTTCGGCATCAAACTGCTTCACCCGTTCCATCGTTGACTTGATGACAAAATACTGCTGATAGCGGGCGATCTTCTTGATCCCCCCATCAAAGATCGTGAACTTATGGGCAAGCTCCAACAAACGCTCAGGACGGCAAAGGCTGTAGATGGTCTTGTCCTGCTCAGTCACCTGCCTCCCGCCTTCAGCCTTCAGGGCATCAAAGAATTTTCGTGCCACAGAAAAATCGCCGGAAAAGAGTATATCCTTTATCTCCGGCGTCAGCCGTCTCTTAATGCTTGCCTCAACATCTTTTTCCCTATCCCGAAGCTCCTGCCATACACTCCAGAACTTCCTTGCCGTGCCTGCCGTGGCATACATGGCAGCATTCTTGTTTACAGCCATGACAAGTTGCATATATGAGAAAAGCCTGGGGATATACTCATCCTGCTGATTGCGTATGCACTGGGAAACCGCCTGTTCCACTTCTATTTTGGGTGACTTACATTCGATCACCGCAAAAGGGATACCATTCACAAAAAGCACAATATCAGGCCGGCCAGTCTCATCACTCCTCGTGCGCTCGACACGATACTCCGCCGTAACATGGAAAATATTGTTCTTCCAATCCCCCCAGTCTATATAGCGCAGGGTGAAGCTCTTGGAGTCCCCTTCAATGGATTGTTCCAGCGCCGTGCCCAGAGTTAGAAGATCATAGACCACCTCATTGGTCTTCTGCTGCCCATCCCACTTCACATTCTTCAGCTTCTGAATGGCAGCCTGAATGTTTTCTTCACTGAACAGATATTCCTCCCCTCTGTACCGGATTCGGTTGATGGCCTTGAGCTGATTGCGCAGTATCTCTTCCAGCAACACGCCGCCAACCTTCCCCTGACGTTCGGCCACAGCCTGTTCGGGGGTAAGATACTTGAACCCAAGGTTGATGAGCTGCTGCAGAGCAGGGATTTGGGAGAGATATTTTTCGTTAAAGCGGAAGCCGTTCATTCGTGTCTCCTGTTCTCTTCAGTCATTTTAAAAAGTCTTATCATTTTTCAAAGTTCATCCATTGTGTCCCTGTTTCCTATTGGTAGTGTCAACAACTTCTGCATCAGTCCGAGCCTTTGTCTGCTGTAGGCTTCCACCTCCTTTTTCATAAGGTCGATCTCCTCCAGGGCAGTATTGAGGACAAATGCGATTTGGTTTAGCTCTTCAAACGATGGATAGGGAATCTTTACTGTCATAAAATCTGTGATGCTGATTTGCTTGCCATCCCGGACGCCAATGACGGCAATGCTAAGATACTTTTCGATAAATAAATGCGTCTTGAAGAAGTGCCAGTAAAGTTCATCATGTATTTTGTGCTTTGGTCGGAAACCGTATAAGTCGGGCTTAAAATCGCGGTGCTGAGAACGCCTGAACAACACCAAGCCCGTATAAACAAATTATATAAAGGGCAACCCGTCCCTGTTGCCCCCTTGTTTTGCTCTCAATGTATATGAGAACAAAACTCATGCTTGTGTGTGAAAGTTATTTGGACGGAGCATGATATCTTAATATACCTCTTGACTCTTTTTCGCTTCAAGTTCCTTTCCAAAATCAAAATCAGTCCACTTTGTAAACCAATATTCCTTTCTATTTAGAATCGCCTCTTGATCAGAGGCATAATTTATATTATAGCGCACCAACAAATCCTTCTTAAAGCTTTCATCAATATAAGGACAGGATAAAAGGTCGAACAATAAAAATGTTAGTTCTGTCATTTTAAGCTTATTATTTTTTTGAAACTTTGCCTTAATATGTTCTTTCAATATATTCTTAAAGCTGGCATAACGGGTCTTATTTGCAATATAAAAAAGCAAAACAATAATAGAAAAGTAGTTTAATTCATAGCCGAATTCATTCTTATTAAGATCTGCATCGAAATATTTGCACAAAACCGACTCATCTAACCTATACTCTTTTCCTAACTCATTTAATGCGATTAATAAATAAAGGGTTTCTACTTGAGTATACTCTGAATTTTTATTTTTCCACAACACCAGTGAAATCTCGTCATATATTTTTTTAAAAATAAGGTGACGATTATCGTGATTGAAATTGCCCTTGATCTTTGTAAATTTTGTTAGTTTGCTTAAAATCAAACATAGTTTAATTGTTGTGTTTACTCGTGGGGAAACAGAATAGAGAAAGAAAGTAAAATCAAACAATTCCAATATCAATTTCACAACCATCAGTTCATGCTTAGCCTTGTCAGCGATGTCGCTATAAATCTTAATTAATTTTAAAACCTTTCTATCAACACAAGCCAGCGTGTAATTTAATATGTCTTTATATGCAATGCCTGTTTCTTTGATTATTGTTTTAAATCTGGTGATCAACTTGTTAGAACTAGCATAAAAAGAATATCGCTTCTCTTCATCCTTTTTGTCATCGGCATTTATTACATCTTCTTCCAACACATTGAAAGTAAGTTTGTCATTCAATAAATCTGCGATTTTCTGCTTCGCAATGGTGATCCCAGTAATTATAGGTTTTTCGAATAAAACTGATTTTGAATCATTGATATATAATTTATACTCCATCAAGTGGAATCTATATGCATTTAATATTCTTTCTTTTGCCTCTTCTTCGTTATAAAAGACAAAAAAATCATCGACATAACGAAAAATCTCATAATCTGTCTTAAATTCTAACCCGCTATTCTTGTTATCTCGATTGTTCCGCAAATAATGCATGACATCTAAATCTATCCTTTGGAGAATTAACTCAGCAAATATTCTTGAGAACTCAGGACCTATAATTATTCCATTCGTTTCACCATAATTTAAGTTTTGCATTAAAATATCAAATTGCCCGCCGAATGTTTTTTTGGAACACTTGATATGATCTTTCACGATTCCTTTGTTTAGCAATGCCCAAGAGAGCGAATGTGAATAAATACTGTCAAAACACTTCAATATATCAAATTTAAAAAGTCTATTATATTTTTTCTCGCATCGATGATATTTATACGATTCATAAAATTTATAAACATTGCTAAACTTTTTATAAGCAAAGAATGTCTTTAGATTTTCGTATTCCTTATCATATTCTTCCACAGATTTGTGTTCATGATCGTAAGCTAAATTCTTAATATGCATTCTGTCATTGTGGTAAGTAAACTTTGCGACCTTGTATGGCTTTCTTATTGAAAAAGGGCTAATATTACAATAATATAAAATAATTTCTTTGAATTTGTCGTAAAATTCAACTAGCGCCAACTGATTCTTTGGGTGAATAAGTACTAATTCTCTGAAATCTTTTTCTTTATGGGATATTTTATATTTAAAAGGAATTGTTTTATATTCATCAGTCTTAAAATCAATCTCAATCTGACGCTTAACAACAGGTTTATTTTTATCAAAACCGAAAAGAAGTTTTATTATTAGCTCTAATCCCGGATCATCTTTATCCCAGCTAATTGCCTTGTCATTAACATGGATACGATTTGTTATCAGAAAATGATAAAAATGCCTATTGGAAAATGTAACAGGAATCTCAAACGGCAACACATCTGAGAGCACAACCCTTTCTTTTTTAATATTGATTTGTTTTATTTTACGTTTCACTTCACTTCCACGCTTTCATAATTTTCTGAAGTTCGTGCGTTTTAAACGGCGAAAATCTTCTTTCCTCAAAACCATCCTTGAAACTGCATTTTTTCAACCTTTCTCTCAACTGTGTAATTTGAATCGTATTAATCTTATTCCTCAAGTAATCATCCAGGCTTACTAAATCTTCTTTCTCAGTCAATTGAGAGTTTGAGTGATATATTCCAACAAGAACATTTCTTTTATTATTTTTTAAACGGGTATTCCCTGTCAAAAATCTCATTCGTTTAACAAACAGTCTTCTGGCCTCTTTCTCATTAACTTTACTAAAATTTAAATAACTCTCGAATGTTAAATCGATTCGACTTTTATATTTATTAACCTTTTTATCGGTTAGCCTTGTTTTAATTTTTCCATCCCCAAAAAATATCTTATACCCTAGATATTCTAATTTGCATTCACTTATAGAATGCCTCAAATCAAGAGTAGCCGTCTTGGTCTCATTCAACTTCAATTTAAATTTATCCTCGACGATTTTCTTTATATCGTCTTTATAATCACTGTTTTGATCATCTAAAGTTGGGGTAAAAATAATAATGATATCATCCACATATCGTGCATAATAACCTATTCCACTTAAAGACATGATCTCTCGATCAATATCTCGCATATACAACTCAGCTAAATAAGCGCTGACACCAACTCCTCGAGGCACTCCTTTATCACTACCAGATAATTCCTTATACTTAGACAGGATTTGCCTCAAAACTCTTCTCGAAAAGTAAGTCAATAAGTTATTTCCGTTGATGTTTTCTAATAACCGTCCATGTGGAATATTCTCATAAAAGTCAGTTAGATCTGTTCTCAATACATACTTTGGAAATGTATCACATAGTAAGACTTTGACTTGACTAATTATTTCAAATCTGTTCGCCTGTTTAACACCAAATAGATGTGCCACATTGCGCTGGATTTGCTTCATAGTAAAATAATGCTCTGGAGAATCTTTCACAACATAAAGAGGTTTCTCGTTTGGTATATCTTTTTTTGTTAATGCAATCTTAAAATTGGACGCCACCACTTTCTCGCTTATCGATTGTAATTGTGCGTACAGTTGCTCTTCCTTCCTTTCTTTTAAGTCGTTTCTTTTATCGTATAACTCTTTAAGTTCACTCTCCGATGCGGATTTATTCCTTTTCTTTTCTTTAATCTGTTTATTACACTCTCTTATATCTTCCGTAATCTTTTTCAGGCTCGGGAAAAACATCCCCTCGAGATAAATGCCTTTACGATTTTCCAAGTCGAGAATTTTTCTAAAATTATCTGCAGAAAATGACTGGTCTAACATCGCAATTCATTTCCTTTCTGCTTTCCTTGCTAAAACAAACTTACAATATTCACAATTTGGACTTGCGCTTGGCATTTCCTGCTTAAGACAAGAAACTGCATCACGAAATATCTTCTTAGCGGAATCAATATTTGTTTCTATTCTTATTGGTTCAACTTTAAACTGTATCATTCCATTTTCAAATACTTCCACAGGCCAAAAATATAGAAGATACGCTATCCCTTTTGTCTTGAATCCACTTGAATCCAGAATCAAACAATAGCAATCAAGTTGGGTCTGATAATATTTCCTTGGATCCTCAATGAGCTCTGAACCTCTCGTTTTATAATCTAACGGAATATAAAACCCATCCTCCGTAAGACAATCGTCCAAGGCACCTGATAATGTAGCATTTATTATTCTGTCTTCATAGCTTAAATCCGTTCGCAACCAACTACGCCATCTTTCAAGCGTCCCCATATTAGAAAATAGCTTGCCCGGCAATTTGTCCTTAACTTCTAGAGGCATCTCGTTTATAACACGATACTTATCAAAATATACTTTTATTACGGAGTCCATTCCTCCGGGGAGAGATGGGAAAATGCCTCGCGGCCTTTTTATGTTTTTATTTCTTTCGAGCCAAAAACATCTATGGCAATCAAGAAAAATATTTAATCCCGAAGGTGATAATCTTAAATTTTGCATTAAATTCCCTCCGCCTGATGAGAATGGATTGTTGATCTGCTTCGCGTTCCGTTCATTTTACTCGTTCCCCCTCATCAGTCTTCACCATCCATTTTCCAGTCAACAGTTTCTGCATCAATCCGCGCTTTTGTTTGTGGTAAGCTTCCACCTGCTTTTTCAGGAGATCGATTTCCTGTCGAGCAGTGTTAAGAACTGAAGCAATTTGTTTTTGTTGTTCCAATGGGGGATAGGGAATCTTTACTGTCATGAAGTCTGGGATACTGATTTGCTTGCCATCCCGAATGCCAATTACGGCAATGCCGAGGTATTTTTCAACGAAAAGATAGGACTTGAAGAAGTGCCTGTAAAACTCATGATGTATTTTCAGTTTTGGACGGAGAACAGTATAAGCCGGGCTGATGAGTCCCTGATATCGGGAATATTCAATGCCTCCTTGGAATGAGCGGAGGCTTATGACGAAATCACCTTCTTTAACCAGCTTATAAACATCCGTGCTACCTTCCGGCGACATAACGCGACCTTCAAGCAGTGTACGTGGTATAACCCCTCGGTCTTGTGTCACGGAAAGCAACTCTTCGTCACCATTGTTTTTCTCAGAAATGCCATTGAATATTTTCTCAGTATGAAGATGTTTCCAATGCTTGCACTGGTCACTGATCAGTGATTTATTGAGCCATAAAAATCGTTTTTCCTTCACAGCGATCACACCTTCCGTTTTTTCAATGGCTGCGTCCCAAACTCGCAAAGTCGCAGCTATGTGTTTCTGAACAGTCAGAGAAGGTAGTGGGATACGAAAGTGCTGTTTAAAGGTTGTTGGATTGATATTTGCTTGGCTGATTGCACGCGTAGACAAAGCCTTGATCTGTCGCTGACCGGCCTCACTATTCATGCAGTAATTGATATATTCAGGGTCTGCCTTTGTTCTGTCAAATGTAAGTCTAATGAGATATGAAGCAAAAACAGCATCTTCATCATCATATACGAGCCCCGATTTTCCAACCAGATCGGGACTGTTAGTTCGGTTTAATAGAAGATCACCTTTTTTGAGTTTGTACGGTTTAGCCTGCTCGTCTGTCAGGGTTACACTTCTAGAATGATCAATGTTCACTCGGCCTCCCTGAATGTCTTTCATTCCGACTATCGGCATAGTGCCATATGTGTCGGGTGGCATAGATAATCCGTATTGTGTCGTCACAATTACGCGTCCTATTTGTATAAAGGGCCATTTCACTTCTTGTCCTCCAAGTTATTGCTTGGCCTCTTGGGTTCTTTTCTCTCCATCTTCTCCAGTGCTTTTGCCCTCTTCACCGCCTCCTCAAAATGCCGTTCCACCGGGCTGGGCTCGTTCAGCAACTGCTGCCGGTATTTTTCGAACTCGATCTTGGCCTTTTTCAGCGCTTCTTCATGGGATACAGAGCCGGTGTGGTCAAGGATATCGCGCTCGGAGATACGTAGGAATTCATCTAACTTTACAATCCAGTCCGCCATGTACATGGGCCGGCGGCTGACTGCCTGCAGTTCGGCAAATTCGAGATAGACGTTGACGATGCGGTTCAGCACTTCCAGTTCTTCGACAGACAGATAGTTCTTGGCAATGGCAGCGTCCGTCTTGCGTGGTTTATCTCCCAACCATGCAGTCATGCCCATGTTGGGTTGCGAAGCATCCGCCCACTTAAAAATGATTTCTGCTGCGGTGTGGCCGTGAGTGGCCCAGTGCATCTTGTTCTGAACAGTGGCAAAGAAAATCTCGGAGGATTCTGTGTTGGGGTCGTAGTCTATACTGGTGGCGTAGATGTCCAGCACCTTGCGCCAGAAGACCTTTTCGCTGCTACGGATATCACGGATGCAGGCAAGCAGCTCGTCAAAGTAGTTGCCGCCGCCTGCGCGCTTCAGTCGCTCATCATCGAGGGTGAAGCCTTTGATGAGATATTCCCGAAGGCGCTGGGTGGCCCAGATGCGAAACTGGGTTCCCCTGTGAGACTTAACCCGGTAACCAACGGAAATGACAACGTCGAGGTTATAGTGAGCAACATCGCGCTCAACCTGCCGTTGGCCCTCGGATTGAACTATCCGGAAATTCCGGATAGTTGAATCAGGAGATAGTTCGCCCTCCTCGAACACATTTCTTATATGTTCGCTGATCGTGCGCACATCTTTTTGAAACAGGTCGGACATCTGCTTCTGGCTTAGCCAGACGGTTTCGTTCACCAGGCGGACTTCCAGCCTGGACTGACCATCTTCAGTTGTATAGAGTAGAAATTCGCCTTCTGTCATGATCTCACTCAATCTTTTTCTTTTTCCGCTCAATTTGCTTGATGCCCTTTTCAGGTTTCGGCAAGTCTTCCGGCATGGTTCCGCCCAGTTCTTTGATGGTCTGACGAACCTTTTTTTGCACTCGCTTGCGGGTTTTCGGCAGGTCCGTAGAGTCCGGACTCAACGCTTCAGCCTGGGTTTCAATGAATGCGGCGGTTGCTGTTTTTGTAAACCGTCTTTGTGACGGATTCAGGTAATTTTCGCTGCTGACCACCGGTGTACCGGTTTTGGCCTCCAGCTCCCTGCGGGCATTTCCGGCAACACTGCCGCCTTCCCGTGCAGCATGTTTGTTTTCGTGAAGACCCTGAGCATTTTTCTTTCTGGCGATCTCGGTGGTGCCGGCCTCGCCCAGCATGGTGAAGATCAGCTCCAGGTCGGTCATGTGGTCCCGGAGATTGTTGCCCGTTTTAACCTGATTCAATCCCTTTATGTTGCAGTGTTCTCCTGGCGTCACGCCAAAGGTGGCGCGGGCGATTTCAGAGGTGAGGATGGCATATTCACGCCCTTCCTTAACCCCGCGTTCTTTCCATTCATTGGTCAGCTCACCGCGAATAGCAATGGAGCGCAACCGCTTTTCAATCCACGTCGGTGAATAGCCTTTGGCTTCATAGAGTTCACGGGCCCGGAGGCTGGCCAGTTCCGGGTCTTCTATCTCTTTTACTCGCTCGTATCCCACCTGTGCCAGCCAACGTTTGAAGGGTTCAGCCTTGAGTGAGGGAATGGATTGGATGATGCGGAAAATGCCTTCGGTGTTGGCGCAAACCATGCGTTGTGTTCCGCCGGATGTCTCTATGGGAAGGGTATGTACAATCTGTACCCATCCTTTGCCGAGTTCAGGATCGCGCTGTTTCATGCGCTGAATGTACTGTTTGGGGTCTTTTGAGTCGACCAGTACCAGAACGACATCTTCGACCACAAACCACCATTCATTCTGGTGCCAGGTGCGGCGAATACTTTTCTCCTGAAAGACAACAATCCTACTGTCCTGGTCTGATACCGCATCCTTGTTTTTGCTCATCGCTCTCCCTCCAAAAGACAGATCAATGTGTTAACGTCAACAAAATGGTCTAACCTCATTTCAACCTTCATTTTCCCCATCCTCTTCCAACTCAATCAGCAAGGTGGCTGCTCTTATTCCAAGCCTTAGCGACCATGCAAGGGCTTCTTCAAAAAATTCCCGCAACGGCTCCATATCCCCGGCGTCAGCCATAGCTAAGGTTTCAAGATACCTTTTTCTCTCTCTGGTTTTTATGACCATTGGCGGCAGGCCGGCTTTGAGCAGGACATAATTGACGAGCAGCCTGACAACACGGCCGTTCCCGTCATCAAAGGGGTGAATGCGGGTAAACTGATGATGCAGCAGTGCGAGAAACTGAATCAATCCCATGCCTGGAGATTCCATTTCATTACGCAACCAGAGAACGAGATCCGCCATCTGAGCTGGCGTTTCCTCAGGCGTGGTAAATTGAAACAATTCGCCGGCAGCCGTGATCACGTGGTTGGGCTGGGTCTTATAGCGGCCTGGCTCTATCCACTTGCGGGTAGGTTCGCCGTCCGGGGTCTGCGCCACTCTCCAGAATCCCTCTTTCAGCAGAATCCGGTTCAGGTCGCGGATGTCCCCCTCAGCCAGCGGCCGTTCTTCCTCTACCAGGGCACGCATATGTTCAATGGCGACGTCATGGCCGCGCATCTCCTCGTATTCCCGCAGCAGGTGCTGCCCTTTGGTGCGTCCATGTATCAAGAGGAGGAGTGTCTCGCCATACGTTAACGTATTACCTTCGATGTGGTTTGAGTTATAGTTCCACTCTATGCGAAACCTTTGCCACATCCGCTGTTCGTATTCTTTTCTGAGAGGCTGGGCCGAAAGCCATTGGTCACAGAGCCTCTGCAATTCGGGATTCAGGGACGAACGCCATAGTTTATGTATACTCATTGCACCACCTCCTTAAGTAAGGCGACCATCTTTGCCTTCACCTCACTCAACTCGCTTTCTAACTGATCAATCTCCTTCTGCACCTCATGAATGTCTATCTCCTCTTCTTCCTCAAAGGTGTCTACATAGCGTGGGATATTAAGGTTGAAATCATTCTCTTTGATTTCCTCGAATGATGCGACATAGGCGTATTTATCAACATCCTTGCGGGCCTTGTACGTGGCGGCTATCTTTTCAATATGCTCTTCCAGAAGGAGATTACGGGTCTTGGCTGACTGATATCCCCTGCTTGCATCTATGAAAAGCACGTTGCGGCGCTTCTCTCCGATCCCGCCTTTCTCGCGTGAACGGTCGAAGAGCAGAATGGCCACAGGGATGGAAGTAGTCGGGAATAGGTTGGCGGGAAGTCCGACAACCGCGTCGAGCAGATTGTCTTCGATCAGCTTCTGGCGAATGCGTCCTTCAGCCCCTCCCCGAAACAGCACCCCATGTGGGACTACCACAGCGATCTTGCCTTCTTTTTCAAGGGCCGCTTCTATCATGTGGCTGATGAAGGCATAGTCCTCCTTGCTCCTGGGGGGAATGCCTCGCCAGAAACGGTTAAAGCGGTCATGCGCTGCTTCATCCGCACCCCACTTGTCGAGCGAGAAAGGTGGATTGGCAACGACGACGTTGAACTTCATGAGACGGTCTTTTTCCACCAGTGCCGGGTTGGTCAGGGCATTGCACCATTCGATGCGGGCGCTATCC
>Ga0209212_1005271_pt1 | contig 15517 bp, 7 predicted proteins | sample RifGroC2_FD_183996 | JGI IMG/M metagenome (GOLD analysis project Ga0209212, IMG submission 183996) | Groundwater microbial communities from Rifle, Colorado, USA - Groundwater C2 (SPAdes) (version 2) | ecosystem: Environmental > Aquatic > Deep subsurface > Groundwater | place: Rifle, Colorado... | reverse complement strand
GGCACACTCTCCGGCTGCTTATTTACGAATCCCGATCTATCAAGGGCGGACTATAGCAAAGAGGATTCTTCTGTGTCAACAAATACTTTTTGTCTAAAAGTGGGAGGCGAATTGAGCGGCGTGTTGATCGAAGCGGCAGCGCAGATGAGGAACAGAATTGCGATAACCCTGACCCGCATAAAGCGGAATGGAAAATTGTAAATTTATAAAGAACGGCAGCTTGAAAACAAATTTATCTTTTCTTGCGCCTCTTGCGCATTTTTGCGGCAAATATTTTCCTCTCGTATCGCCAAGGAAATATTCCGTCTATTTCCTGGAAGTCGACTCACCTGCAGAAAAGCCTCTTCAAGCCCTACACATTGAACCGGAAGAGCATAATGTCGCCGTCCTTGACCACGTACTCCTTGCCCTCGGAACGGAGCAGTCCGGCCGCCTTCACTGCCTGTTCCGTCTTCAACTTCATGAGGTCGTCGAAGTGGAACACCTCGGCGCGGATGAATCCCTTTTCGAAGTCCGAATGGATCTTGCCTGCAGCCTGGGGCGCCTTGGTGCCCTTGGTGATGGTCCAGGCGCGGACCTCCTTCTCGCCTGCCGTGAAGTAGGTGAACAGGCCCAGAAGATCATAGCCCGCCCGGACCATCCGATCGAGGCCGGACTCGGTGAGCCCCATGCCGGCGAGGTATTCCTTCCGTTCCTCCAATGGGAGCTGGGCGATCTCGCCTTCCACCTGGCCGGAGATGACTACAACTCCCGCGCCTTCTTCAGCCGCGATCTTCTTCACCGCATCCACATAGGGGTTCGGCTTGTCCACCATGTCCTCTGCCACGTTCGCCACGTAGAGCACCGGTTTCGAAGAAAGCAGGCTATAGGTCTTGAGCCAGGCAGCCTCGTCGTCGGAATGGGACGCGCGACGAATAGGATCGCCCTTGCTCAGCATGTCCTTCAGCCGCCGCATGAAGTCCACTTCCTCGGCGGTCTTCTTGTCCCCGGTCTTGGCCGTCTTCTCGGCCTTGAAAAGCCGCTTCTCGACGGCATCGAGGTCCGCGAGCATAAGTTCGGCCTCAATGACCTCGATGTCGGTCTTCGGGTCGACCTTTCCCGCCACATGGATCACGTTGGGGTCCTCGAAGCAGCGCACCACGTGGGCGATTGCGTCCACCTCGCGAATGTTGGCCAGGAACTTGTTGCCCAGGCCCTCGCCCTTTGACGCGCCCTTCACAAGACCCGCGATGTCCACGAACTCCATGGACGTGGGCGTCAACTTCTTCGGCTGATAGATCCCGGCGAGTTTGTCGAGACGCTCGTCAGGCATATCCACCACGCCCACGTTCGGATCGATGGTGGTGAAAGGATAGTTCGACGCCTGCGCTCCGGCGGCGGTGATGGCATTGAAGATGGTGGACTTGCCCACATTGGGAAGTCCGACGATGCCGCAGTTGAAACCCATGATGTTCCTTTCAGTCACCTATCCGAATTTTCAAGCACGAGTACGAGTTGCTTTTCTGACCATGAGACGGGGAGACGCGGGGACGCGGAGACAAGGCAACTTACGCTGCTGAGGTTGTGCGAAGTGTCCAGTTCTTGGAATCCCGGATCATCACCACAAGCTTGCTGATAAGCTGCTCATATTTCTCGTCAAGACGCTTTGCCGTATCAGCATCTATATAATTGCACCGCAACGCCAGCTCTATCCATGTCTGGGTCTCGCATGCTTCCGCTTCAGAATCGTTGAGCTTGCACTTAAAAGCAGCCTCATATCGCCGCTTTCTCCACGCCTCAGCAATATTCGCAGCGACGGAACGTGACGATCGCCTGATCTGATCAACGAGAGAATACCGTTCCTCGGGAGGGAACGCCTTCGTCATAAGAAAAATGTCCATGGCGGCATCCATCGCTTCAAGCCACACCTTCAATTCCCGATGACTTCTGATATTCCCCATGGCGTTATTGTTCCTGTCCCCGCGTCTCCCCGTCACCCCTTCGCCGCGTCGTTCTTTTACGCCAGCGCCTTTGCACACCGGCCGCAGATCGTCGGATGCTCCGCCACCGCGCCCACGCTCTCCTGGTACATCCAGCAGCGGGCGCACTTGGTTCCCCCTGCAGGGGAGGCCGCGATGCTCAGCCCCTGCACGGCCTCGCTCCGGAAGGCGTCGGCAGGAACGTTGGCCGCTGTACGGAGCTCCACGGAAGAGACAATGAAGATAAAGGGGAGGTCGTGCTGATAGCCTTTCAGGAACTCATGCAGTTTCGGTTCGGCGTACAGCGCAACGCGGGCGTCGAGGCCGTGGCCGATCTTCTTGTCCCGCCGCAGCGCTTCGAGCACCTTCGCCACTTCGCCGCGCACGGCAAGGATACGGTCCCACCGTTCTTCCAGGGCGGGATCGATGAGCTGATCATCCGCCTTCGGGAAGGCCGCAAGGAACACGCTCGGCACCTTGGCGCTCGCGCCCAGGTAGCCCCAGACCTCATCAGCCGTGAAGGAAAGCACGGGCGCCATGAGCCGCAGCAGAGTGGCCAGGACGCGGTACAAAGCGGTCTGGCCCGAGCGCCGCTCCACTGAACCGGCCTTGGCAGTGTACAGGCGGTCCTTCAGTACATCGAGGTAGAAGGAGCTCATGTCCACGGCGCAGAAGTTGTGGAGCGAATGGAACACCGTGTGGAATTCGTACTCGTCATAGGCCTTTCGCACGCGCTGGATCAGCTTCTGAAGCCGGTGCAGGGCCCAACAATCGATCTCGAGAAGCTGCTCCGCCGGCACCGTGTCCTTGTCGGCGTCGAAGTCGAAGAGGTTGCCGTGCAGATACCGGCAGGTGTTCCTGATCCTGCGGTACGCTTCGGCCAGGTGCGTCAGGATCTCCTGCGAGATTCTTTGATCGTCGCGGTAGTCGACTGACGAAACCCAGAGCCGCAGCACCTCGGCGCCGTATTTATCGATCACTTCTTGGGGCGCGACCATGTTGCCTGCAGACTTGCTCATCTTCTTGCCTGCCCCATCCATTGTAAAACCGTGGGTCAGCACCGTGCGATAAGGCGCTTTTCCCGTGGTCCCGACAGATGCAAGGAGCGAGGACTGGAACCACCCGCGGTGCTGATCACTCCCTTCGAGATACAGGTCCGCAGGCCACGAAAGCTCCCTGCGCTGCTTCAGCACTGCCGCATGGCTCACGCCGGAATCGAACCAGACATCAAGAATGTCCATTTCCTTTTCGAGTTCATGCTTCCCGCATTTCCTGCAGATCGTACCAGCGGGAAGAAGCTCCGAGGCCGGTCTGATGAACCAGACATCAGCGCCCTCCTTCTCCACGATCCCGGCCACATGATCGATGATGGCCTTGTCGAGAAGCAGTTCGCCGCAGTCCTTACAGGTAAAGGCAACGATCGAGACGCCCCAGGCCCGCTGGCGCGAGATGCACCAGTCCGGCCGGTCCGCCACCATGCTCATGAAGCGGTCTTTGCCCCAGGCAGGGACCCAGGCGACCTTGTCGGCCTCGGCAATGGTCTGCTTCAGCAGGTCATTCTTCTTCATCGAGATGAACCATTGCTCTGTTGCCCGGAAGATCACGGGCTTTTTACAGCGCCAGCAGTGGGGATAGGAGTGCGCTATCTTTTCCTCGGCCAGCAGGGCGCCCTTGTCCCGCAGGAGGCTGATGATCCCGCTGTTCGCCTTGTGCACATGCTCGCCGGCGAAGGAGCCCGCCTCTTTGGTGAACCGCGCCTTCTTATCCACGGGCGCGTAGATATCGAGGCCGTAGCGGAGACCGGCCTCATAGTCCTCCTGGCCGTGGCCTGGCGCGGTGTGCACAGCGCCGGTGCCTGCATCGAGGGTCACATGTTCGCCCAGAATGATGACGGAGTCGCGGTCGATAAAGGGGTGGCGGGCCTTGAGCCCTTCGAGCTTTTTCCCTTTGAATTTTTCGATGATCGTAAAATCGGCGATGCCGAACTTCTCCATGGACCGGGCAAGCAGCGCCTCGGCCAGGATCAGGACGCGGTCTGCGCCGGCAGCTACGGCTACGTAATCGAATTCCGGATGGAGCGCAACGGCAAGATTGGACACGAGGGTCCAGGGCGTGGTGGTCCAGATCACGACCGAAACGTTCTTGCCTGCAAGCGAAGGCAATGCCTGTCCCGCTCCAGGCAGTCCGAAGGCGACGGAGATCGACGGCGATTCGTGGTCCCCGTACTCCACCTCGGCCTCGGCCAGGGCTGTTTCGCAGGACCCGCACCAGTATACGGGCTTCTTTCCTTTATAGACACCGCCGGCGCCGACGATCTTGCCGAGTTCCCGCACGATGGCCGCCTCGTAGGCATAATCCATGGTGAGATAAGGCTTCTCCCAGTCGCCGAACACGCCGAGCCGCTTGAACTCGTCGCGCTGGACAGCGATGAACTTTTCGGCATACTCGCGGCAGAGCTTTCGGATCTCCGCCTGGCTCATGCCCTCTTTCTTTGGGCCGAGATTCTTGAGCACCTGGTGTTCGATGGGAAGTCCGTGGCAGTCCCAACCCGGCACATAGGGCGAGGCAAAGCCTTCCATGGTCTTATACTTGACGATGATGTCCTTCAGTATCTTGTTCAGGGCATGGCCGATATGGATATGGCCGTTGGCATAGGGAGGCCCGTCATGCAGAATGAACCGGGGCCTGCCCGCAGCCTGCTCTTGCAGCAGCCCGTAGATGTTCCGCTCCTGCCACTGTGCGATCACCCGGGGTTCCAGGTCCCGGAGATTGGCCTTCATGGGAAAATCGGTCTTCGGAAGGTTGAGTGTGGTCTTGTAATCCATGATCAGTCCGCATCCTCGTCGATCAGCTGGTCGGCTTTCTTCCTGGCGTCTGACGGCCCTCCCTGGTCGAGCATGTAGAACTGGCCTGCCCGCTGCTTCTTCGCGCTCTCGGCATATTTCGTGGGCTCCGTGCCGCGCAGGAAGTATTCGGGGATGCCGTCGGCCGAACCTTCAGGAGCCAGCAGCCCGCTCTCGTCATCGATCTGCACCTGGACGATGCCCTCGGGCACGGTAAATTCTTCCACCGGCTTTCCTTCGAGCGCCCTGGACATGAAGGCCGTCCAGACCGGCAGCGCGGCCCGCGAGCCTGTCTCGCGGTCGCCCAGCGATGCTGTGGCCCGGTCATAGCCCACCCAGACGCCTGCTACGAGGTTCGGCGTGAACCCCACGAACCAGGCGTCCACGTAATTGTTCGTAGTGCCCGTCTTTCCTGCAAGCGGCCTGTTCAACCATTTGGCGCCGCGGCCGGTGCCCTCTTCCACAACGCTCCGGAGCATGCTGGTGAGCAAAAAGGCCGTATTGCGGTCGATGGTCTCCTGGGGATCGGGCTGATAGCTTTCGAGCACCGCGCCCGTGGCATTGTCCACAACGCTCTTGACGGTAATCGGCTCGACCCGGACGCCCTGGCCCGCGATGGTCGCGTAGGCCGTTATGAGCTCCAGGGGCGTGACCGACGATGAACCGAGGCCCGATGTAAAATCATTGCTGATGGGGCTGGTGATGCCGGCCCGGCGCGCGAAGTCCACGGCCCGTGAAAGACCGATCGACTCAAGAAGCCGCACTGTGGCCGTGTTCCTCGACAGAGCCAGGGCCCGGCGCATGCGCATGGGTCCGAGAAATCGGTTGTCGTAGTTCTCGGGCTTCCACCCCTTGTCCTCTTCGGTCTTGTCGTGGATCACCGGCAGGTCCAGCAGAATGCTGGCAGGAGTATGCCCCTTCTCAAGGGCCGCACCATAGATAAAGGGCTTGAACGCCGACCCCGGCTGGCGATACGCCTCGGTGGCATGGTTGAACCCGCCCTCCATGAAATCGAATCCGCCCACGAGCGCGCGGACGTAACCCGTATAGGGCTCGATGGCCACCACCGCCCCTTCGACATAGGGCGTCTGGTCAAGGATAAACGCAGCTGTCATTTTTTTCTGGTCAAATTCCTTCAGCCGCACCTTCAGGATGTCGCCGGCCTGGATGATATCCCCTGGCTTCCGGTATTCATCGGGGTCGTTGCGCCGTTTCTTCGGCAGCAGCAGCGCCCAGGCCATGTCGTCGCGGCTGATGCGGCCGATAAGACCACGCCCCCTGACCGAGAGATGCGCTTCGCCCACTTCGAGCACATGAGCGTTGAAGGTCTCACCGGGTTTTACCAGCACATAGAGTTTGCCCCATTGGATCGGCATGGCCTTCAGTTCCTTGTAACCAAAGCGCCCGCGGAAGCCCTGCCGCTTGTCGAGGTTCCGGAGCCCATCCTTCAGCGCCATCACGGCTGCACGCTGCATGTCGATGTTGATGGAAGTATAGACCGTCACGCCGCTCTCGAACATTTTTTCCGGACCGTAGGCCGCTTCGAGGTGCTTTCTGATCTGGTCCACAAGGTGCGGCGCCATGTCCTCCTGGGGCCGCAGGTTCTCGAGGCTCAATGTTTTATTGTAGATCTCGGCGCTCTGCTCTTCGGTGATATAGTTCTCATCCACCATCCTGCGCAGCACCTGCGACTGGCGCACCTTGGTCAGGTCGACGTCATTGTAAGGAGAGTAGACCGAAGGCGCCTTGGGAAGGCCCGCCAGCAGCGCCGCCTCCGCCTGATTGATGCTCCAGATATCCTTGCCGAAATAGGTCTTGGCCGCCATCTGTACGCCATAGGCTCCGTGGCCGAAATAGATCTTGTTGAGATAGAGCTCGAGGATCTCGTTCTTCGATAGCTCCTTCTCGAGCCGCCGCGCAATAAGCACTTCCTTGATCTTGCGCTTGACCGTCCGCTCGGGCGACAGGAACACCACCTTGGCAAGCTGCTGCGTGATGGTGCTGCCTCCCTGCTTCAGCTGCACCGAGATGATGTCCTTCAGCGCAGCGCGCAGAATACCCCGGTAGTCCAGACCTTCATGTTCGTAGAAACGGGGATCCTCGGTGGCGAGCACGGCGCCGAGCAGGAACTTCGGCATCCGGTCGAGCGGCACGTACACACCTTTCTCGATCCTGATCCTGCCCAGGACCCGGCCGTCATCGGCCAGGATGGTCGTGCCCGTCAGCGGCTTATAATCCTTCAGTGCCTCGACGGTCGGCAGTCCGATGGAATAAACAGCAAAGAGCAGGACTACCACCAGGAGGGCCGCAAGCCCTAATACGATCAGAATCAGCACTACCTTCTTCCACGTGAGCGCCTTGAGCAGGGGAAGAACTCGCGAGGTCCAGAAGGTCAGCGTCGTTTCCCGGGCATTTTCGAAAGACTGCTTGATCTGATGGAGCCATGTTTTGAGCATAAGAAGACACCTCGTTTGAGCGTAACGCACATAATAGCATCAGGGATGGGCAAAATCAAACGAAAAAAGGGACTGTCCCCCTCTCACAGGGGACTGTCCCTTTTTTCCTCCGGCAAAATACCGCGGCAAGATCCGAACCCCGCTCCCAAAAATTTTTGTTGATTTTCCGGTTTTTCGCACCTATAATCGCCTTACATCATCCCGCACCACACTATCCACACACGAATATATGAGGCGCCGGCATGAATCTTACGAAGATCCTGCCCCCCCGACCCGTCAACATCCTTGGGCGCGAACGGCTTGCGAACAAGCTGCGGGCCTGGGAAGACAAAAAACTGGTGGTCATCCACGGCCAGGCAGGCCAGGGGAAAAGCACGCTCGCCGCGGATTACGTGCATTCGCTCCCCGAGGCGACGGTCTGGTACAACATGGACCAGGAGGACGAAAACCCCGCTGTGTTCCTGTCCTGTCTCGGCCAGGCAATGCAACGCTCCTTTCCCCGACATCTGACGAAACTTCCCGTCGTGCCCCAGAACCGGTACGGCGCCGGCGGCATGTACCGGAGCTTCTCCCGCTGGATCGACCAGGTCTTCGGATCGCTGCCCGACGGGGGGCTCGTCGTGTTCGATGACTACAATCTGGTGTCTGCACCCTACTCCCTCAAACCCATCTTCAAAGCGCTTATCGACTCGACCCCCCCGCACATCAGGTTCATGCTCATCTCCCGTACGCAGCCTGATCTCGAGGTCGCGCGGCTCCGCGCCCGGCGCGCCGTGGGCGAGATCGCCGGCGATGAGCTCAAGTTCAACGATACGGAGGTGCAGACCCTTTTCAGCGATGTCTTCGGCATGCATCTTGGCGTCAAGGAAACAGCGATGGTGAACCAGATGGCCGAAGGCTGGGCCGCCGGACTCGTCCTGATGCACGAGTACCTTGCCAGCGCCCGCTCATCCCTGGCCCGTCCTCTGTCCATTGCCGACCACGGCCCTGCGGGATTCCAGAACCATGTCTTCGATTACCTCGCTCAGGAGGTTTTCTCTCACCTGCCCTCTGAGATGCAGGAATTCCTGCTGCGCACATCGATCGTCGACTACCTGCCCGAACAGCTCATGGAGCTGCTGACGGGCCTGCCGCCCTCAGCGCCGCGGGGCAAGCCGTCAACGCGGACGCTGGTCGAGGAGCTCCGCAAACGGAACCTGTTCATTACCGCTCTGGACGACGGTGCAACAGTAGTTCGCTACCACGCCCTGTTCCGGGGTTTTCTGCGCAAGAAGCTTCTCGCCCAGGCCATGCCGGGCGAGGTAAAAAAACTGTACACCCTCGCTGCCGAGTACTTCCGGAAAGCGGGCGATCCGGTACGCACCGTGAACCTCTGCATCGAATCGGGCCAGTTCGAGAAGGCCGTCACACTGATCGAGGCCTGCTGCCTGGAGCTGATCGCCCGGGGACAGACACAGACCCTGCTTCGCTGGATCGAGGCGCTTCCGCTTGATTACGGCGAGCGACCCTGGTTCCTCTTTACCCGCGCCGTTTCCTGCCGTTTCACCGATCCGCGCAGGGCGCTGACGCTCTTTGACCGGGCCTTTGGAGAGTTTAAAGCCGGCAAGGGGGCGCAGCAGGGCTTTCAGGGCAAGATGCTTTCTCTCGGCGGCATCATCGAGGCCTGCTTCTATACGGGCGGCGATTTCAAACGCATGGAACGCGCTGCCGTGCGCGCCCGGACCCTGCTGCGCCAAAGCGCCCGGGTGTCGCCGGAGAGCAAGGCGCGCCTGCTGCTGGCCCTGGGCACGGCCTGTTTCTTCATCGGCAGGCTGCGCGAAGGAGCGGCTGCGCTGTCCGAGGCCCTCGACCTGTTCCGGAAGACCGGCGACGCGTTCTACCAGATCCAGAGCGCCATCTACCTCGCGCCCTGCTCCATCTATCTGGGCGATTTCCGCCTGGCCCGTGAGGCGGTAAAAAAAGGCTTCCTGGCCCTCACCGCCATTCCCGACGAGACAGGCGGCGAGGCGGCCCTTTCCATGGCCCAGGCAATGACGGCGCTCTTCGAAGGAAACTTCGCCGAGGCGCAGGAAAGCATCGACCGGTGCAGCGGCCTCGCCCATGCCTACGACCTGGAGGCCTTCGACTTCCTGTCCCTGAACATCGGCGGATGGCTCAAGATCGCTACGGGCGACCATGAAGCGGCCCAGACCCTGCTGGGCGACTGCAAGCGCAAGGGCCGGGAAATGGAAAACTCCTTCTTCACCACCTCTGCTTGCCATCTTCTTTCGATCAGCGAGCTGCACCAGGGTCGTCTCGACGCGGCTCTGGCGGAATGCACGGCTGCGCTTACGGTCAGAGCACGATCAGGCAGCAGGCTGTTCTATGCCGTATCGCTCGCAGCGAGAGGCGTGATCCTCACCAGGCTGGGCAAGTACGCGCAGGCAGGACGGGACCTGTCTGAGGCGCTCAGGATTTTCCGTCAGATCGGCGCGGCCCAGCAGGAGGCCAACGTGCACCTGGCGCTCGCCGTGCTTAAACTGGCGCGAAAGAAAACTGCTGAGATCCGCCGCCATATCCGCGCCGCCTTTGCTCTCGGCGAAGAACGTGGCTTCACGTATTTCCATTTATTCACTCCGCAGGAAGTGGCGAATATCGCAAAGAGGGCGCTCGCGGAAGGGATCTGCACCGAATACTGCACAAAGCTGCTGGCCGGCCGCGGTCCGGCAGCCGACGCTCCGCCTGTCAGCATCTACTGCCTCGGCGGCTTCCGGGTCCTGCGCGGCAAGACAGAGGTAAGCGACGGTGAATGGAAGAGCCGGCGGGCCAAGGCGCTGATCAAATTCCTGGTGTCCCGGGAAGGTACAAAGACGACGCGCGATGCGGCCATGGATGCGCTCTTGACGGCATCGGACAGCGTCGGCGCAGCCAAAGCCTTCTCCAGCCTCCTGTACCGGCTGCGGAAACTGCTCGACCCTGATGGACAGCAGAACGGCCACGGCCCGACCATAGCTCAGGAGGGCGATCTTGTGATGCTGAATCCCGACGGTGCATGGACGGACACGCATGCCTTCCGCGCACACCTGTCAGCAGCGAAGCAGCAGAGCGCGGAGGGAAATACCGGGAAGGCCCTGGAAGAATACGAACGTGCCCTGGCCCTCTATCAGGGAGATTTTCTGCCGGAAGATATGTATGAAGACTGGGCAACGCTGACGCGGGATTCCCTGCGGACCGCCTTTCTCATGGCACTGGACGATGTTGCCGTCATAGCAGATTCTTTGGGAGACCGCGACAAAGCCGCAGCGGCGCGGGACCGATTATTCCAGGCCGATCCTTGCAACGAACGGTCCTGCCGATGGCTCATGGCCTGGCATGCGGGAGCGGGCCGGCGCAGCGATGCCATACGGGTCTTCGAGCGGTGTCAGCGGTCGTTGAGCAGGGAGCTCGACGTCGAGCCCGACGAGAAGACCAAAAACCTGTATCGGAGCATGATCGAAAGGTAGGAGCTGCGGAAAACCGGGCACCGCAAAGAGTATCTTCAAGTCTCTTAAGTTCGCGAGTTGCCGCATAGCGCGTAACATTAAACATCCTTCGATACTCGGTATTATCGACCTGCCCATGCGCTTTGAAATATGCTTTTACTTTGGGGATTCTACTCTCAAGCCATGATCATCATTTGGTTTCCCATAAAGCCCTGATTGGTACAGCAAAGAGGCCGTCTCCGAAGCCCACGGTGCTTTCCCCGTCGTACAACACGACGCCGGCCGTGAAGCGCTTGCCGGATGCTTCCTTGAGTTTGCGCATGCCTCGGAAATCGGCCCCGGTGACTGTTGCAGACGCTTTAACCTCGATGCCGGCCAATTCATGCGCTCCGCGTTCAAGCACGATATCTACTTCTGTGCCGTCTTTGTCACGAAAATGGTAAAAAGCAATGACGGTATCCTGCCAACTTGCCTGCCTGCGAAGCTCCTGAAACACGAAGGTCTCCAAAAGCTGACCCAGAACAGCGCGATCCTTGGTCAGGGCCGGTGCATCCAGGCCGAGCAGTGCGGAAGCCAAGCCCGTATCACCCACATGCAGTTTGGGGGTCTTGATCAAACGGCTTATCCGGTTACTGTGCCAGGAAGGCAACAAATCCAGCAGAAATACCCGCTCCAGCAAAGTTACATAATCACGGATCGTCGGGCGGCTCAATTGAAAGGGACTGGCCAGCTCGGTCACATTCACGAGCCGAGCCGTCTGTCCCGCGGCAAGCTGCAGGAGTCTCGGAAGCGCTTCGAGTGAGCTGATACGCGCCAGTTCTCTCACGTCGCGCTGGACAAGCGTCTCCACATAATCGCGGTACCAAGCGGCGCGGCGGCGCTCAGATTCCCGTACGAGCGCTGCGGGATATCCGCCCGCTACAATCCGCCTGACGAGTTCCGGTCCGAGGCGTTCGTGTCGTCTTCCCACAAAGGCTTTCTTAAATAACGTGTCAAGGAAACCGGAAGTTGTCCCTGCGAGTTCGCACTGCGCCAGCGGGTGCAAACGCAAAATTTCCATGCGACCTGCCAGGGAATCCGCGAGCTTCGGGACCAGCAGTATATTAGCCGAGCCGGTCAGGATGAACCGACCCGGCGTGCGTCGGCGGTCCACCGCCGTTTTGATTGCTGTGAACAAACCGGGCGCGCGCTGCACTTCATCCAGCACCGCTCTGTCGGGAAGATCGGCGATAAAACCCACTGGATCGGAAAGGGCCGCGGCCAGTTGTACGTCGTCATCGAATGTGATATAGGCATAGCCTGCCGCGGCGCCCACAATCTGCGCCAGCGTAGTTTTTCCGCTCTGGCGCGGTCCGTGTAACAGCACAACCGGCGTGTCGGCCAGAGCTTCAACGAGGCGCGGCCTTGCATATCGAGGATAAAGATGAGGTTCAGTCATAATGGTTTACCATACCCGTCATCGGCGGCCGGATGAAAGGCTTCCCTTCGGCCAATTGAAAGGTTAGGTCTCGGCCATTTGAAACCCTGTCGGCTAACAGCAGCGTGACCCTGTCCGTTCGCTCAAAGCACGATTTCAGCTCAAAAAACCGGCTTTTCGGCAGCGCGCACCTGCGGCTCATATCGTCCTTATCGGTCAATGCACAGCCTCCCTATAAAATTAGCACTTGTTCAGGCTGAAATCAAAATTCCCCGATTCATCAATAAAAAGGTAACGTGTTTTCATGCTCAACCGAATACCTCACTATTTAATTTCCGTAGCGAGGTCCAGATGAGCTTCAAACCACGGCGATAACTTTTTCATCACTTCGTCTTGATACTCTGACTTCTCAAGGGCATCCTTGAGTAATTCTTGAGAGAGCGCGATCTTTGACCCTGCTTTCAACAACCGGTCAATAGCGTTCTCGCTTAACGCATGGCAGAGGAGATTCTCTGCGATCTTTTTTCCATCAGCATGTTTGATGAAGCTTAAATTCCGGCAATGTACAGGCATCAATCGATCCTTGACTACCTGATCCAATTCATCTCTCAAATCAGAGGAAACATATACACCTGCCGGTAACCCATGCAGAAGCTCGTCCATCGCTACAAGACCTTTACCGCCGCATAAGCTTATATGTAAGTGTTCTGGTGCAAATGTTGTATTGCATGACTGTGGCGGAACATTAAGATAGAAAAATGGATATCTGCCGATCATGGCCCTGCTCAACAACGGCGGACTTTTTTGCAGCAGCTCAAGTTGATATGAAAGCAGAAACTCAATCAAAGTCGCCATAGCACCCTCTGACCGGTATCGGCGACACATCATAATGGAATCGCCGTAAATGTACACATTGAACAAGCTTTTCGCATCGGGTTGAGGAAACATTTCGGCAAACTTAAGAAAAAACGGCAATAAGAAATTTTCGGCCATTCTCTCCGCTTGATCGTTAATCGGTTTATCGCTTTTATACAGATCCTTTGTGCCACACAGGTCAATATACGCGAGAGTCGCGTTCGTTTCGAATACCCCCTTTGTCATGTCAAACAGCTTCGTCATTTACCGTATTTCCCCTCCACAATCTTGATACATTCGTAAAAAGTCTGGAAACGTGTCTTTACGAGCGAAGCGAAGCAATCTCGCAGTTCATAACCGTTTGAAAAATCAAGATTGCTTCGTCGCTCCGCTCCTCGCAATGACGGCACTGGGGACTTTTTACGAGACCATCAATCTTTATCTCATCTTTCGTGAGGCCGTAGAGCTTGTTCACCCCGTTAGAGAGTAAAGTTTTCTGTTTGCGCATAGTTGTCTTTTACATCCACTCCGTGAAGGACTGCCAACCCGTAAATTCAGCATATCATCTAACGGGGTAAACCAGCCCATCAATTTCCTTCTCAAGCCGCAGGACATCAGGGCTGCCGGGATCGGCGAGGATGGCTTTGACGCTCATCGCAATGCACTCTGAGAACGAACGTCCCTAAAGTTAGCCCCGACTTGATCACCGACCTGATGGAGACTTTGTCGCGTATCCAGGCGGAACATTCCCGGGCCACTCGCTTCTGTTCCAGCGTGTTGGCGAGCTTGAGCCCGCTTGCATCAATGATGAATGCCTTTTTCTCGGTCTTGTCAGGATCAAGAGAACGGATAAAGCGCGGCTCGCCGAAGAGAAAATCCATGTGTTCGATCCGGTCAAGCCGCTTCTTCAGGGCATCATAGGCGTAGATCGTGAAAAATGCCGACATGACTGACAACCGCGTGCCGTCATTGATGTTGCCATTTAAAAAATCCCCGACAATCCCGCGCGAGTGATTGTCCCGTATGCCGGAGGCCGTAGCAACATCCGGGATTCTCTGTTTGCCGAAGAGATCTCTTTGAATTGGCATGATCAGGCTGCTCCAAATGGTCCTTTTTGTTATTGTCGAAGATTGAAGAACCCGCTGGTGCGAAAGAACCCGACGAGGATGTCGAAGTACCTGACGTCCTTCAGTGTCTTCCTGAACCTCTCAAGCAGCGTGGAGCCCGGCTCGTTGGTAAACCCCGTTAGAGTACTGGTTATTGCACGATGCATGATGGTTTTATGCTCCGCTGAGTATCCAGATAATATGATCCCCTGATGAGAGTTTTCTGAATATCTCTAACGGGGTAAAAAATGTGAGGTCGGTTTTCATAAGTTATCGGAGATACGGGTCATGAGTGCGAAGCGTTGTCGTAACTGTCCGATTTATAAGGAAAGATAGTATAGACAGCGGGAAAAAGCAAGTGCAAAGGAGGGTCTGACGGGATAAATATTCGGGAGCGCATTGCCGGGCGCAAAGAGCGTTTAAGTTGTCTCCGCAAGGGGCGCAGGCTAGCGCGCGCGGCTGCTTTTTTCGGCCGACTTCGCTGCTTGGGGCGCCTGGCTCACAGCCTCCGCCACGAGATCGTATTCTGTTGCGCCCGTGATCACGACCTGCACGAACTCTCCCGGCTGCGCGTCCGTCTCGGAAAGATACACAACTCCGTCGATCTCCGGCGCCTGAATAGCAAGCCTGCCCACGAGCGTCATGTCCTGCATGCCGTCGACCAGAACGGTCTTCATCGAACCGACCAAAGCACGGTTCTTCTTGAGCGATATCTTTGCCTGGGCCTGCATGATCCTGTCCAGGCGTTCCGAGGCCGCCTCTCCGGGAACCTGAGAAGCCAGATCATAGGCCGAGGTTCCCTCTTCCGGTGAATAGGCGAACACGCCGAGGTGGTCGAACTCCGCCTCCTTCACGAAAGCAAGGAGCCGCTTGAAGGCGGCCTCGGTCTCGCCGGGAAATCCCGTGATGAGCGACGTCCTGAGGGCAATGCCGGGCACGCGTTTCCTGAGCGCATCGATGGTCCGCCGGATGTCGTCGGAAGTGGACCGGCGGTTCATGGCCTTGAGGATCGCATCATCGATGTGCTGGATCGGCATGTCAAGGTACGAACAGACCTTCTCTTCTTCGGCAAGGACCTCCATGAGACGGTCGCTCACCCTGCCGGGATAGACATACATAACGCGCAGCCACTCGACGCCACGGACCGCTGTCAGCTTTTTCACAAGCGTTGGCAGGTCGATCTCCGCGTCCTGATAGGCCGTGGAATCCTGGGCCAGCAGGATCAGCTCCCTGGCGCCTTCCTCCGCGAGCGCCCCGGCCTCCTCAATGATGGACGACGCGGGCCTGCTCTGGAAATTACCCCGGATCAGGGGAATGGCGCAGTAGGAGCAGCGATTGCTGCAGCCCTCGGCGATCTTGAGATACCGGTAGTGCCGGGGCGTGGTACTGACCCGGGGCAGGCCGAAGACGCTCACCGGCTC
>Ga0209212_1005268_pt1 | contig 15521 bp, 17 predicted proteins | sample RifGroC2_FD_183996 | JGI IMG/M metagenome (GOLD analysis project Ga0209212, IMG submission 183996) | Groundwater microbial communities from Rifle, Colorado, USA - Groundwater C2 (SPAdes) (version 2) | ecosystem: Environmental > Aquatic > Deep subsurface > Groundwater | place: Rifle, Colorado... | reverse complement strand
TACTGTCAATTATTCCTATTTTTATTCCAAAATTTACGCTTTTTTTGCCGACAATATTCACAATGCAGCCGCCTGCAACCAGCTCCCTGGCCTCTTCCTCCCCTATTTCCCCGCCTTTGTAAAAGCCGCCGCTTAAGTCAATCTGCAGATTTCCTTCCGTGAATTTTTTTCCGATTAGCTCTTTGTCGCATATGGCAATAATCTTTCTGCCTTCCTGTGTTCTGTGCACTTTAACAATCATTTTATATCTTGGATTTAACCGGGTTTCTGGCTCCGCATGCCATGCATTTTAAAAAAATCAAGTCCCCTTCTTTTTCAAGCTTGGTGTCTGGCTTTCCGCATTCAGTGCAAAGGACAAACTCATCAACGTATTTTCTTACTTTCTCGTTTATTCTGGAAGCTGGCACTTTTGTGCCGATAATAACAGAGCCGCTCTTTTTGATTTCGCCGGGCGTAGCAAGCTCCCTTAAAATATATTTGAGCATGTGTTTTGGCTCTCTTCTTATAACATCAGTTACCTGCAAAAAATTGGAGATTATAGTCCTGTTTCCCTGTATATGCCCCAAAACCTTTGGCACTTCAAACCTTTCCCTTTCAAATGCGCTTTTAGGCAGCTTTTCCCTTGCCTTTTTTAATAAATCTTTATATTCCATCACAGCAAAAGAAATGGCTTTTCTTATTTAAATTTAACCATAATCGGCAATAACAACATTTAAATACTGGATAAAAAAGGAATAATTCATGGTAATAGAGTCAATAATGAACCCATTAAAAGCAGAAAAAAAGCCATGGGATATGTTCTTTATCGGCTTTGTTTACTCAACAATAGCCGTTTTCCTGTCTTTATGGATTTTTAAAACACAGGCATCCCTTGTTATGGTTTTTTTGACAGTAATGGCAGCCATACCGATAGTCTATGACACAATGAAGCTTGAAGAAGGAAAGGATTTAAAGATAATGAATGAGGGAACTTTATTAAAAGAGCACAACAAAGCGCTGCTGTTCCTGATGTTCCTGTTTCTTGGCATAACCATATCAGCTACATTGTGGTATGTTATTCTGCCGTCATCTTATGTTAGCTACCTTTTCCAGGAGCAAACGCAGACAATAACAAGCATTAACCAGCAGATATCGGGAAAGGTAGTGCAATTTGATTTATTCTCAAAAATTCTCTTTAACAATATCAAAGTACTGGCTTTCTCTGTTTTATTCTCTTTTATCTATTCAGCCGGCGCAATATTTATCCTTACATGGAATGCTTCTGTTATAGGCGCAGCAATAGGCAATTTTATAAGGTCGCGCATGAGCGATTACGTGGCAACAGTAGGCTTAACAAAACTGGGCGCTTATTTTCAGATTGTTTCATTGGGCTTGCTGAGGTACGCTATTCACGGCATCCCGGAAATTTTAGCATATTTTTATGGCGGCCTGGCTGGAGGCATAATATCTATTGCTATAATAAGGCACCATTTCACATCAAAAAAATTTTCAAACATAATAATTGATTCATCCGAGCTTTTGATAATCTCAATAGGTTTTTTGTTAATAGCAGCCATACTAGAAGTATATGTAACTCCTCTTTTATTCTAAAACCTTTAATTTTCCCGGCTTAATCTCAAATATCTCTCCTTCCTCAAGCAGATTCGCTATTATCTTTTCAGCGCCCATAACATTCGCCTTTGATATAATCTCTTCTGTATCAACGCCATCCCCGTTATCAATATCCTTGATTAATTTGAATATCCTGTCTGCATTATTTTCTTTTTTATCTCCTATAATCTCCTCTTCCAGAACAGCATCCCCCCTTGTCCTGTATTTTTTGCTGTGCAGCTCTATCTCCAATTTCCTGACATCAATCCATTTTTTATCATCAATAATCCTTACTATCTCCGGCACAATATACTTTTCATTGCCATACTCCCTTGGCCTGCCGATTAGCAGGATAACATCGCCAACCTTCGGGATTTTTAATATGTCCCCTTCAAAACTCCTTACAGATATCTTTCCGGAGCCGTCATCAATAATTATGCTTTGGTAATTATTGCTTTCCTCAACAGGTTTCAGGACAACAATGCCGATTAAATTAACCCTTGAAACCTGCCTTCCATCGCCGATTATTATGTAATTTGGCTGCCATCCCTCCTCCCTTACATATCTCCCATTTATCAAATCTTTTATCTTTACTTTATAAGCAATCTGCCTTCTTTGTGATTCCTGCATTTTATAGAACTAAAACCCCCTAAAACCACAGAAATGAGCTTGTTTATATATTTTTTGTTTGGATTAAATCTTCTGTATAAATCCCCTTCTTGGCTCAAAAACATCTCCGGAGCGTTTTAGCCTTTCAATCGCTTCCTCTACCTTGTCTTCATCCACGCCCTTTTCTTTTGCCCCGGCAATTATTGCGTCAATAGGAACTGGCTTCATTTTGTTTTCCAGCTCGGCAATTACATCCTTGACAGCAAGCATATGGCTTCTTTGCGAAGCAGGCACGCCAGTAGCTATCCTGTCAATGTCAATCTTTCCTGTCTCCTTGTCAAAGCCAATCTCCTTTAAGCAATAATGCAGCAATTCAATTGCCTTCATTGCGTCCTTTTTTGTTACCTTATCAGACAGCCTTACTTTAGCGGAAGCTTCAGACAGCCTTACCAATGCTTCAAGCTGCCTGGCAGAAATTGGTACAGTCTTTATGCTTCCTTCTGTTGAGCCCATCATCCTCATCTTTATATAATAATTTTTTATCTCTTCGATAGCAGAGTCTGTTAGCTTGGGGATAATCTTTTGCCTGGCATAAGCTATATACTTCCTCAGCAATTCAGTAGGTATGTCTGGCTCTGTTGTTTCCGGATTCTGGTGTAAATTTAATATATGTCTGGCCATGTCTGTGTCCTTTGCTTCATCCGGCAGGTCTTTAATAGAAAAAATCAGGTCAAACCTGTTTATCAGTGTAGGCGGCAAAGTAATCTGTTCAGCAATAATGCCAAAAGGGTCGAACCTTCCGTACTTGGGGTTGGCAGCAGCTAAAACAGTTGTCCTTGCTATTAACGTAGCCTGAATATTTGCCTTGGAAATGCTTACAGTTTGATTCTCCAGTGCCTCGTGCATTGCCCCCGTATCCTCCTGGCTCATTTTATCAATCTCATCAACGCAGCAAATTCCGTTTGAGCTTAAAACCATTGCCCCTGCTTCCAGGCTCCATCCCTTCAGGAATTCATCTTTCACAACTGAAGCGGTAAGGCCGGCTGCTGAAACTCCTTTACCTGAAACATATCTCCCCTTTGGAGCTACGTTGTTAATCCTTCTTAACAGCTGTGATTTTCCGGCTCCCGGGTCTCCAATAAGCAGGATATGTATATCCCCTCTGCTGACAAGATTGTCCATTCTTGTTTTCCTTACCCCGCCCATCAGCTGCAAAATTAAGGCTTCCTTTATCTTTTCATATCCGTAAATAGACGGAGCAATAGAACTTACTAATCTCGGGTAAACATTGGAGTCTTCTGCTATTTCCTTTATCTTTTTTTCATCCTCTTCGCTTATGCCTACTTCTAAGAATGTTTCCTCCATTGCTTCAACAGAATTCGCCTCGATCAATAAGTCAAACCTTGTTGCCTTGCTGCCGGAGCTCAAAAAAATAGGAACCTCTTTAATAACACCGACAATGGACACCTTGCTTCCGGGGTTTGTTTTTTTCTCTGACAATGGGCTTACCAGATCATCTTTAAGCAAAACCTTCATTCTTTTTGGCTGCTCTCCGCCTTCAAGCTCCTCCGGGGATTCCTCCAAAACCAATCCCTGCGCATCAACAAGCTCTTTGCTGTTTAAATGAAATTTGCCCTTTCTGCCGCAGCCGCATTTGCTTGGCTCTTTAAAAGCAGCATCCAGCTGCAGAACAGTGATTATGTTGCCGCAGGAAGGGCATTCAAACCTTGCAGATATTACTTGCGGCCTTACATCGCTCTTTTGCCTTACAACGCCCCAAATAACAAATAGTTTTCCAATATGCTTGCTTCTTATGCTGCTTATCATTATCTTCTGGCTTTCCGGCAGATTGCAAAACCTTATCTTAAGGTCCTTTGTGTCTCCTTCAAGGTCAAACTGCTGGACAGCCAGCTCAGCAGCTTCTATTGCCTCTTCCGGCTTGTCAAGTAGGTCATCAGCCAGCCCTGGGTCAAACTTAGATATATCAGAAAAATCAATAAGCAGGAATTTCTCCCCTTTTCTTGCCTTTTCCAGCAGCTGGGTATGGCAATTAGCCTCAATAAACTCACCAAACTTTTTTATTTGCTCATTGGCATCCATTTTTATCTAAAATATGCATCAAAAAACCAAGGGGAGCTTTGTCAAATAAATATTTTCCACCCGGATGTCCAGTGCCTAGTGCTTATTTGACTTTCTTTAAGTTGGCAATCAGCATGTCTAAAGCGGTATGCACTTCCTTCTCGCTTTTTGTCCCAGTGCAGACAACCTTTCCATTGCTGAATAATAAGAATGTTGCCTTAGCAGCTGCAAGCTTATAAACCAACCCAGGAAACTGCTCTGGCTCATATTCCGTGTTGCCCAGCTTCATAGCCAATGTATTAAGGTTAAGGGCCATTCCAACGCTGCCAGAAGCAACTATATTCTGTATCTTTATCTCTGGCTTTATTGTTATTTTAACATTAATCTTTTCTAAACTTTTTATTATTTTTTTAATAGATTCCTCTACTTTTTCCATGCTTCTTGCTCCTGTGCAGACAACCTTGCCGGAGCTGAAGATTAAAGCAGAAGTTTTAGGCTCTTTTATCCTTATTACAAGCCCCGGGAACTGTTCCGGGTTGTATTCTGTGTTAGAAAGAGTTGCTGCCATCTTTTCCAATGGAATATCATGCTTTAAAGATGTAGAAACAACGATATTAACTACTTCTATGTCTCTCTTTTCGGTTTTTTTCTTAATCATCCAAATGCACCCCCAATTTATATCTTTCAGGCTCTAATAAGCCTTATTTAGCCTTAAAATGCCGTTTTATTTATAAATGTTTTTAAACCAGCCTTATTTATAAATACTTTTGTTTTTAAATAGAGCTATTCTAGCTTATAAACCCCCTTGGTTTCGTGTGGAGAAAATTGCATATAACGCCAGTTATACTCAATTTTATTACACCAAGAATCAAAACAAAAAACAGGAATCTGTGGCTAACGATTAAAAACAAAACGCGCAATATTATTATTTCTTATTGTGCCCGTAACTTCTTATTTGGTCTATAATTAACCGCAACATTCTGGAAATATATTCCTTATAATCGCCTTTATCGGCAATATCCAACGACTGATAGTACTCTTCTCTTTTCTCAAATGGGATAAAAAACATCGGAAATCCTTTCTTCATTAGGATAAAATTCATAACTGTTCTTGCGGTTCTGCCATTGCCATCCTCAAACGGGTGTATCCAGGTTAATTTTGCATGAATTAATGCAGCCAGTTCAAAAGGGTGCAGCCTGTTTTTATTTGCGCTGTACCATTTAAAGAAGTTAAGCATGTGTTTTTTGACTTCAGTATGGGGCGGAGGAACATGGTTTGAGCCCTGTATCTGCACATTAAAAAAGCGTATTCTCCCGCCATAGACCACACCCGTATTCTTAGTAAGAATTCCGTTTACTTTTTCAAGTAATCTGTTGTTTAATTCGCCTTTATACAATTTTATATAATCCAGGCATTCTTTCCCGTTTATTGCCTCGTTATAATCCACAGCCCGCACCCCAGAAGGGATTACTTTATCTTTTAGGATAAGAGCAGTTTGCCTTAATGTCAGTCTATTGCCCTCAATTGCATTGGAATTGTAGGTGAATCTTATTACAAAATCCTCATTCAGCTTTTCTTTGGCACTTTTTGGGATTTGCTTAAGCCATGTGCTGTAGCTTTCTTTTAAATCCTGCAGGGTTTCTGCATCATGCTCTGAAAGATAGGTGTAATTCGATACTTTTAAGAACGGTTTTGATTTATCCTCTATCTCTTGGGCATGTTTTTTTAGTTCTTCTTGTGAAGGTTTTTTACCCCCTAAGAAAATCCTGATTTTTTTCCATTTACCCGGGCTGAGCCTTACATTTTTTGTGAGGTAGTAATATTCTTTCTTGTTTCGTTTTATTGTTTCTATATAGGCCATATCATATTGTAAGGGCACATACTATATAAAACTTTCGGTTGTTTGTGCACATACAGAAGCTGATTATGTTAGAACTAGTAGAGATTAGCAATACCTCAGCAAATAATACCTGAACCCTTTCTCTATCGCTTCTAGAGAAGCCTCTAGTATATTTGTGCTTACACCTACTGTGCCCCACTCCTCACTGCCGTCTTTAAATTCAATATAAACCCTTACAGAGCTTTCTGCCCCTTTGTCCTGCGCTATCATAACCTTATAGTTTATCAGCTTTACAGTTCCTATTTTATTATAATTTGTTGCTATCAGTTTAACTAAGGCATGGTACATAGCCTCAACAGGGCCGCCTTTAACTGGAGCAACTGCTTGTCTTTCTTTGCCGTCTACAACGCCAGTTATAACTGACTCTGAAAATTCTCCGTTTCTCTGCTCTGACATAACCTTCCATGTTTCTATCTTAAAAAATTCCCTCTTCTTTCCAAAAAACTTTTCAACCAGCAAAAGCTGCTCAGCAGGCAAATTGCCGATGTCATAGCCCTTATTCTCAAGCATTTCAATTTCATTGAGCATGTCCTTGACTTTAGGGTCATCTTTATCTGCATTATAGCCAAATTTCTTTGCTGTAGCAACAATGTTTGCCTTCCCGCTTAGCTCAGATAAAACTATATCCCTTTTATTGCCCACTAATTCAGGGTTTATATGCTCGTAGCTTGCTCCTTTTATCATTGCATCTACATGGATGCCCCCTTTATGGGAAAAAGCATTCTTTCCAACATAAGGCTGCGAAGGATTTGGCTTTGTATTAGCTAAAATATAAACTACCCTGCTTAGCTCTGTTAATTTATCCAGCTTAATCTTCGGCAGTTTTATCCCCATTTTTAGCATCAGTATAGGAACCACCTGGCATAAGTCAGCATTCCCGGCCCTCTCCCCAAATCCATTTGCAGTAAGGTGCAGCTGCGTAACTCCCAGATTAATAGCTTCAATGGTGTTTGCAGTTGCAAAGCCGGAATCATTATGCACATGAATGCCAAGCTCTGTTTTTATTTTGTTTTTTTTCATAAAATTCTTGACTTCTGTAACTATATCCCTGACCTCATCCGGCAGGCAGCCTCCGTTTGTATCGCACAAAACCAGGCAATCAGCTCCAGCTTCCGCAGCAACCCTTAAGCATTCCAAAGCATATTTTTTGTCATGCTTAAATCCGTCAAAGAAATGCTCCAGATCATAAAAAACAGCAAATTTATTATTTTTTAAAAACCTGACGCTGTCTTCTATTGCCTCCAGGTTTTCTTTTGGTGTTGCCTTTAGCTGCATTTCTACATGATGCAGCCATGTTTTTCCAAAAATGCATGCAACATTTGCCTTGCTATCCAATATGGCCCTTAAGTTGCCGTCATCTTCAGCCTTTATGCCTTTTTTCCTTGTTGAGCCAAAAGCAACTATCTTTGCATTCTTTAATTTTAATTTAGATGCCTCTAAAAATGCTTCCATATCATTCTTGTTGCTCGCAGGCCAGCCCAGTTCAATATAATCAACCCCAAAATCATCCAGAGCCTTGGCTATCTCAAGCTTGTCCCTTACTGAAAAGCTTATATTCCTGCTCTGGCTTCCGTCTCTTAAGGTTGTGTCAAATACGGTTATTCCCATTTAAATTCACCTTTTGATTTATTCTTTATTAATCTTATCATTTTAATCAAGAAACAATGGGTCCCCTACTCAAAAAGAATGGGGACTAATCATATAATAATTAGTATAATAGCTATAGCTAAGAGAAAATTCAATTTTGATATTATAGCTCTTTTCATAATCGATAGGAAGTGCAAGTTAATATATAAATTTTTCTCTTATGTTTGTTTTTATTACTTTTAAATAGCAACAAAAAGGAAAGATTTATAAATTCTCAATTATGCCCACCTATTTATGATAAACAGATTACTTACACCAGCAGATCTTAATAATGGGGTTTTTGATGCAGTTTACAAGCATTTTGAGCAGATATTTCCTCCTGATGAAAGTAGGGCTCGTAAAACTTTAACATTTGATGATGCTGGAGGACAAAGAACAATAAAAGGTCTTGAAGAACTTATAATAGAACCAAACTTGGAGTATAGTAAGGCTAATTTTTTATGTATGTTTGAAGAAGGTATAAAACTAAATCATCATGAAGCATTTAGGGGTGGTTTGTTATTTTATATTTTCCCTGAACACGGTTTTGCTTTTGTGGAATATATTTTTGTTTCTGAAGGCCATAGGAAAAGGGGCCATGGGAGAGGGCTACTTGAGGGTGCATTAAAAAATTATATGCCTTCTAATATAAATAGGCTATTTGCTGAAGTTGAAAGGGAAATCGATTTTTCTAATAAAGAAGAAATAAAGACAGTTAAAGAAAGGCTAAGATTTTTTGAAAGCGTAGGATTTTTTCCTTTGCTTACAGAATATATTCAGCCGAATTATAGCTCTGATAAAAAACCAGTCCTTCTCCATCCAATGCTTAACAATTTAGATGGTAAAAAAGGTATAATCCCCAAGGAATTTATTAACTTTATGCAGGTATTCTACCAAGATATATACGGCTTGCCTAGTAAGAATAGCTATTTTGATAATATCAAAAATCCTATAAAAGGGCATGAGATAATCGAACAAAGAAAACCGCAATATACACATCTTTTGTTACTTTAAAATGGTTACACAATCGAAAGATTTATAAAGGGGTTTTGCTTCCCACACTATAAACATGATAGTCCAAAGGGATTTTTTAACCAAGCTGAGGGATTTTAATCTTAATACTTATGAAAGCAAATTATGGACTGCTTTGCTAAGCAGGGGCACTTCAACAGCAGGAGAGCTTTCTGACATTGCAAACGTGCCAAGAAGCAGAAGCTATGACGTTCTTGAATCTTTGGAAAAGAAGGGATTTATAATAATGAAGCTTGGCAAGCCGATAAAGTACATCGCTGTTCCTCCAGAGGAAGTCCTGGAAAGGGTAAAAAAGAGGATAAAGGAGAAATCAGAAAGCCAGCTGAATCTTATTAACGAGCTAAAAGCAAGTGTTATACTTAATGAGCTTAACCTGTTGCATAAGCAGGGCATTGAGCTGGTGGATGCAAACGATCTTTCCGGCTCTATAAGGGGAAGGGACAACTTATACAATCACCTGGAAACCATGATAAAAAATGCCAAAAAATCAGTTATAATAATGACAACTTCCCAGGGCATAATAAGGAAGTTAACAGAGTTAAGGTCTTCTTTGCAAAAAGCAAAACAAGCAGGGATTGATATAAAAATTGCAGCCCCGATAACAAAAGATAATATCAAGGAAGCAAAAGAGCTTTCAAAAATAGCTTCTGTCAAGAATTCTAGTGTCAAATCAAGATTCTGCATTATAGATGGCAAAGAGCTTACATTCATGCTTTTGGATGATGAAAGTGTGCATCCAAGCTATGACGCAGCCATATGGGTTAACACAAATTTCTTTGCTTCAGCCTTGGAGAGGATGTTTGAGTCTGAATGGAAAAGGATGAAAGCGATATAATCATAATCTTTTATTTCTAAAATTTCAAAACATTTATATATTATAACTTCTTTTATTACTAAAAAAGATAGGTACATTAAAAAAAGAGGTGCATGTAAGATGGTTTTAGGCGTTCAAGAGGTAACACTTGCCATAATAATCGGCACATTGGCAGCCATAGTATACAGTTTAAGGGTTCTAGTTCTGATGGAAAGGCGCATTGCCAGAATGGATGAAAATATAGAAAGAATCACGGCAAGGGTAGCAAAAGAAGAATTAAAAATTGAGAGAGAAGAAAAGAAAATAGAAAGGGAATTAAGAGGCAGGAGAAGGTAATTAAATTTTTATTAATTCCTCAAACAGCAATCCTTTATTTTTTGCTATATCTTTTGAAACTAAAAGATTAGAGCCTGTATCTTCTAGATCCTCTAGATGGAGAAAAGACCAGTCTTCCCTGTCAAACTTTATCGCTATCCACGGCTCTGCCCCAAACAGCTCTGAAAATAGCTTAAATTGGTTTACCTCTTCTTTTGTTAAATACCTGCTCTTATCGCCGGATGCCTTGCATTCTATAACCAATTTCCTCAGCCTGTTGCTGGCTATAATGTCTGCAGAAGGGTACCTGTTGCTTCCGCTGCCAGCTATCCTTATAGCTGCCCACTTATTGCCCCAAAATTTATGAATCAAATCCCTTTCAGCATTTATGCCCTTGCTTTTTCTGCTCATAACTCCACCCTCATCAAATCCCAGGCAGCCCGGCTGTTGTCAAAAATCTGTTTTGCATCATCTTCTACATGCTTAATATCCTTGTACCTTGCAGAAAAATGAGTTAGTATCAGCTTTTTTGCATTGGCCCTGTTGGCTATCTCAGCTGCCTGCTTTGCCGTCATATGGGCATATTCCTCTCCTTTATCTTCTAAAGTGCTTTCATAAGTCGATTCACAAATCAGTAAATCCGCATTCTGGGCAATTTTATCGCAATTATTGCATGGAGAGCTGTCTGAAATTATTCCTATCTTTTTTCCTTTGACAATATAAGTTGCCTCATCCGGGCTTATCTTCTTGCCCTTGAAATCAATAGATTTGCCATCCTGCAGCTTTCCCAGCAAAGGCCCTTCCGGAATTCCGAATTCTTTAACTTTCTTAAGCTCTATCCTCCTTCTGTCTTTTTCAATAAGGATATAGCCAAAAGTTTCTATTCCGTGATTTAAAGGCAGTGCCTCCAGCAAAAAATCATCATCTTCATAAAACTTACCCTGTGATATTTCTGTTATCTTCAATTGCACCCTCCTGTCAAATATAAAGGCATCAAACATATGCTCTATCTTCTTCTTTGTGCCTTTTGGCCCATAAATCTCCAAAACGCCGTGATAGTTAGAAGCGCCCATTGTTGAAATCAGGCCAGGCAGCCCAAAAGTATGGTCGCCATGCCAGTGGCTGATTAAAATTTTAGTTACCTTAGTTATTGGAATCTTTGCTATTTTCAGCTGCCTCTGTGTTCCCTCCCCGCAGTCCACTAAAATTCCTTCGCCCTTGTAACTAATTAAAATAGCGCTTTGGTTTCTGTTTTCAGTTGGAACCATTGAAGAAGTTCCTAAAAAGGTTATTTCCATAAAAATTCTGGAATACAGCCTGCTTTATAATTTTTATTGTTTGTTATTTATTTTCTATATTGAAAATAAATATAATGAAAGATACTTTTTTAAATCAGCCTAATTTATCATTTAAACCATGGCAGAAACAAAGGCAGAAATAAAAGAAGAAAAAGAAGAAAAAAAGGAAGTTGTTAAGGCAATATTCGCAAAAGAAAGAATCCTGACAGAAAACTCTGATGCTGCCAGGGAACTTTATAATCAAAACAGGTTTGGCACTTTGCTGGAAGACGGAAAAGTGCAGCTTTCCCTGCTTGAAGCGCTTTACCTCATAGAAAAAAACAGGATTAAGGTTTTTGATGGAAAAGATAAAAAGATTAGTTCTGATGATTTCATAAAAAAAGCCCAGAAAATAGAGCCTAATTTCTGGATAAGGTATTGCGTCTTTAAGGATATGAGGAACAGGGGCTATATAATAAAAACAGCATTGAAATTTGGAGCTGATTTCAGGGTTTATGACAGGGGCGTAAAGCCAGGAGAAGACCATGCAAGATGGATAATTTACCCTGTCCATGAAGGCTCTGTATTAACCTGGTACGAGTTTGCAGCCAAAAACAGGGTTGCCCATTCCACCAAGAAAAGGCTTATGATAGGAATTGTTGATGAGGAATCTGATGTTACCTACTACGAGATCAAATGGATGAGGCCTTAATCTATATCTAGTGATAAATCTTCATCATAAAGTATATAAACCGCACTAGCTTTTTTTCTGTTATGGACATCAGGGATAAAATAATAGAATTTATAAAGATAAAAGGGCCTGTCTTGCCTGTGCAGGTTTCTAAGGAGATTGGGACTAATATACTGATGGCATCTGCGTATCTTTCAGAGCTTTCTGCCACTAAAAAAGTAAAAATCTCTTCTGTTAAAATAGGTGGCTCGCCCCTTTACTATCTGCCCGGGCAGGAGCATCTTTTACAGTCATTTTCCTCTAATTTGCATGAAAAGGAAAAAAGGGCTTATGATATGCTGGCTCAAAAAAATGTTTTAAGGGACAACGATTTGGAGCCAATAACAAGGGTTACATTAAGGGCAATAAAGGATTTTGCAGTTCCCTTAAAGGTTAATTACAAAGACAGCCAGGAGATATTCTGGAAATGGTATCTGCTGCCGACAAAAGACGCGGAAGAAATAATAAGGGGCCAGTTAAAGGATATAAAAGAAGAAACGCCGGTAAAAAGTGAGATTAAAGAAGAAAAACAAAAGCCAATAAAAGAAATCAAAAAGGAAGAGCAGAAAACAATAAAAGAGACTAAGCCCGTAGAATCTGAAATCAAAAAAGTAATGGCAGCTGAAAAGCCGCTAAAAGACGTGTTCTTCAATGAAATTCAAAATTATTTCAGCAAAAATAAAATATCTGTAACAGAGCAGAAAATAATAAGAAAAAATGCGGAAATAAGCTTTATTGTTGAAGTCCCATCTTCAGTAGGCAACTTAAGGTATTATTGCGTTGCAAAAAGCAAAAAAAGAATCAGTGATGGTGATTTAAGCTCTGCTTATATCCAGGCGCAGTCAAAAAAACTCCCTGTTTTGTTTTTAACAAAAGGAGAGCTTACAAAAAACGCAAAGGAAATTTTAGAAAAAGAATTTAAAGGGATGAGCATTAATAAGCTCTAAAATGGGCATAGCATTCAGGGACATAATAACAGCAAGGGAAATAGCAATAGAAGATTTAAAAGGAAAGGTTTTGGCTGTTGACAGCTACAATGTTCTTTACCAATTCTTAACTACAATAAGGGCAAGAGACGGAACAGTTTTAATGGACTCTAAGGGAAATGTAACTTCGCATTTAGTTGGCTTGTTCAACAGAACAACAAAGCTGATGTCAGAAGGCTTAAAGCTCGCATTTGTTTTTGACGGAAAGCCTCCAAAGCTGAAGGAAAAAGAAAAAGAAAGAAGGGCAAATCTGAAATTAGAGGCTGCCAAAGAGTATGAAAAGGCAAAAGCTGAGGAAGACATAGAAGGAATGAAGAAATATGCTGCAAGGACATCAAAGCTTGACAAGAATATGGTAGAGGAGGCAAAAAAGCTAATTGAAGCTTTAGGCTTGCCAATTATACAGGCGCCATCTGAAGGGGAAGCGCAGGCTGCCTATATGGCTAAAAATAATATGGCTTATGCAGTTGTTAGCCAGGATTTTGATTCATTGCTTTCCGGGGCATCAAAGCTGGTAAGGAATCTGTCAATAGCAGGAAAAAGAAAAAAAGCCAACCAGCTGGATTATGAGACTGTTAAGCCGGAGATAATTGATTTGGCTGAAAACCTGAATAACTTGGGCATTGACAATGACCAGTTAATAGCATTGGGAATGTTGATAGGCACTGATTATAATATCGGCGGCATTAAAGGCATCGGGCCCAAAACCGCTTTAAAATTGGTTAAAGAATACGGAAAAGATTTTAATTCTCTGTTTAAAAAAGCCGAATGGGGTAAATTCTTTAAAGAGGAATGGATTGAAGTTTTTAATTTAATCAGGAATATGGAAGTCACAGACAACTTTGAGTTGGAATGGAAACAGTTGGATAATGATAAGATTGTTAAGCTGCTGGTTGAAAAGCACGATTTCTCTGAGGAGAGGGTTAACAGCGCATTGGAAAAATTAGAGAAAGAAAAGGAATCAAAACAGCAAACCGGGCTGGGTAAATGGGTTTAAAATGGTCTCTTTTGATATAGTGGGGGATATAGCAATATTCCAGACAGATATATCAAAAAAAGAAGCAGAAGCTTTGCTGAAAGAGCATAAGAACTTAAAAGTAATCCTCAAAAAAACAAAAAAATACTCCGGCGTATACAGGCTGCCAAAACTAAAGGTCATAGCCGGGGAAAAAAGAAAAGAAACCACCTATAAGGAAAATAATGCAATAATGAAGCTTGATGTTGAGAAATGCTATTTTTCCCCAAGGCTGGCTAATGAAAGGCTAAGGATAGCAAAATTAGTCAAAAAAAACGAGTCTGTTTTGGTTATGTTTTCCGGCGTAGGTCCTTATCCTATAGTTATAGCAAAAAATTCAAAGCCAAAGGAGATATACTCAATAGAGCTGAATCCAACAGCATATAACTACCAAAAAGAAAACATTATTTTAAATAAAATAAAAAATATAAATCTGTTTAAAGGAGATGTTAAAAAAATAATTCACAAGCTAAATAAAAAATTTGATAGAGTATTGATGCCTTTGCCTAAGGGCGGTGAGGATTTTTTAGATGTTGCGCTTAAAGCAGCTAAAAAAGGCGCCGTAGTCCATTTTTACGATTTCTTAAATGAAAAGGAATTTAACTTAGCCAAAGAAAAGATTGATAAAGCCTGTAAAAAAGCCAGGAAAAGTTATAAAATCCTTAATTTGGTAAAATGCGGCCAGTTTGGCCCTGGGATTTATAGAGTGTGTGCAGATTCCAGAATTGCATAAGATTTATAAGATAATAAAGCATTCTTATACTGCACGCGATGATTAAGTGAACACCCAAGCTTACCGAAAGGAGATGGCTTACGGAAAGTAACTGCTGAGCGTGCACTACTTTAATTAAGGATGAAGAAAGGAAGTAACTGCCGAGCGCACGCTATTTCTCATTCATTTTTCAAAGAAACAATAAATCTTTTGCCAACATATTCAACAACATCTCCTTCTCTTAGTTTCTTCTTATTCCTAGTTTCAACTATCTCATTTACTTTTATTGCGCCAGAACGTATAATAACCTTCGCTTGCCCGCCCGTTGATGCAAAACCTTTAATCTTAACAAAAGCATTTAACTCGATATAATCTTTATCCATACTTTTACTGGAATTCTAATTATTTATATAAATTAATATGTCCTAAAAGAAAAATTTACCCTAATAATTGATTTTATACGAAATACCCCTAAAAAAGAAATCTAAACTTTACCCGAAATACCTTAAATAATCTTCTCCTTCTTCCTCCTCTCCTTTCTTAACCTTCTCTATTGCCTTATTGAAATCCTCTTTGGTCACTTTCGTCCTGTTATTCCTTATTGCAAAATAGCCTGCTTCTGTGCAGACAGCATTAATTTCAGCGCCTGAGAAGTTTTCCATTTTTCCTATGAGGTCCTTTATGCTGATACCCCTATCTAAGCTCATCTCTTTTGTGTGTATTTTGAATATTTCCTCTCTGCCTGCCTTGTTAGGCACTGGCACAAAAATCAGCCTGTCTAATCTGCCGGGCCTTATAATAGCTGGATCTAGTATGTCTTTTCTGTTAGTAGCGCC
>Ga0209212_1005266_pt1 | contig 15523 bp, 13 predicted proteins | sample RifGroC2_FD_183996 | JGI IMG/M metagenome (GOLD analysis project Ga0209212, IMG submission 183996) | Groundwater microbial communities from Rifle, Colorado, USA - Groundwater C2 (SPAdes) (version 2) | ecosystem: Environmental > Aquatic > Deep subsurface > Groundwater | place: Rifle, Colorado... | reverse complement strand
AAAAAGCACAAAATGCACAAAAAAAACCTGAAAGCTTTTTTAGCATTAAAAACAAAGCTCAAAAACAATATAGACGAAACACCTGAAAAAACTGAAAACTACCCAAACAAAACTGTGATGGAGATGTGATGGATATCAACTTGCTCTGCGATATCGTCCGGGAAACCTCGTATGACATCCACTGCTACTTGCATAGTGGGCACTTGGAAAAGGTGTACGAAAACGCTCTGGCACACCGCCTGCGAAAACGAGGGCTTGAGGTAAAACAACAATTTCCTCTTTCCGTGTATGACGAGGACGGGACACCGCTTGGAGATTACTTCGCGGATCTCTTCGTAGATAACCGCCTGATTGTTGAAATTAAAGCGGCAAAGACTCTTGCAGACGAACATGTTGCACAAATACTGGGTTACCTGAGGTCTTCGCGGGTCGAGCACGGTCTTCTGATCAACTTCGGGGCGTCCAAGCTTCAAGTAAAGAAATACATTCTGACGGTACCGACTGATAATACTTTCAAGCAAATCAAGGTGTAGCATTTTTCAAGGTTGTGAGAAGTTGCTTTACCCTGCAAAGCCTTAGGTTTATTTTTGTGTATTTTGTGCCTTTTTGTGGCAATCGGTTTTGTAGTTGGTGTGTGGTTCGGTTCAGCCTTTCTGGGCTATAGAGGTTTTCTATGTCAGCAACGATTGAAACGGCGGGTTTAACCAGAAGCTACGGCGATATCTGCGCCTTGAAGCCGATCGACCTCCAGGTGCCGCAGGGCGAGTGGCTCTCGGTCATGGGGCACTCCGGTTCCGGCAAGAGCACCCTGATGAACCTCCTGGGCGGCCTCGACCGCCCGACCGGCGGGGCGCTGAGCGTGGGCGGACAGGACCTCCTCGCCCTCGCCGAGGACGGGCTGGCCCGCTTCAGGCGGGAGTACGTCGGCATCATCTTCCAGCAGCACCACCTGGTCCCCTACCTCTCCGCCCTCGAAAACGTGATGATGGCGCAGTACTTCCACTCCGTACCGGACGAGGCGGAGGCGCGGCTGGCACTGGAGCGGGTGGGCCTCGGACACCGCCTGAAGAACCGCCCCAGCGAACTCTCCGGCGGCGAACAGCAGCGCGTCTGCATCGCCCGGGCCATCATCAACAGCCCGAAGCTCCTCCTGGGCGACGAACCTACCGGCAACCTGGACCACAAGAGCACCATCATGGTGATGGAACTGCTCAGGGAACTGCGCGCGGAGGAACGCTTCACCATCATCATGGTTACGCACAACCAGGATGTTGCCGCCTGGGGCGACCGGACCATCTACCTCGACGACGGCGTCCTGGTGCGCGAAGAACGGATGGGGGCCTGATGCTTGCCGCTGCGGTGAAACTCGTACCACAGCTTCTCTGCTTCGCGGGGATCGTGCTGGTGCTCCTGAGGGGCCTTCACGCCCGCCGTTCGACGGTCATCGCCGGCGTCGGCTGCGGCTTCCTCCTGGGGACGGCCGCGACGCTGGTCCTGTTCCGCACAGTTGCCGCTGCAGCGTCCCTGGCCGTGATCAGGGACGTGATCGGGGCAGCTTTCCTTCTCCTTTGCGGGGTCGCGGTTGCCTCCCTTTACCTCAGCACCGGCCGCGCCGCCACCGAGCCCCCCTCCGGCGGTTTCCTGCGCGGAGCGGTTCCGGTCGGAGCGGGGGCGCTTCTTGCCGGTTTCGTGTCCGCCGCCATCTGCGCCAGCAGGCTTCCCGACGTCGCCGCCGGCGCCGTCCCGGCAGCCCTGATCCTGGTCGTCGCCGCGGCGGCGCTCATCGTCGCCGCTAGCGCCCTGGAGAAGCTTCTTCCCGCATCCTTCACCGCCTCCCCGGCGAGCCTTGCCGCCGCCGTGGTAGCACTCCTGCTTTTCAGCTCCTCCTCCATCATCCGCCTCGACCTCTTCTCGCCGCTAACCATGAAGGTGATGAAGTTCACCCACGACTTCGTGCACCAGTTCTTCGAGTCGATGCTGATCCCGGACCACCTGTTCATCCGCAGCTACCTCTGGGGGTACATCGGGCTGTTCTTCGGCAAGGAGGTGGGCTTTTGGGGCGGGATGGTGATCTGGTTCGCCCCGGCACTCCTCATCCTGCTTGCCGTGAGGCTCGAGCCGCTTCCCATGGTCTCGCACATCCGCCAGGGGGCGCAGCGCAGGAGGCTTCTGGCCGAGGCGATCAGGAACAGGCGGCTCAAGCTGGTCCTTCCCCTCATCGCCACCCTGCTCCTGGGAGGGGCCATCTACAAGAGCCGTTTTCCGAGCGTGGAGTACTGGGACCCGAAGCCGGTCGCGGTGACGCCGGCCGCCTCGGGGGAGATCTTCATCCCGAGGAAAGGTGAGATCGAACTGGAGGACGGCAGGCTGCACAAATACCTTCTCAAGCAGGGGGGGCGCGAGGTCCGCTTCTTCGTGCTGATGACCCCGGCCGGGAAGCTCACCGTCGACCTGGACGCCTGCGCCATCTGCAAGCCCGACGGCTACGGCCAGGCCGAGGGTACCGTCATCTGCTACTACTGCAAGACGCTGATCCCGCTGGAGACGGTCGGCAAGCCCGGAGGGTGCAACCCGGTGCCGGTGCAGTTCACCGAGAAACCTGACGGCGTCCATCTCGACAGCGTAGCACTCGCCAACCTCTGGAGCAGCACCGTCCAGAGCACGACCAAGGTAAAGGAGGGTGGCAAGTGAAACGCCTTCTCAAACCGCTTGTTGTCGTGCTGACCTCGCGGGTCACCGCTGTCGTAGTCATGGGGCTGTTTCTGCTCGTCTACGTCGGTATCGCCTTCTTCACCGACGAGACCCTGGTCGCCCTCATCGCGCTCACCGGGAAAAACCCGTTCCTGATCGCCCTTTTCGCCCTGCTGCCGCTCAACACGGCGGGGAGGATGGTGGCGGAGGGCGTGGAGTACCTGGGACGGCGGCGCGCCCTCTCGGGGTCCGCGGCTCCCGCCGCGCCGCTCTTCGACGAGACGGTGCAGATCCCGGCCGCCGCCGACCCCTCCATACTTGAGGAGCGGCTCAAGAAGGACGGCTACCGTACACGCCTGAGTGGAGGCACGCTCTCCGCCTGGCGCGGGTCCGGCACCTTTGCCGCCCGCATGCTCTACCTCACCGCGACCTTCTGCCTCTTCGCCGGCATCCTCATCAGCCTCACCACGCGCACCTCGGTGAGAAGCACGGTGATCGAGGGCGAGCCGGTCCTGGAGGACGGCAGCGCAAGGGTGGAGAGGGTCGTGCTGGCCGAAGGGGAAGGTGCCATCCTCGCCAAGACCCTCGACATCGAACTGGCCGGAGCGGCCCCCGGGGATCGAACCCGGGTGTACGGGCTGTATCCCCCCTCGCGTTACCAGGGGACCTTTCTCTACCCGCGCTACCTTGCCGTAGGACTGCTGCTCAGGTTTTCCGCCCCTGACCTGCAGCCGGGTTTCGAGGAGTTCTCCGTCCTCAACATCTCCCGGCCGGGAAAGGAGGCCCCTCGCCCGATCCCCGGTTCTCCCTACAAGATCATCTTCAGCCTGGCCGACCCCGGGGACGGGAGCGAACCGTACACCACCGGGAAGATGGTGTTCCTCTTCAGGCTCCTGAAGGGTAAGGAAGTGGTCCTGAGCGGGAGCGCGCCGGCGGGGGGGGAGTTCGCCAAGGACGGTTACCGCCTCCAGTTTCCCGACGTCAGGCGCGTGGTGATCACCGACTTCATACGCGATTACGGCGTCACCCTGATCTGGTTCGCCTTCGCCGTCTACCTCGTCGCCATCCTCCTCTGGCTTCCGGTCAGGCTCTTCCTGCCGCGCAGGGAGATGCTCTTCGTCACCGGGACCGGGGCCGCCGTCGCCTGTTCCCGTGCCGAGGGGAGGGGGAGAAGGCACGCTGGGGTGTTCCAGGAGGCGCTTGACCTCCTGGAAAGCGGGCACGCCAGGGAAACCCAGAAAAAAGTTCAATAGCTTCCCTCTCCGCGCGCCCCCTCCCGCTATCACAATCTCCCCCTCCCCTTCAAGGGGCGGGTCGGGGTGGGGATGGGTGAAAAAGGCGGGGGAGGGTTCGGAGTGGTGCCTTGAAAAAAATCTCCAACACTGCGGTCATGGCGGCCGTTGCCGCAGCCACCGTTCTCATCTATGCCAGAGCGGTCTTTTTCCCCTTTTCCGCCATAGACGACCACGTCTACGTCACCTCCAACCCGCACGTCCTTTTCGGGTTCTCGGTCGACTCCGTCATCTGGGCCTGCACCAGTTTCGATGCCGCCAACTGGCACCCGCTCACCTGGCTGTCGCTCATGCTTGACGGCCAGCTCTTCGGCAAAAACCCCGCCGGCTACCACCTGGTGAACGTGGCCATGCATGCGGCCAACTCGGCGCTCCTTTACCTGCTGTTCGCCAGGATGACCGGCGCCTGGGGGAAGAGTGCCTTCGTCGCCGCCTGCTTCGCGCTGCACCCGCTCCACGTGGAGTCGGTGGCATGGATTGCCGAGCGAAAGGACGTCCTCAGCACGCTGCTGATGATGGTCTCGCTCCTTTTTTACCTTTCCTTCCAGCAAAGGCGCGCCCCCCGCGATTATGCCCTTTCTCTCACGGCCTTCGCGCTCGGCCTCACGGCCAAGCCTATGCTGGTGACGCTCCCGGTGCTGCTTCTCCTGCTCGATTTCTGGCCGCTGCGGCGCATCAGGCTCGCGCTGCCGGGAGTGGCCGTCGCCGAGGGGGAGGCGGCCGGTGCCGCTACTGGTTCTCCGGGGTGGAAGGGTGCGCTTTTGGAGAAGGTCCCGTTCCTGGTTCTCTCCGGACTCTCCTGTCTTTTGACCGTGCTGGCGCAGGGGAGCGGGGAGGCCGTCGCCACCCTGACCCAGATGCCGCTTCTCTACCGGGTCAACAACGCGCTCTGGTCTTCGGTCCAGTACCTGAAAAAGGCGCTGCTGCCGTTCGATCTCGCCGTCTACTACCCTTACGCCCTGATCCCTTCCTGGAAGGCTGGACTCGCCGCGCTCCTGCTCTTCGCCGTCACCCTGCTGGTGCTCAGGAACTGGAACCGGCGCGGCTACCTGGCGCTGGGGTGGGGGTGGTACCTGGTGACGCTGTTGCCGGTCATCGGCGTCGTCCAGGTCGGTTCGCAGGCAATGGCGGACCGCTACACCTACGTTCCCTACATCGGGCTCTTCGTCATGGCCGCCTGGGGAGGCGCGGAGCTGGCCCACAAGCTGCGGCTCCCCGACAACGCCCTGCGGGTCGCGACGGCAGCGGTGCTTGTCTTCTTCGCCGTGACCACCTCGATCCAGCTCAACTACTGGAAGGACAACTTCCTGCTTTTGACGCACACCCTGGACATCACCGAGAACAACTATTTCACCCGCTTCGCCCTGGGAGGGTACCTGGAGGAGAAGGGTGACCTGGACGCCGCAGTACTCCAGTACCGCGAGACGTTGCGCATCAACCCCGGAGCCAAGAGCGCGCACCTGTACTTAGGCAGGGCGCTGGCGCGGCAGGGAGATCCCGAAGAGGCGATATCCTGCCTGCAGGAGGCCCTGCGGCGCCGGGCCGGGCTCCCGTCCGCATACTTCTACCTCGGGGTATGCTACGAGAAACTCGGGAAAACGGCCGAGGCTACAGAGGCGTACCGGGAAGCGGCGAGGCTGGAGCCGGAGAACCCGAGGTACCATACCAACTTCGGCGCCATCCTGGCGCGGCAGGGGCGCCTCGACGAGGCGGTGCAGTGCTTCAGGGAAGCGCTGAAGATCGACCCGAAGGACCGCAAGGCGGCGGAGTACCTGCAGCTGGCTGAGAGCATGAGAAACGGGAGACAGGGCAAGTAGCCGAGGGTAGAAAAGGGAGTTGAAGGGGCGGGGATTTCGGCGTCGTGGCGACGCGGGGGGCTGCAACTGAGATGCTTCACACGGGTGAACTGAGCGATGGTCGAAAAAAGAAAACTCCTCTTCCTCACGCTCAATTACTACTGGATGGACACGGAGGGATTCCTCAAGTCCACGGACCGCATAGCCTTGCTGAGAACGCACGACATGCTGCCGCCAGGGGAATACTTCCATAGACTCGACTACAAGACCTTTCTCATCGACCTTCGAAGAAGCACGGAACAACTCCTCTCCTCCCTGGACTACAAGAGTGCGCGGTACCCGATCAACAGGGCCCTCAAAAGCGGAATAGCCGTCAAGTTCGCCGAGGACCGGCCCGAGAAAGAGAGGTTCTTCCGCTTCTACCAGGACTTCATCGAGGGACCCGGGCACAGGAATCAGGTGCTGGCGCTGCAACAGGACGAGCTGGAGAGACTGGTTGTCCTTTATGCAGTCTCCTCCCAAGGGGAGTACCTGGGCGGCATCGGGCTCCTCCCTTCCCCCGACGGGCGCTACCTGCTGTACAAGTACTCGGCCACGAAGCGGAGGTTCTGCGAGAACGACCTCCTGGTCTGGCAAGCCATCCTTCACGCCAAGGAAGCCGGGTACACCTATTTCGACATGAGCTGGATGGGGAACGTTGACGGCAGTGACGACAAGCAGCGTCGGCTTTTCCAGTACAAGAAGAAGTTCGGCGGCGAGCTGGTCCCTTTTTATTCCTACGTAAAGGTGAGGGGAGTCCTGAAGATACCCGGGCTGTTTTTTAAAATTATCCTGAAGCGCCTGTTCAAGGACGACATCAACAACCTTGCGCTGCTGCTCAAGAGGACCTGGATTTTCCGGTAGGGGACGCTCCTTCGACAACCATCACCCGCCTGTCCCTTAAGAGTTCAGCAGTGGTTGAACGTGAGCGGGGGCCGGGCCCGGGTTCCGCCCCGAAGCCTGTCTGAGGACTAAAATGAAAAAGAATCAGGCGATAAACATCGGTTTCCTGCTCTCGTTGGTCTTCCTCGGGGCCTTGATGTACTGGCCCGGCTACCTTCTCCATGAATTCATGGTCAAAGACAACGACGAAGGGTACGTTTTCACCCTGACCGTGCAGCTCAACGACCTCCTGAAGTCACTGAAAAACGAAAGCAACGAACAGCGCTTAATCCTTTCTTCCGGAAAGAACGGCATCGAGAACTACCGCGCCGCCGTAAAAAGGGTAGACGACAACTTGACGAGGCTCTGGGACCTCACCAAGGACAAGCCGCAGTATAGAGACCGGCTTTCGGTGATCGCGCCACTGATAGAAAAAAGGCATGCCCTGCTTCGCGGCAGCCTCGAAAACGGGTTCCGGGATCCAGGGGCGAAGCAGCTGATTCACGAGATCCGGAACCATGTGTCCAATCTGGAGGAGCAGTCGCTCAAGGATCTCCGGAAGTCCTCCGTGCAGGAGCAGAGTAGTTTGGAAAGAATCAGGACGCTTATGGTGACCCAGAGTCTTGTCGTGGCGCTACTGTTCACGACGGTTTTTGTCTTGCTGAGAAGGGATCTGGCCAGGCGCACCAACGAAGAGGCGATGCTTGCCAGGGATCGGGACAAACTGGATGACCTTGTGGCACGCCGGACGGAAGAGCTGCTCAAGGCCAACGAGCTCCTGAAGAACGAGATGGAGGTCCGAAGAAAGGCCGAGTTTGCGCTGCACAGCCTGAACCGGCACTCCGCCTTCATTCGCGAGGAGGAGCGAAGGACCATATCCCGCGACATCCACGATGAAATCGGCCAGTCACTGACCGCCTTGAAGCTGGACATAGCATGGGTGGAGCACAAGTTCGTTTCAGGCAACGCGGAGTTCGCCGAGCGTCTGACCTCGATGAAGTCTTTTCTGGACCGCCTGATAGGGAAGGTGCAGAACATAATATCGGAACTGCGCCCCCCGCTGCTGGACAGCCTCGGGGTTGCGGATGCAATCCATTGGCAGGTCCATGAGTTCAGGCGGCGTAACCGCATCACGTGCGAACTATCTCTTGACGAAGGAATCAACGAAGTCGATATGAACGTGGCGACCTCGATGATTCGTATCATCATGGAGGCGCTCACCAACATCTCAAGGCACGCACAGGCGACAAAGGCCCACGTCAGACTGAAAGTCGACGATAAAAGCATCCTGGTGGAGATCTCCGACAACGGTAGAGGGGTGACACGGGAGGAAATGGATTCGCACGCATCCTACGGGCTGATGGGGATGCAGGAACGGGCGGCTCTTTGCGACGGCACGCTGACTTTTAAAAGCGCCCCCGGAGGCGGTACCGTCGTCAGCCTGTCGATTCCCTTTGCGCGACGGCGGGAGGCATCATGAGGCGCATACTCATCATCGACGACCATGTAGTCGTAAGGAAGGGGCTGATTCAGCTTCTCACCATTTTGTTGGAGCCGGCAGTGGAGTTCGAGGAGGCATCAACAGGGGCGGAAGGGATCGACATGGTCTGCAAGGGGGAGTACCACCTCGTGCTTCTGGATATATCCCTTCCCGGCAGAAACGGCCTGGATGTGCTTGGCCAGATACGGCAGTTGCAGCCCAAACTGCCGGTGCTGGTGCTCAGCATGTACCCCGATGAACAGTATGCGGTCCGGGCCTTGCGCGCCGGTGCTTCAGGATACCTGACCAAGGCCAGCGCCGCTGAAGAGTTGAAGGGCGCCATAGAAAACGCATTGAGGGGACAAAAGTACGTGACTCCGCTGCAGGCGACCCTCCTGGCGGATGCCATCAGCGACAATTACGATACGACGGGATTGCACAACCTGCTGTCTGACCGGGAATACCAATTCATCTGCATGCTCTCTTCCGGCATGACGATGACCCAGATCGCGCAAGAGTTGAATCTGAGCGTCAAAACCATCAGTTCGTACCGATCACGGGTTCTTGAAAAGCTGCGAATGAAGACCAATGCAGAAGTGATCAATTACTGCATCACCAACAAGTTGACCCTGTAGCCGCTCCTGCGGTGATGCTCACCGGCGGCCGTGTAGGATTTTTTGCCGATAAAGGTAGAAAGTCCTGCAAAAAATACAGAGCTATTCCGGTTTAACAAAGCTGCCCCTTTAGTGATAATGAGCCCGCTTTTATGCTTCATTGTCAGGAAAGGGGGGCTCGTGGGACATGGATAGTTGCGATTTTGCGGAGAAAAGAAAGCTTTTCTGCTTCACTGTTCATTACTACTGGATGGACAAAGACGCATTCCTGAAATCAGACAAGTCAATCGCGCTTCTGAGAACGCACGATGAGCTTCCGCGCAAGGAATACCAGCAAAAGATAAGCTACAAAACCTTTCTAATCGACCTGAGCCAGACAAAGCAGGAGATCTTCTCGCGGTTCGAGTATACGAGCGCCAGGTACAAGATCAACAAGGCGGTAAAGAACGGCGTTGCTGTCACCCTTGCACAGGGGGAAGCTGACAAGAAGAGGTTTTACGCGTTTTACCAGGAGTTCCTTGAGCACCCGGATCGCAAGGACAAGATCCTGGCGCTCAAGGAGAGGGAGTTGGAGAGGTTGGTCGTTTTTCAGGCCACTTCCCCCCAGGGGGAATACCTGGGCGGGATCGGTCTCCTTCCCTCCCCCGACAAGCGTTACCTGCTGTACAAATACGCCGCCAGCACGCGCAAGTTCTGCGAGAACGACCTGCTGCTGTGGCATGCGATCCAGTACGCCAAGGACGCCGGGTTCGCCTATTTCGACATGAGCTGGATGGGACGGATCGACGACAAGGAGAGCAAGCAGTACCAGCTTTACCAGTACAAGAAGAAGTTCGGCGGAGAGCTGGTAGATTTCTACAGCTTTGTAAAACTGAAGGGAGTTTTTAAAATTCCTGGAGATCTCTTCAATCTTATCTTAAAGTATGCCTTCCACGACGACATCAACAACTTCACGCTTTGTTTGAAAAAGATAGGGGTGTTCAGGTGACTTGAGCAGAGGTCGCCTGATGGAGCATCCGCCAGAGGAGACCATGTTCAGCAAGCAAGAAGAAACCGACTCCATCAACCCGCAGCTGCTCCTGGTCATCGTCGCCACATTGCTGTGCCTTCTCCCTTTCATCGGCAAGCCCTTCAACATCGACGAGCCTCTCTTCATCTGGGCCGCCAGGCATATCCGGTCCAACCCTTTCGACTTTTATGGCTTCAACGTCAACTGGTACGGCACCGAGGCAAGCGCGGCGGAAATAATAAAGAATCCGCCGCTGGCATCGTACTACCTCGCCGCCGCGGCATCCCTTGGCGGGTGGAGCGAGGTCTCCCTGCATCTAGCCTTCCTGCTGCCTGCTGTCGCAGCGATCGCGGGGACCTTCCTGCTGGGCCGCGAACTGTCGCTGCACCCGTTGCCGGCGGCACTCTTGACCCTGCTCACGCCCGTGTTCGTCGTTTCCAGTGCGACCGTCATGTGCGACACCATGATGCTCGCCTTCTACGTCTGGGCCGTGTACCTCTGGATACGCGGCATGAAGCGCGACAGCTACGGAAGGCTCTTTCTGGCATCCGTGCTGGTCGGCCTGTGCAGCCTGACCAAGTACTTCGGCATGAGCCTCATACCGCTTCTTCTTCTCTACACGCTCTGCTCCAAGGGGGGGCGCAGGCGCAACGCGCTCTTCCTGCTGGCGCCGTTTCTCATGCTCCTCGCCTATCAATTGTGGACCAAGGGGCTTTACGGGAAGGGGTTGCTGCTGGATGCCGCAGACTACGCGAACTCGGCGAAATCCCATTCTCCGGCGGGACTTCTCGCCAGCCTGATCACCGGTCTTTCCTTCCTGGGCGGCTGCTTCATCCCCACCTTGTTCTTCGCACCGGTGCTTTGGAGCAGGAGGGTGCTTCTCGCCGGTCTGGCTGCAGTCCCGCTCTTCGCGTTCGCGCTTTCGCTCCTGCCGTTCCCCAAACTCCCGGTCGCCGTCTCGTGGACCTACTACCTGGAGATGTCCCTTTATGTCGTCGCCGGGTTGCACCTGTTCGCCGTTGCGGTCGCGTTCCTGCGTGAGAACAGGGAGCCGGAATCGCTGCTTCTTTTTTTCTGGGTTGCTGGCACCTTTGTCTTCGCCGCTTTCGTCAACTGGAGCGTCAACGGAAGAAGCATGTTGCCGATGGCTCCCGCCGTCGGTCTGATCGTGGCTCGTATGCTCTCTTCGAAGTGGGAGGGGCTGGACGACATGGCAGTGCTGCGGTCGAGGGGATTGCTGATACCGCTGGGCCTGGCCCTGTCGATATCGATGGCCGTTGCCTGGAGCGATTACACCCTGGCCGACACCGCGCGCGATGCCGCCCAGCGGATCACGCGCAGTTACGGCGCCCGGACGTCGCTGACGTTCCAGGGGCACTGGGGCTTCCAATACTACATGGAACAAAAGGGCGCCGTTGCCTGGGACCCGGGCAAGAGTTTTGCCGCTCCGGTGGCGATGGCCGTGCCGGAGAACAATACGAATATGGACTCGGGGGTGGTCGGACGGGGGGTGTTGATCGAGATGATACAGATTTCTCCTGCCCAATACCTGTCTACGATGAATTCGAAGGTAAGGGCCGGCTTCTATTCCAGCGTGAGGGGGGCACTGCCCTACGCGTTCTGCGAGGTGCCTGACGAACGGTACATCGTCGTGGAGCTACCGTAGGCCGCCGGTAATCTTTATCGATTGCAGCAGCGGCTGGGCGTGCGCAGGGTCCAGGCGCTCAAGCTGCCGGTACTGCTCAAAGGCGAGTTCCACGTTGCCGCTGAAGAGATAGGCATAGCCCAGGCGGTAGTGCGATTCCGCATCCCCCGGGGCCACCTTCACCGCCTGCCGAAACGCCTCCAGCGCCAGCGGGATGTTGCCCGACGCCTGGTACGCGGTCCCGAGATTCCTGTACCCCACAACTCCCTCCGGGTTTATCCGCACCGACTCCCTGAAGTGAGAGATCGCCTCACCCGGGCGGTTCTCCCTGGCCAGCAGGAACCCCATGTTGTTGTGCGCGAGCCAGTTCTCCTGCACCACTGCGAGCGCGTGCCCGAACAGCTCATAGCTGTTGCGCCAGTAGCCGATCTGCTTCACGCTCATGACGCCGAGGACTAAGACCACGACTGCCGAAATTCCCGCCGCGGAACTCTTCCCGCTGCGCCACCTCGCTGCAAGTTCCCCACCCCCCCATGCCAGCATCACGAAAAGCCCGATCAGGGGAACGTAGGTGTACCGGTCGGCCATCGCCTGCTCCCCGGCACGCAGGAACCCGATCACCGGAAGCAGCGTGACCAGGTACCATCCCCAGCCGAAGGCGAGGTACGGGCGGCTGTTACGCTGCAGCAGCGCGACCACGGTGATGGCGATCAGGACCAGGAGCGCCGCCGCGACCTTGACCGGGGTTACGGAGGAAGCGTCGAAGGGGTAGAAGAGGGCGAGGTCCACCGGCCAGAACATGTTTCCCGCGTACCTGAGGTAGGAGAGGAAAGCGTTGCCGGCGTTGATGAAGACGGAGGTCCCCGCACCGGTGTGGGTCAGGGCGCTGGCGGAGCTTTGGGCCGCGATGGTCACCAGCGCCGCCGCAGCGCTCAGGACGAAGAGCGGGATCTTTTCAGCGATCAGCTTCTTCCAGTTGCCGCTCTCCAGGCGCTTCACGGGCCAGAAGTCCAGCAGGAGCAGGGCCACGGGGAGCGTCACCAGCATCTGCTTGGACATGAGACCCAGGGCGAAAAAGAGCGCGACGGGAAGGTAGCGCTTCAGGTCCGGTTTCCGGGTGTAGGAGAGGTAGGCCAGCATGGTCAGGAGCCAGAAGAAGGTGGAGAGGACATCCTTTCTCTCCGACACCCATGCCACCGACTCGACGTGCAGGGGGTGGAGCGCGAAGAGGAGCGCTACCAGCATGCTCCTTCCCAGGGCGCCGGTCAGGCGGTGCAGCAGCAGGCAGAGCAGGACGACGTTGACCGTGTGCCATGCGACGCTCACCGCGTGGTGCCCGACCGGGTTCAGGTCGAAGAGCTGCACGTCGAGCATGTGGGAGAGCCAGGTGAGCGGGTGCCAGTTCCCCGCGTGAAAGGCGGTGAAGGACCAGATGAACCCCTTGAGCGTCAGCCCCTGGCTCACCATCGCGTTGGCCGTCACGTAGTCGTTGTCGTCGTAGTCGATGAAGCTGTTAAGGAGGGCCGGCCAGTAGAAGGCCAGCGTGACCAGGGCGACCAGAAGAAGCGCCAGCGGCAGGCGCCGTTTCTCCTCGATCATGTCCAGGTATTTAGTCATGGGTGAACCCCGTCTTCGCGTTGATGTCTACTTGAACCACTCCGGCGTGGCGTGGGCAAAAAACCAGGGGAAATCGTATCCGATGAAGAGAAGTGCGGTGGCCGCCGCTAGCGCGATCCTGACCTGCCGGTTGCGCGGCAGGGAGAGCATATAGTGGCAGCAAAGGACGTAAATAGGACCCAGCACGGGGAAGATGTAGCGCCCCTGCAGCGTGATACCGGTGACGCCGTAATAGAGGTAGGCGTTGTAGTTCACCTTGTACAGCAGGACCGCGGCATAGAAAGATGCGATAACGGCGAGACAGGGTGCAAGCCACCCCGATTCCCTCGGACGCCAGCGCAGGGCGAAACCTGCCGCGGCGAGCGCCATGATGACATAGGCCGGGACCAGGTAGCGCGGGGGCTTGAACATCCCTATGTGCCCCTTGATGCCGAGGACGGAGCCGGTCATGTCCTGAACCCACTGCTTCAGGTACTGCGGCGGGGTCAGCCAGAGCGCGTGGTTCGTCTTCAGGTTCTCGTAGTTCATCAGCAGGTAGAAGGTGTCGGACTTGTCGCCGGGATGCTTGATCTCCCCCGTCATCTGCAGCGCTTCCATGTACGAAATCTTCCCCTCCGTGTAGAGGCTGAAGATCCTCTCTCGCGCGCCGATGCGGTACTGCATGGAACTCTCGGGGGAGACCACCGTCGCCATGCTGGGGGCCATGGTCCCGTAGCGCAGATAGTTGCCGCCGTACAGCTGGAGGTTCAGCGCCAGCCCCGCGAGGATCAGCAGCGCCGGCAGCAGACTGCGCACGCCGCCTCTGAGGTGATCCGCCAGCGCGGCGGGAAAGAGGCGCAGGTTCTTCCATTCGTGGACCAGAAGCAGCAGTTCCAGGACGAACGCCAGCGGCAGGAATGTGCTCTTGGTCAGGGCTCCGGCCATCTGGCATAAAAGCGTCGCGGCAAGGAGGTTTGCCGACCTGTTCTTGAAGAAGGCGAGGAGGTAGTAAATCGAGGTCGCTCCCAAGAGGTTCGTCAGGTTGTCATAGGAGACCGACGCGGAGAGCAGGGAGAACATGGAGGTGTTGGTGAGGACGATCACCAGCAAGAGGTCGGCGAGCCGGTTCCGCGTCAGGAGCTGCAGCGTGCGCCGGACGAAAAAGACGGTCGCGAAGGCGATCGGGATGTTCATCAGTCGCAGGAACGCCAGGTCGGGGAGCCCGAAGAAGTTCAGGTGCAGCAGCTTCCCCATGATCCAGTAATAAAGCCACGGCGCGTTGGTGACCAGGCCGAACTGGTAGCTTTCCGGGGTGTTCCGGGGAAAGAGGAAGACCGTGGAAAATACCTTGCAGACGCCGGCGTGGGTAACCTCGTCCGGGGGCGCGAAGGAGGAGATGTTCAAGGCGAAGTAGACGAGACGAAGGCCGAAATAGGCGAGAAAGAAGATGGTTGACCACTTGAGCCAGGGTGCTGAAATAACCTCGTCTTCACCTGAAGCGCCAGCGGAGATTTGCCGTTCATACTGCATCTGCATTTCGGGGGCCTTCATGTCGATCCTTTTCCGCGAGTTACTTTTACTGCCGGCGACTGTACGCACATGTAGGAGCGGCATTCCTGCCGCGAACCGCCAGCGCCATCGCGGCCAAAGCCGCTCCTACAGGGGATGCCGGGCCTCTAGCCGGAAGATTGGTGCTTCTCATCGGTCTTTCCCATCCGGCTGGCCGGCAAGAGTTAACGGCACGACTTTTGTAGCATTCCGGCGCGCAATAGTCAATTTTGCTTTTCGCCCGCGCGGAAGAACGTGGTGCTGCTTCAAACCGAGCTTATGGCGGCGTCGCCGCGGTAAAATGCTGTGGCAGCTGTCAGATATTCATGATATATTGCCGCAATCCCGGAACGGGTACTTTTTCAACCAATACATGCAAAGGAGTACGGAATGAAAAAAGCTTTTTTTCTGACGGGAGTTTTGGGTTTTGCTCTTGTGGCCGGAGCGATGGATTGTCATGCAGAGAAGTGGGTCAAGAAAGAGTTCACCAGCAAGGGCGTCGAAGCCAACTTCGAAGATGCCGACAGCGTGAAGCAAAAAGATAAGTCCATATTCTGGAGCGAGAAGTATGTCCTCACCCCTGAAGGCTTGAAAGGCTACAGCAAAAAGCTCGAGGGTTTAAAGGGATGCAAGGCTGGTATTGCAAAGAAAGGCGAAGTGACGCACTACGTCCTGGACTATGAAATCAAGGACGGCAAGTACAGGCATGTGGCCCAGCGGAATTACAACAAGAACAACGAGCTTGTCTGCACGGACAAGGAAATGGAAAAGGTCGTGGACATGACCTGGCACAAGATCGGGCGCAAGTCGCCGATGGAGGACACCTACTACAACCTGGTCACCAAGTACAAGCTCAACGACCAATAGATCGGGCATACATGGAAGCATCGGAACGGGAGGCGTTGCATGAAGCAACGCCTCCCGTTTGCGT
>Ga0209212_1005265_pt1 | contig 15525 bp, 8 predicted proteins | sample RifGroC2_FD_183996 | JGI IMG/M metagenome (GOLD analysis project Ga0209212, IMG submission 183996) | Groundwater microbial communities from Rifle, Colorado, USA - Groundwater C2 (SPAdes) (version 2) | ecosystem: Environmental > Aquatic > Deep subsurface > Groundwater | place: Rifle, Colorado... | reverse complement strand
CCTGTTCCTGCACGACATCATCTCCTACCGCGGCGAAGTGGTACGCAACCTGAAGACCCTGGCCAACATCATCGGCAGCAACACCGCCGCCGCGGTAGCCTTCAACGACCGTGACGCCGCCAACGATACCCTCCAGGCTCTGGAGGCCGATCCGCACATCATCGCGAGCTACATGACCATAAACGGCGAGCTCTTCGCCAGCTACCGCAGGGGCCAGGGGCAACAGGGACCGGGGAGCGGGGGAGCGCAGATCGACCCGGCCCGGCTGTCTGACCTGTTGGAGGATTCCGAGTCCCTCTGGGACTGGGACTGGGACCTGGAGGTCAGCACCTCCTTCAAACTGGACGAGGAGAACGTCTGCACCATCCTGCTCCAGTCGGACATAACGGAGCTGATCTCGCGTCTGCGCTGGTTCCTGATCGTGCTGCTCTTCGTGGTCGCCGGCGCCTTCCTGCTCGCCCTGGCCATGTCCGCCAGGCTGCAGCACATCGTATCGGACCCGTTGCTGCACCTTTTGGACAGCATGAGGAGGGTGTCGACGCAAAAGGACTACTCGATCCGGGCCGAGCGGGAGAGCGACAACGAGCTGGGAGAGCTGGTGACCGGGTTCAACGAGATGCTGGCGCAGATCGAGAGCCAGGACCGGCAACTGAAAAAGCACCACGAGGATCTAGAGGAAAAGGTGGAGCAGCGCACCGCCCAACTGAACGCGGCCAAGGAGGCGGCGGAGGCGGCCAGCCGGGCCAAGTCCCAGTTTCTGGCCAACATGAGCCACGAGATCCGCACCCCGATGAACGGCGTCCTGGGGATGACCGAGCTGCTTTTGGCCAGCGAACTGAGCGACAAGCAGCGCCGCTTCGCCGATACCGTGCACCACTCGGCCGAGGCGCTTTTGGGGATCATCAACGACATACTGGACCTGTCCAAGATCGAGGCGGGGAAAATGGCGCTGGAGCGGACCTCCTTTTCCGTGCAGGCCAGCGTCGAGGAGGCGGTGGAACTCTTCGCCGAGAGCGCCCAGCGCAAGGGGGTGGAACTGGCCGCGCTGATCGCCCCCGAGGTGCCCCGCTCCCTTCTGGGGGATCCCGGGCGCCTGCGCCAGATACTGGTCAACCTGCTCAACAACGCGCTGAAGTTCACCGAGCGCGGCGAGGTCACGGTCCGGGCGGAGCTGGTCGAGCTGGGGGAGGAGGAGGCCCTGCTGCGCTTCGAGGTGAGGGATACCGGGATAGGCATCCCACGCGAGGCCCAGGACCACATCTTCCGGCACTTCTCCCAGGCCGACGAATCCACGACCCGCAGGTTCGGCGGCACCGGCCTGGGTCTCACCATCGTCAAGGAGCTGGTGGAGATGATGGGGGGAAAGATCGGGGTGGAGAGCGAGCCGGGTGCCGGGGCACTGTTCTGGTTCAGCGCCAGGCTCCTGAGGGGAAAAGGTGCCCGGGAGCCGGCCGACACCGTCGATCTGAACGCGGCCCTGGTCCGTGCCCGGGTGCTCATAGTGGACGACAACGCCACCAACCGCGAGATCCTGCAGCAGCAGACCGCGTTCTGGGGCATGCAGAGCGACGCCGCAGCCAGCGCCCTGGAGGCGCTTGAGCTTCTGGGCGACGCCTCGCGCCCTCCCTATCACCTGGCCATCCTGGACATGATGATGCCCGGCGTGGACGGCATCGAGCTGGCCCGGGCCATCAGGAGCCAGCCCCGCCTCGGCGCCCTGCGCCTTTTGATGCTGACCTCGGTGGGCGAGCACGACGGGCCGGAGCGGGCGCGGCGGGCCGGCATCGACTGCTACCTGGCAAAGCCGGCGCGCCAGTCCCAGCTCTTCAACAGCATCGTCGGGCTCCTGGGCCCGGCGGCGCTCTCCCTGCCCACCCCCTCCCCGGCGCCGAGCCCGGAGCTCCCCTGCCCCAGCGCGGGGGGAGCCCGGAACATCCTCCTGGTCGAGGACAACATGGTGAACCAGGAGGTGGGGCGGGCCATGCTGGAGCGGATCGGTTGCGCCGTGACCGTGGCCGGCGACGGCCTCAAGGCGCTGGCCGCGCTGGAGCTGGGCAGCTTCGATCTGATCCTGATGGACTGCCAGATGCCCGAACTGGACGGCTACCAGGCCACCCGCAGGATCAGGGAGCGCGAGCAAAGGGAGGGGAGCGGGCGCCGCATCCCGATCGTGGCGCTGACGGCCCACGCCATGGAGGAGAACCGGGTTCAGTGCCTGGCCGCCGGCATGGACGACCATCTCTCCAAACCGATGACCCGGGCACAGCTCAAGGAAGTCCTGGAGCGCTGGCTGCCGGAGGAGGGCGCTGCCGGCGCTGCCGGAGCTGCCGGTGCTGCCGGAGCGGCCGGTGCTGCCGGTGCGGCCGGTGCGGCCGGTGCTGCCACTGCCACTGCCGCAGTTGCCGCAGCTGCCGATGCTGGTGCTGCCGGTGCTTCCGGTCCGGAGCAAAAGCCTGCCGAGCGCCCGCAGGTACTGGAGCAGAAGGTACTGGACGCGATCCGCGCCCTGCAAAGGGATGGTGCAGTGAACCTGCTGGACAAGGTGATCGGGCACTATCTCACCGAAACGCCGGCCCTCGTGACCGAGATCGGCCGCAGCATCGAGGCAGGCGACGCGGCCGCGCTCACCAGTGCGGCGCACGCCTTCAAGTCGAGCAGCGCCAACGTGGGCGCCCTGGTCCTTTCGTCATTGTGCCTGAAGCTGGAGAAGATGGGGCGTTCGGGGGAACTGGAGCGCGCGCGGGAGATGCTTTTGACCCTGGACGCCGAAAACGCCGCAGTCTGCAGCGCCCTGGCCCAAAACCTTTCCCAGTCCGCGAATGAACAGGAATGTTCACGAATTTAAAAGCCGGAACTGCAGGACAAGGTGCTCTCCCCCTCCCCTTCAAGGCCTGTCGGCCGAAGCCTTGGCGAAGGCTGGGGAGGGCAGGGGTGGGGATGGGGTGCATTCCTGCCAGAGGGGACTGGCTCCGCAGGTGCCTGTCCCCCTTTCACCTTATTCGTGGTTCAGTCGATCCAGGAGCTTTTCCTGGTACTCGGGAAGCAGGTCGAGCGAAAGCGGTCTCTTGCGAATAATCTCCAGCTTCATCAGCTTGAAATTGAGCTCGCGTACCCGGCTCCTCCGCTCCTCCCCGTCCTCCAGTTCCAGGATCAGGCGCCGCAGCGAATGGACGTCGTTGAAAAGCTCCACCTCAGGCGGCACGCACCCCGCGTTTTTCAGCACCTTGTAGGCCATGCGCAGCTCCTCCGGTACGCCGGAGAGATCCTCCAGCACCAGCGGCTTGCCCCGCCCCGGGAGGTTATCGAACTCCCCCCGCGCCATGGCCTCCTGAATCTTGCGTTCGGCTATGATTGCGATAATGTCCATAGCCGAATTGTCGCAAAACCGTCAGCGCCAAGTCAACAGTCAAGCCGCATCCCCCACGGTCGGCTCTCAAGAACCCGCTGGTCAGCGGAGCTGGGCGGATCTTCAGTTCGGCGTTCTCCTTTCTTTTACTTTACTTTAGCTAACACAAGCGCTATTAATGGGGCGCCTGCCCGGACCTTTAACATGAGCTGCGCCAGGTTACCCGCTATTCACCGTATCGGCCGACTCTCAGGACAGCTTTTTTGACCGGAGTGGACATGGACCCGAACACCCCAAAATCCGACCCCGAGGGACTCCTTGCCGCAAACCGGGAGTTCTCCGCCCTGAACCGCATCGTGACCGCCTGCACCGGGTCGCTGGACCTGGAGAAGACCCTGGAAAGAGTGCTGGACGAAGCACTCCAGATCACGGGGCTAGAGGGGGGAACTATCTGCCTGCTGGGCGAGGACCAGATCCTGCACCTGGCCGCCCAGCGCGAAGTGTCCCGCGAAACTCTGCAGGATTTTGCCGAGAACCAGGTCAGGGTCGGGGAGTGCCTCTGCGGCGCCTGCGCCAGGGACCTGGTCCCCCTGGTCCTGCCGGACCGGGAGGCCGTGCTCTCCTTCTCCTCCCGCGAAGCCACCCGCCGCGAACAGATCAACTTCCACGCCGCCTACCCCTTCGTCACCAGCAACAGCTGCGTCGGGGTACTCTGCGTCTTCACCCGCACCGCAAAAAAGCCCTCCGATGTCAGCCTGAAATCACTCGAGATCGTCACCGGGCAGGTTGCGCTCGCCATCGAGAACGCCCGCCTGTACCAGAAAACGGCCCGCCATGCCCAGGAAATGGAGCAGGTTGCGCTCAAGTTGGAGCAGAAGAACCGCGAACTGGAGCTAAGCAATCAGGAGCTGCGCCAGAGCGAGGCCCTGCTGAGCCAGGTGCTGGAGCACCTGCCGGTTGGGGTCTGGATCCTGGACCGGCATGGGGAGATCCGGCGCCACAACCAGGCCGGGCACCAGATCTGGCAGGGAGCCCTCATGGTGGGGCCGGAGCGCTACGGCGAATACCGCGGCTGGTGGGCCGACAGCGGCAAACAGATCAGGGCCGAGGAGTGGGGGGCCGCGCGCGCCATAAGGCAGCGGGAGACCTCGCTTAACGAGATCATCGACATCGAGTGCTTCGACGGCAGCCGCAAGACCATCTGCCACTCCGCGCTGCCGCTTTTGGACGACTCCGGCGAGGTGACCGGCGCCATCGTAGTCAACGAGGATATCAGCGCTCAAAGAGGCATCCAGAAGGCGCTCCAGGAAAGCGAGCAGCGCCTGCGCGGCATCGCTGACACCGTGAACGACAGCATCATCCTGATCGACGACCAGGGACGCATCGTCTACTGGAATCAGGCAGCGGAGCGGATGTTCGGCTACACGAGCTTGGAGGTCATGGGACAGCCGATCGACCTGATCGTGCCGCGGCACTTCCGGGAAGAGCACCGGGCCGCGTTTCCAAAGTTTGCCGAGAGCGGCTCGGGAAAGATGGTGGGCAAGACCTGCGAGATGTCGGGGCTGCGCCGGGACGGCAGCGAGTTTCCCGTGGAGCTGTCTCTGTCGGCCATCCGGCTCAACAACAGCTGGCACGCCGCCGGCATCGTGCGCGACATCACCGAGAGGAAGGCGCTGGAGGCCCGTCTGAACCACGCCCGCAAGATGGAGGCGATCGGCACCCTGACCGGCGGCATCGCCCACGACTTCAACAACATCCTCATGGCCATCGCCGGCTTCGCCAGCCTGGCGCAGAACAAGCTGGGGAGCGAGCACCCGCTGAACGGCTACCTGGCGAACATACTGTCCGCCTCGGACCGGGCCGCCAAGCTGATCCAGTCGCTGCTTCTGTTCAGCAGGAAGAGGCCGGCCGAAGCCAAGCCGGCTGACCTGAACCAGGTGCTGATGGGGATGCAGACCCTTCTGGTGCAGATGCTGCGCGAGGACATCCGCCTCAAGATATCGACCGCAGCCGAGCCGCTGCCGGTCCTGGTCGACGAGGGGCAGATCGGGCAGGCCCTGCTGAACCTGGCGGCCAACGCCAGGGACGCCATGCCGCGCGGCGGCAGCGTGTCGATCAGCACGGAGCGGATCCGGATCGAAGGGGCCTCGCTGCGCATCGAAGGAGGGGAACTGGCGCCCGGGGAGTATGCCCGGCTTTGCTGCACCGATTCGGGGCTGGGGATGGACGAGGAGACCCGCAGGAGGGTGTTCGAGCCGTTCTTCACCACCAAGGAGGTGGGGAAGGGAACCGGTCTTGGGCTGGCCACCACCTACGGCATCGTGGCCCAGCACGACGGCCTGATTGAGTGTTTCTCCCAGCCCGGCCTGGGCACCGCCTTCAGGATCTACCTGCCGCTGCAGCGAAGCGAAGCCGCCCCGGCCGAGCCCAAGCCAGACGCCGAGCCGGTTTGGGCCGGGGGGAGCGAGACCGTTCTTTTGGCCGAGGATGACCCCCCCACCCGGGGGCTGGTGCGCGAGATCCTGCAGGAAAACGGCTACCGGGTCATAGAGGCCTTGGACGGCGAGGACGCCGTGCGGCAGTTCGGGGAGCACATGGAGTCGATAGAGCTCGCCATCCTGGACGTGATCATGCCCAAGCTAAACGGCCGGGAGGTTTACCAGAGAATAACGGAGTTGAAGCCCGAGTTGCGGGTCGTGTTCACCAGCGGCTATGCCGCGGACGCCTTCAGGGAGGGGGAGAGGCCCGAAAAGGACTTCAACTTCCTGTCCAAGCCGGTCGCCCCGGAGGCGCTCCTGCGCATGATCCGCAAGGTGCTGGATGGGTAAGGCACCCTCCCCCTTCAGGCAGAAAGATGTCTTCTTAGTTCGCCGCCGCTGAAAACTCCCTCCCCTTCAAGGGGAGGGTCGGGGCGCTTGCCAGCCGTAGCCTTGGCGAAGGCTGGTGCAGGCCGTAGCCTTGGCGAAGGCTGGTGCAGGCCGTAGCCTTGGCGAAGGCTGGTGGGGATGGGGTCAGACGCCAGTTCTAGGCAGCAGGCGGGGATGGGGATGGGGCAGGCGCAAAGTCGGTCTCGGCGATATGCTGCCTGATGGCGAGCAAAAGCTCATCCAGGTTGACCGGTTTCCTCAGGACAGAACAATCCTCCAAATAACTCAGCCTGGCTGGCTGGTCCTTCTCGATCGATCCCGTGGTCACAATGAATCTGACGTTGTTCCTGACCGAGCGGATCTCGCCGATGATCTTCTGCAGCGCCTCGGGCGACTTCTTCAGGTCGGTGATGACGATGTCCACCAGGTGGATGGCGCACAGCTCCGAGATGTTCTTCTGGCTGTCGGCGACGTGCACCACCACCTCGGGGAGCTTGAGGGCGATGAGCCTGGCCATGGCCCCCCTGGAGGATTCGTAGTCCCCCGCTATCAGGATCGACACCACCCGTTCCGGGCGGCTGTGGGCGTAGCGAATATCGGCGCAGGAATCCCACTTGCTCCGGCGCGTGAGCGCCCTCATCCTGGCCACCAGCACGTTGAGCGGGCACGGCTTGCAGACGCAGTCGTTGGCCCCCGACTCCAGCGAGAGCACCACATTGCGCACCGAGTCGTTTGCCGCGAGCATCAGGACCGGTGTGGCAACGTTGCGCCGCCGCAACTCCTGCAGCACGTTGACACCATCCTGTTCAGCAAGCGCGGCATCAAGCACGATAACGTCGAACTGCTCTTTCAGAGCCATCGTGATGGCCATGTCGCCATTGGGAGCGTACTGGACCAGGGCCTGTTCGAGAACGGAAGTTATTGAATCAGAAAGCTTCCTGTCGCTATCCACCACTAGAACCTTCATAATCGCCTCCGAGACGGAAACAGATAGAAACGTCTAATGTCTCGGGGCAGTTTACATTCCGCACGGCGAATGTCAATAAACCTTCTTTAACAAAAGCCGGCATTTGGTAAGAAAGTGCAGCCGACAGATGGCGCCAGCGCCCCGCTCCCTGGCAATAATTTGTTGACCCCATAAACGAAACGTTTATGGTAATCGTATGATCAGCTCTTTCGCCAGCAAAGAAGCTGAGAGGATTTTGGATTCAGTAACGGGAAGGCGTTTGACGTAGAAATAGTCGATTACCATTAAGGGAGCTAACCATGTATCCGCTACACCCGGGAGAACATCTGAAAGAAATTCTTGAAGAGCTTTCCATGTCGCAGAACGCCTTTGCCGAATTCATTGGAGTATCGGCAATGCGGATTTCATACGTTGTACAGGGGAAGCGACCGGTAACGGCCGAATTGGCGGTACTCTTCGGCAGGGCTTTCGGGCAGTCCCCTCAATTCTGGATGAACCTGCAAACCAGTTACGATCTGAAGCTGGCTGAAAAGACGCTGGCGCAGAAGGTCAAACAGATCCAGCCGCTTACCCTGGCAGCCTAGCCCTCCCCTTCAAGGGGAGGGTCGGGGTGGGGTTGAAGCTTTCCGCTACTGCTGAGAGAGCCGAGGAAGTGAGACTTTCGAACTGTGGCTCGCCCGGATAAAAGCTCCGGTTCTGGCCTTTAACAGAAAAAGCCCTACGAAATTCATCACTTCGCCCACAGTTGATTTATTTTCCGGAAAATCCATCAGGTTTTGTTCAAAGTTGAATTATTTTCAGCAAAATCCATCAGGTTTTGTTCAAAGTTGAATTATTTTCAGCAAAATCCATCAGGTTTTGTTCAAAGTTGAATTATTTTCGGCAAAATCCATCAGGTTTCGCCCGGAGTTGATTTATTTTTGGCAAAATCCATCAGGTTTCGCCCAGACTTGATTTATTTTCCCAAAAATCCATCAAGTCTCGCTCACGACCCCACGCCGGAGGTCGCGCGCTCTCGAGCCTGGGGGGCCATTTATTACTGTGGGATGTCAACTGCTGCAATGCAGTGGTGCTTCAATATAGAGAGCCTACCGGAAAGGTGAGATATATGAACGAGATTGTTTTCGTGGTTGAAAAAACTCCTGAGGGAGGATTTTCGGCGAAGGCCTTAGGCGAATCGATTTTCACAGAGGCGGACACTGTAGAAGAATTACATACCTCTGTGCGAGATGCTGTCCGGTGCCACTTCGAGGAAGGTAAAATACCAAAGATGATCCGCCTTGTGGACACGACTGAGCAGAAACAACAGCGGGAGCGGGCGATGAGTGCTGCCGGCCGCTTCAACTCTGGAATTCACGATCTGGCAGAGAAGCATGACGATTGCCTCGCTGAGGCATTCGACAAATAAGCTCAGCCCCCTGCCCCCTGCCCCCTCCCATCAAGGGAGGGGGAGTCCAGGCAGGCCTTGGCTGAATCCGCAGCGGAGGTGCCGGGATGTTCTCCGCCAGACCCGCACCGGATGTTCTCCTTCGAGCAGACGGGCCACCACCTCTGGCTAAGATGGCGGCCTACGCGCCCACCGCGCCGCGCTGCCGGGAGACGCTTTCCGCCTCCCGGAGAGCGGCACGGCTCCACTCAGGGCTGTCACCTGCCCCGTCCTCCATCCTTGTCTTGTCCCTGCCCGTGGCCCCGTTCCGGAGCATCGCCTCTGCTCCCCGCATCACCTTTGTCCTGCGATTTTGGTTCACGGTCTCGCTGCTGCTTTCGGCCTTGCTCTTGCTGCGGGGCATGCTGCTCGCGCTGCACGGCCACGGGTTGCTGCTTCTGCTCGCGCTGCGCGGCCGCAGGCTGCTGCTTCTGCTCGCGCGGTGAGTGCCCTGGCTGCTGCGCCTGCTCCTGTGCCGGACCCTGCTGCCGGGGGGCCGACTGCGCCGGAACTGGCCTCTGCTGGTTCCCGCCGTTACGCTGCTGCTGCAGCTGCGGGCGCTGGCCGGCTGGTGCGTCCTGACGCGGCGCCTGGTGCCTGATCTCCTTGTGCTCGGCTCCTCTGGACTCGGGCTTGTCCTGCCTGCCCCGCTGGGGCGCCGGAGCTTGCTTTTCTACCTGCTTGAAATGCTGACGCACTGCCTTCTCACGGGGCTGGTAACGGTACTGCTGGTTGTGCAGCGCCCTTTGCTGCTCGACCCGGGGATACCGGTCACCGGAGTACCGGCGCTGGTAAGTCGGCAGCGGCGCGGGTCGCGGAGCCGAGCTGCGTTGCCAGCGGTCCCAGCCGCCTCGGCGCTCTTCCCAGCTACGGCCCCAGTGCTGCCCCCAGCGCGGCGGGGCCTGGGAGTGCCAGCCGTGAAAGTAGGGGGGCGGTTGCCGGTAATAGCCCACCGGGACACGCAGAATGAAAAGCGGCACCACGTTCGGGTCGACAAAACCCCAGGGGCCGTTGTACCAGGAGCTGGCGTACCAGTTGTCGTCCTGGTAGACCCAGTACATGCCGTCGTAAAAGAAGTAGTTCCCCTCGACACCGGGAGCGTAGTAGACCGGATAGCCCGGCACCGGCACCAGTTCCGGGTAGAGCGGCAGGTTGATCCCTATGCTCACGTTGGGTAGCCCGATCCCGATGCCGATCGAAAGCCCCGCCCTGGCGGGCGTCGCCAGGCACAACACTAGCCCCAGCACGATGAATCCGTAAGATATGTTCTTCATCTGGTTCCTCCGTTTCTTTAATTCGCGGGCGCCGGCGGCCTTATGCGCCGCGCCCGTCCTGCCTGTCATGACTACCGGTCGCGATCCCATTGCCCGCGATCTCCCTTTTGCTTCGCTATTGGACCGTTATCTCGAACAGGACCCGTATGTTCGCCATTGCCGCATGGGAGCGCAACGCCGCCGGGCTCGGCTCGTTTACCGCCGGGCGCGTTTCGCCGTAGCCTACCATGGTGAGTCTCTCCGACCCGACGCCCCCTTCGCTCACCAGGTATTCCCGGACCGAATCGGCCCTTCTTTCACTGAGCTTCTGGTTGTACTCCTCGGTGCCCGCCGCGGAGGTATACCCGGCAATGCGGATCCGTGCCTTGGGGTTTTCCTTCAGAAGCGCGATGTTTCTTTGCAGCACCGTCTTCGCCTCCGGCTTGAGTGTGGACTGGTCGAAGTCGAAATGGACGTCCTCGAAGGCAAGCACGATGACCTGCGGCTCGACTGTGGCGACCACCTGCTGCTCCAGCTTCGGCGCCGCTGCCGGGATTGGCGCCGGCGGGCAGCCGTATTGGTCGACGGCGACTCCTGCGGGGGTGCCGGGGCAATTGTCGAGATGGTCGGCTACCCGGTCACGGTCGGCATCGAGCGGGCAGCCATCGCTCCCCACGGCTGCGCGGGCCGGGGTACCGGGGCAGATGTCCTGCGCATCGGGCACCCCGTCGCCGTCGCTGTCGCGCGGCACCGGCGGGGTGGCGGGGGTGGCGGGGGTGGCCGGGGCGGTCTGGGCAGCCTGGGCCACCACGGCGCTGGACTTGCCGCCGAACCGGAAGACCAATCCCAGCGTCGTCTCCACATTGTGGATCTTCTCATCGGTTGTGATGTTGTCCCGGACATCGGCCCTGAGCGCCACGTTCTCCGCCACCCAGTATTTCGCCCCTATGCCGACATCGACGATGGACATGTTCTTGTTGTTGATCTTCGGGCTGTAGTGGGCCGCGCCGTAACCTGCCGTGACAAACGGGTTCAGCTTCGCCTCGGGCCTGAAGTGATAGACGAGATCGAGGTGGTAGGTGGCGATGTCCACGTCATCGATCGGGCTGGTGAACTGACCTTCCCTGGTGAATGGTGTGGATCTGTTGTCGACCTCGCTTCTGACGTATTGGCCACTGGCCTCGACTCCGAAATGCCCGGTGAAGTTATAACCGATACGACCGCCCAGTATGGGGCCGTTATCCAGGTTCTGCCTGTCCTGGAAGAAGCTGTAACCCAGGAACGGACTCAGCTCGACGCTCCCCGCCTTGATCTCGGCCCGGGCGGGCAGCGGGAGCAGAAAGGTGGTAACCAGCAACACCGGGGCAATTTTCTTTATAACAGGTGCCAGCGAGGGCATCTTCCTTCTCATGTAAAACCTCCTCTTGATCGTCGTGTCGCCACGCGCGTTTTTCAACTACCGACACTTTTCCCGGCTGGCGCTGCCTTGACGCCGGTTACGGTCGCCCTGTCCCTTACGGCGCGGGGACGTTGACGGTATTCGAGTCGAGTGCGATGGTGCCGGCCGTGGTCGCTCCGGCCAGTATCCTGCCGTTTATGGTGGCGCCGGTCACACAGGTCACATCCCTGCCGGAGACGATGTTGCCGTGGAAGATGGTACCCACCCCTATGGTCGCATCCAGGGTGGGAACCCAGAAGACGTTCTTGGCCTGCGCGCCGTTTGCCAACGAGACGCTGGCGCCGGTGGTCAGCGACGAGCCGATCTGGAAGACCCAGACGGCATTGGCGTTGCCCCCCGCGTCGAGGACGAGGGGTGTCGAGACCAGCATGGTGGAGCCCGAGGTGTAGGTTCCAGGGGGGATGCCCAGGGGGAAGCGGGCGCCCAGGTTTTCACCGGCCGCGATGGTGGTCCCCGGCGCCAGGTTCTTGGCGAAGTTGTAGGCGGCCAGGAGGTCCAGCCGGGCCTGTTCCGAGACCGTGTCGTTCACGTGGATGGCGCCGTTCACCTGGACCGGGAGCAGCCCGTTGGAAGTGCCCGGATCGAGGGAGACGTCGCCGTTTATCATGGTGGAGGCGCCGGTATTAGTGATCGCGGAGGTCGCCATGATCCCGAAGGAGCCGGCCGAGGCGAGCGCTGCCGCGCCCGGCGCCAATGCGGGCCCCGCCGCGGTGGTGAAGCTCCAAGGGTTGGCCGCTGCGCCATCTGCCAGCGCGTTCCCTGCCAGGTCCTTGGCCGCGCTGCTGACCGTGGCGCTGTAGCTTTGGCCCGCTTCCAGGTTGCCTGCCGGTTGGAAAAGCGCCGTGAGGCCCGAGTAGGTCACGCTCCCCGCTATGGTGGTGTTCCCCTGCCTCAGGGTGAAAGTCACCGCATTTATCGTCAAAGGGTCCATTGCCTCGCTGAAGGTGACTCTGACCGGGGTGCCGGTCGCCACTCCGGTCGCCAGGTCTAGCGGGAAGGTGGCATCGACTATGGGGGGCAGGGTGTCCGGGGCGGCACCCGTGGTAAAGCTCCATACCTTGTCCGCTGCCACCGGGTTTCCCTTCAGGTCCTTGGCCCCGTTGACCCCTGAGGCGATGGTGGCGCTGTAGACGCTGCTGCCGGCCAGAACGGCTGCCGGTTTGAAAAGCGCCGTCACGCCGGAGTAGGTCACGTTGCCTGGAACGGGGGTGGTCCCCTTCTTCATGGTGAATGTCGCCGAGCTGATGGTTAACGGATCCATGGTCTCGCTGAAGATGGCGCTGACGGAGCTGTTGGTCGCCACGGAGGTGGCCAGGTCCAGCGGAACCGTGGAAGTCACGGTGGGTGCCGTGTCATCCGGGCCGGCACCGGTTGTAAAGCGCCATACCCTGGCAAGGAGCAGCGCGTTGCCGGCCAGATCCTTGGCGCCGCTGTTGATCGTGGCGCTGTAGAGGAGGTTCGGCGCCAGGTTCGCTGCCGGTTTGAAGAGCGCCGTAACGCCCGAGTAGGTCACCGTCCCGGTGACCGGCGTGTCCCCCTGCTGCAGGGTGAAGGTCGCCGTATTGATGGTTGAGGGGTCCATCGCCTCGCTGAAAACGGCGCTGAGGGAACTGTTGGTCGCCACGCCGGTGGCGAGATTGACAGGCACCGCGGAGTTCACCCGCGGTGCGACGGCGTCCGGGGCGGCGCCGGTTGTGAAACTCCAGCTGTAGTCGGCCGCCAGGGCGTGCCCCGACGAGTCGAAGGCTCCGGATCCGATCGTCGCGCTGTAGAGCGTGTTGGCCGCGAGATTGGTCGCCGGCGCAAAGACGGCAGTAACACCGCTGTAGCTGACCGCACCGGCAACGGGCGTACCCCCGCTGGCGAGGGTGAAGGTCGTCGCCGTGATCGAGGCGGGGTCCATGGCCCCGCTGAAGGTCGCGCTGACCTTGTTGCCGACCGGCACGGCTGTTTCGTCGCGGGCCGCGCTAGTCGAGCTCACGGTGACCGGCCGGTCCCAGTGCCCCCCTCCGGCTGCCCCTTTGCCGCATCCCGGCAGAACGGCAAAAAGGCCCAGTGCCAGAATAAAAAGCAGGCCGGCATGCAGAGCTTCCAATCTTTTCATATTACCCCCTAAGTTATGCTGCAGAACTTCACTGTCATCTCGATCGGTTGTTTCGATTCTTGAACCTCGACGTTCTACTTTTAACTGAGCACGCCATAGTCACGGCTACATATAAACTAAAGTAGCAAGCTTCAACCCAGGCAAGACCGTTGTTATAAAGACACAACAGCAAGTATCCAGCCAACAGTGGGATTGGCATCCGATAATTCTTTTATATTGTGCGATAACGGCCCATTAGAAATGGAAACAGATAACTGGATCAGCCTGAATGTCAGGTATTGAACCCTCAACATTTGATAGAACCTCTACATATGGAGATATACTTTAAGCCAATCGAGGTATAGAGTGGGATTCAAAGCTAGTAGATACGAAGGGGTGGCAATGGGAAGCAGAAAGGAAAGAGATGCGGCAGCGGAGGACCTGACGGCGCTCAAGCAGGCGGAGGAGTCGCTGGTCCAGGCCGGGGCGCTGCAGAGCGCGATCTTCAACAGCGCCAACTTCTCCAGCATCGCCACCGACGCCAAGGGGGTCATCCAGATCTTCAACGTGGGGGCGGAATGCATGCTGGGGTACACGGCCGCCGAGGTGATGAACAGGATCACCCCGGCCGACATCTCCGATCCGCGGGAGCTGGTGGCGCGCGCCGAGGAGCTGAGCCTTGAGCTTGGCACCCCGATCACCCCCGGCTTCGAGGCCCTGGTGTTCAAGGCGTCGCGCGGCATCGAGGACATCTACCAGCTGACCTACATCAGAAAGGATGGCAGCCGCTTCCCCGCGGTGGTCTCGGTCACCGCGCTGCGCGACGAGCAGCAGGGGATCATCGGCTATCTCCTGATCGGCACCGACAACACCGCCAGAAAGCAGGTCGAGGCCGAACAGCAGCATCTGAGCCAACGGCTGCGCGACCATCAGTTCTATACCCGCTCCCTGTTCGAATCCAACATAGACCCGATCATGACCACCGACCCCTTCGGCATCATAACCGACGTCAACAAGCAGATGGAGGCGCTCAGCGGATGCACCCGCGACGAGCTGATCGGCGCGCCGTTCAAGAACTACTTCACCGACCCGGACCGGGCCGAGACCGGCATCAAGCTGGTCCTCAGGGAAAAGAAGGTGACCAACTTCGAGCTGACCGCGCGCGCCAGGGACGGCGCCGAGACTGTGGTCTCCATCAACGCGGCCACCTTCTACGACCGGAACAGGAAGCTCCAGGGGGTGTTCGCCGCCGCGCGCGACGTGACCGAGCGCAGGCGCCTGGACCAGGTGCTCCAGGAGAAGAACGCCGAGCTGGAGAGCGCCCGGGCCGCCGCGGAAAACACGAGCCGCGCCAAGTCCGACTTCCTGGCCAACATGAGCCACGAGCTGCGCACCCCGCTCAACGCCGTGATCGGCTTCTCCGAGGTGCTGCAGGACCAGATGTTCGGCGCCATCAACGAAAAGCAGCAGGAGTACGTCAACAACATCCTGACCAGCGGCAGGCACCTGCTGGCGCTGATCAACGACATCCTGGACCTGTCCAAGGTGGAGGCGGGCAAGATGGAGCTTGAGCTAGGCGTCTTCCCGCTCAGGGAGTCCCTGGAGGGGTCGCTGACCATGCTCAGGGAAAAAGCGCACCAGGGGGAGCTCGAGCTTGAGCTCGACCTGGCCCCGGAGAGCGAGGTCGTCATCGAGGCGGACCAGAGAAAATTCAGACAGATCCTCTTCAACCTCCTTTCCAACGCCGTCAAGTTCACCCCCGCGGGGGGGACGGTCCGCCTGAGCGCCGTGCCGGACGGCGACTGCATCGAGGTCACCGTGCGGGACAGCGGCATCGGGATAGCCGCGGCCGACATCCGGAAGCTGTTCCATCCCTTCACCCAGCTGGAATCGGTCTACACCAAGGGGTTCGAGGGGACCGGCCTGGGGCTCGCGCTGACCAGGCAGCTGGTGCAACTGCACTCCGGCAGGATCTGGGTGGAGAGCGAGGTCGGCAAGGGGAGCAGTTTCAGCTTCGCCATCCCGCTCAGGCAGGGAGAGGCGGCCCCCCGGGCGGACTCCCCGCCCCCGCTGGCAAAGCCCCCCGGGCAAGGCGCCCCCCCCGGTCATCGAGGACGAGCCGCT
>Ga0209212_1005263_pt1 | contig 15531 bp, 13 predicted proteins | sample RifGroC2_FD_183996 | JGI IMG/M metagenome (GOLD analysis project Ga0209212, IMG submission 183996) | Groundwater microbial communities from Rifle, Colorado, USA - Groundwater C2 (SPAdes) (version 2) | ecosystem: Environmental > Aquatic > Deep subsurface > Groundwater | place: Rifle, Colorado... | reverse complement strand
GGCCGACCGCCACACATGAATGCCTCCCGATCATCAGTACGTGACAATCCGGCTTATCATGACGGAGTCGAGGTACGTCGGCTGTTTGACTTTCACATCGATTCGTTTCATATAGGTTCTGCTCGTAGTTTTACCGTTTGGGTTGTTGACAGGAACGTAGAAGACTTCCACGCTGACGGTAAATCCCCTGATTACTCTCCCGTCGACAGTGCGGCTGTATCCATTGTAATCATCGAAATCATCATACTTGGTCGGAGAGAGGAACGGGCTGGGGTCGGGGAGGGTAGAAACCTTCTCTCCTGCTCCATCTGATCCCAAGTTCTCATTCGATGTAAACGCCGATGTCTTCACCGCTCCCGTGACGTTGTTTTCATCGTACCTCTTTCTGGACGCCTCCACGACCAAGTCGTGCGCGATGGTGATCGCTTCATCATAGGCTGCCGTTTTGTATGTCTGTTGTGAATTCTCGATCAGCATTCTGTTGATGCTGATCGCAGACATGATCAGCAGCATAAAAAACGCCGCAGCTATCATGGTCTGCCCCATTCCCATGTCAATACTTCCCCTCTCATAGAATGTATGATATCATGCCGTGCGATGTCAAAGGACGACACAGCATTGCTACAGCTTTCGTTGCGGTGGATTTTGCATGCTCTGTTGCTGCATCGACCGAAGGTTGCCATGCAGCGTTTCCTGCAGCCGACTCGCATAGTTGGCATCCGTGAAGTTTCCATGAAGCACGTTTGCCATGTTGAGCATCGATTTCACCGCGGAGGCAATCACGCTGTACTCCTGCTTCATTTCGGCAAAGGCCTGCGACAGGCGTTGCTGGCCTTCTTCCGTAACGCAGGGTCTCAATTCGGTTTCGTGCTCCTGGATGTTGAGGGAAACCATCGAAAGCGAGTTGTTGACGATCTGGGCAATTGAGGCGAGCGTGCTGTGAAACGTTTCGACGGCCACGAGACTTTTCTCGCGCTCCCGCTCGATTGCCTCGCGCCGCTCTTTCTCTTTGCGGAAGAGAAAGCGCTCATAGACACCGGCAATCAGAATCTCGATATGATCGATCTCGACATGCTCCTTTCGCACGTAATCGTACGCCCCAAGTTTCATTGCCTCAACGGCCACCATCTCGGAACCGGCCGCCGTCATCATCACAACGGGCGTTTCGATTTTCTGCTCGTGCATCCATTGAAGCACATTCAATCCGCTCATCCCGACCATTTTGTAGTCGAGAATGACGATGTCGAATCGCTCCCCTTTAAGCATCTCGATGGCGGTTTCCCCTGAATCACAGGTCTTCACTTTATATTTGCCTGTCGAGGACAATACTTGTCTGATGGCCATACGAAACGAGTCATCGTCGTCTACCAACAGTATCAGCCGAACATCCCGGCCATTCATTGATGAAGTCATGTCTGTCTCCCGGTAACGGTTTAGAGAAAAAAGCTATTCTTCTTCGATCGTGACGGTTGCAACCTCTTCCAAGGTGGTGATCCCTTTCTTCATCATTTCAATCCCGGACGTCCGAAGCGTTTGCATGCCTTGTTTGAGAGCCTGGACTCGAATCGATTCCTCATCGACAGCGTCGCCTGCCCGCAAAATTTGCTGGCGTATCGCTTTTGTAAAATAGAGAGCTTCATAAATGGCCCTTCGGCCTTTGTAGCCCTTCAGGCAATGCGGGCATCCCACCGGCAAATAGATCGCTGTGGAATCAATCTCTTCCTCGGCCATGCCGAGTCTGATCAACGCCTGACGATCCGGATCGGGGTCGACCGTCTTACACCGATCACAAAGCTTGCGAAGGAGCCGCTGGGCAAGGACGACGTTGATCGTATACGCGATCAAGAACGGCTCCACTCCCATTTTGAAGAGACGGGAGACAGCGCTCGCGGCGTCGTTCGTATGAAGCGTCGCCAGCGTCAGGTGGCCTGTGTTGGCGAGTTTGATTGCGATCTCCGCGGTGAGTTTGTCGCGAATCTCTCCGACCATGACAATATCCGGATCGTGACGCAGGATGGCTCGCAATGCTCCTTCGAAATCGAGCTTGGGATTGAGCTTCACCTGGCGTGCACCGTCGATAAAGTACTCCACGGGATCTTCAACGGTGATCACGTTCAGGGAGGGATCCATGACGGCCCGCAATGCAGAAAAAAGCGTCGTGCTCTTGCCGCTTCCCGTTGGGCCGGTAACGATGACCATTCCGTACGGCTTTTCGATCGCCTTCTTGAAGTACGTCAGCGAGTACCCTTCAAACCCGATGTCCTCCAGTTGCGTGCTGAATTTCGGTTCCTGCAGCACACGGATGACAATCGACTCAAACTTGCTTTTGAGTTCCTTTCCGACGGTCGGGATAACCGAGAGCCGGAACCGAACGGTCTTTTTGTCGATCAAGAACTGAGCGAATCCGTCCTGTGCCGTGTTGCGCTCGAACCGATCCAGATTCAATGCGCGATCCTTCACAACGGCGGACACGGCCTCTGCACGAGTCTCCGTGTTGGTGTACCAGAGCGTCAATCGGCCGTCGATCCGGAAGTGGAACTCCGTCTTGCGCTCTCCCCGGGGGAACACATGGATGTCACTCGCCCCCATACGGACGGCATCGATGAAGATGCTCTCGACCAGATTCACGAGGCCGCTCCGGCTGATCTCTTCCTCGAGGACCTGCTCGTAGAGATCCGCATCTTCATCAAACCCCGCTTGAACCATTTCGTCGCGCGCGTCCGATTCGAGCGTCGCATACCCTGCGCGACTAATATTAACACGCTGCCAGAGATCTTGCCATTGAGCAAGCCTCACATAACAGATCTCGAACTTCTGGAATGAAAACGAGCGCGCGATCGAATACACTTCCCGTCTCGTCGGATCCGGCGTGGCCACCAGCAATCTGCCGGGGCGATCAGTGTCTTCCTTAAAGGGAAGAACCCGGTTTTCCAGGGCCATGGCACGGATGGCCGCGGGAAGGGCATTTAGCTCCTTTCGAATGAAGGCAAGATCCTCATCGTCGGTCGCATCTTGTGTGATCTCGATCTTTCGAAATGCGTAGTAGTCGGCAATCTCCCGGTACACCTTATCATGATCGATTTTGAGGTCGTCCACAAGAACCTGCGGCAACCGACGGCGTTTCTCCTGCGTCTCCCTGCTCAGGATATCGAGCGCGAGGAGCAACTGCTCGGAAGAAAGGACCGCCTTCTCGACCAACAGGTCGCCAAGTTCCTTCTTGCTTGCTCGTGTTGTCGGTGCGTTCGCCATTGGCTACTCTTTCCTCAGCCAGATGACCGTGTCCTTCTCCATCGGCGACACGGCCTCCTCCTGTGCTTTCTTGGGCTCGATTTTGATCGTGGCCGTTTCGGAGGAGAGAATAGTCAGGAACACCATGGAGAGCATGATGATCATCGAAATACCGACTTCGATGAAGTTGATGAGGTTTTTCATCGCGTAGCGGTTTTCCATCTCATAGTAATCCGCGAGTTGAACCGCCGTCGCTTTTACGCTGCCTGTTTCCGATGCGGTCTTGAACCGAGAGATGACCATCTCGGGGAAGAACGTGGTCATTTCCATTGCCTTTGGAAATTCCGTGCCGAATTTCAGCATGGTCGGAACCGCAACTGTCTTGATTTGCTTTTCGAGAAAGTGATTCCTGCTTGATTCCGCCGCGTGCTGAATTGCGTCGATATTCTCACCGGAGGTGTACATGATACCGAGCGTTCGGCAAAACATTTCCGTGCTGGTATTACGGAGGATGCGTCCCATGTATGGGAGACGGATAATGAAGCGATCGAACATGATGCGACCGTTTACGGTGAGGAGGTAGGCATAGAATCCCGCCATCGCGGCGCTGATCAACAGAATGATGGCCACCAGGTTCTCTTTAATAAAATCGCTGACCTCCAGTGTCGTCTTCGTGAGCGGGGGAATCTCCTTCGCCATTGGGCCCAACATCGCCACCATCTCAGGAAGAAGATAGAGGACATAAAACGCAAGCGCACCGATCAGTGCGAAGGAGGTGACCGCCGGCAGAATCATCGAGCTCACGAGTCCCTTCTTGAAATCGGCCTGGCGTTCGACAAATCGAGCCACGCTGTCGAAGATCGATCTCATGTCGCCGCTCTTTGAGGCAATCCCAAGCATGAGTGCGGTGTCGTGGCCAAGCACCTTGCCCTGACGCAGGAAGGCCTCTCGTGAATCGATCCCCTCTTTCAGATCTTTGATGATCGCCTTCAGAGCCCCGCGCAAGTTCTTGTCCCTCACATTGGCCGCCATGATATGCAAGATCTCATTGTAGGGGAGTTTCTGTTCCAACAGTTTTGCGCTTGTTCCGATGAAGGAGACAATTTCATCGCTTGAGGCGGCCATCTTGATATCGTAGAACCGCCGGACTTTGCGCACTTCAAACCCGAGCTTCTTGAGCGCCGCCGTCACTTCTTCACGCGAGTAGGCGTTCTGAACACCGTCGATGATGCTGGGGCCACGCTTGACGCGATACGTATAACTCTTCTTCTTCCGGACCGACGAGAGTTTCCATCCATGGGTTTTGGCGAGCGACTTCGCCCGATCCCTCGCGGCGAAGAGGGACGTCGCTGTAATGAAGCGCTGGATCGGTCGACCGGACTGATCGGTTGCCTGGATGCGATATTCAGAGGAACTCAGTTGAGGCATGATGTTTTTTTTGCTCCAGAGCTACACGATTGGTCCCGGATCTCTCGCCTCTCTTTCACCAAATGGTCATCGGTGGCAGAATCGAGGCGGAAGAACAGGTTCCAGGTTGTTCAGACGTCGATTGGAGAACGATTCAGGTTCAAGACCTTTCAATGCCTTTCTCTCATGATGCGTCGACGGTCGTACGGTAACTCGCTCCGCAGTGATAGCAAAAACGACCTTGCGGGTGAAGAATCGGTTTCTCACACTGAGGGCATTCTTCCATGAGCTTTGTTCCGCAGAGGATGCAAAAGAATTGTTCCTCATCGATGTGTGAAAAGTTACCACACTTCGGACAGAGGCGGTAATGGTTGATGTGTTCTGAACCGTTCGTCATGGAGGGTCCCTCTATAACTGTCAAGAAGATTGACGGTGGACAAGATACGAAAAAATACACAAAGTCGAGGAGTGGCCGGTTGGGGGAAACCCGGAAAACCGACCCCGCCGGACTGTATTTCGGCCCAAATATGCCTGAAAGTCAGGTTCTTTTTGTGTAGGCCGATGGCTCAAGAGAGTCAACCGGCCGGATGACCTTCACAGAATCGAGAACCGGGGTTGTCGTGAGAGCAGCGGGTAGCCGGAGGATGAAACCTACGGCTTTCGTCGGACGAGTGTTTGATTGGGGGGAAATTTTGCCTCGAATCGCTGCCGTTGCTGCCGCGACCAGTTCTCAATACCATAAGCCGCTTCCTTTACCTGGCTCGGCTGAAGCCCGCTTTTGAGGTGCCCGATAGCAAGATACCGAACACCGCAATGGTAGCAATACTTTCCGTTGGCATGAAGGATCGGTTTGGAGCAGCGAGGGCATTCAGCCATCAGCTTGGTTCCACACCAGACGCAGAAGTGTTCCTCTGCTGCCGCCAATGAGACGCTGCCGCAGTTGGCGCAAACGCGAAAATTACGGTCAATCTCCGTCAGGGTGTTCATGCTTCTTGTCTCCAGAATCTCTTCTTAGCTCGGCTGAGCATACATTTTGATTACTGCCCAACGCCCGCGATAAACGCCTAGCCACCACGTAGGATTGGCAGTCTTATAGACGAGAGCTCTCACAGTTGAAGTGTAGCCGTTGCACCTTGAAACTACTACAACATTCGCAGTATCAAGGGCCGCATTCGGCATAATTGTGTATTGAATCGTGTCGCCTCCAACCGCCTTTGTATAATCTGAATCGAGCCAGCGGATCCAGGGGTGGCTTGCGAGATCATCGAGAGCCATGTTGACGCCGGTTTTTGCCATCTCCTCCGCTACTATGACATTAGCACGATCTGCCATCGCCTGCGTCGTATTCTTCTCGGCGGTCTTGATTCCCAACGCATAGATGCCGACGATGAGAGAAACACCGATCGCCAGCACGACTTTTGAATTGCCCATAGTTCGCCTCTTCCGTTACAGATTCAATGGAAATACTCGAAACTCTCGAGTGGCCGTTGTGTCTTTGCTCGAATCCAGGTAAAGGTTGCTGGATAGGACGTTGACCTTACCGACGAGTGTCGCTTGGATTACAGCAATATTCGCCAGGCTATCGCTTGGCGTCGTAATCACAACCGAGTTCCTCGTCTTATAGACAAACGAAAAGCTCATCAAACCGCTTCCAATCATCAAAGGCGTTCCCCCGTTGACAACCCGATATACTTTCCAGAGTTGTGTTGTTCCATCCTGGACGCCATAGATACGAATTGCATCTACGCTGCCGTTATTGTCGATGTCTCCGCTGAATTGCATGTCCGTCGGCGCGGCAGCGGTAAAGGCCGTCGCAGTAACGTTATATCCAGCCAGTCGAATATCTCGATACATCACGTCTGAAGTAGCACCAAGCATCACGTTCGTATTTGCAAGTGCCGTTCTATCGTAGAGGGTCGTATTCAGGATAAGTACGAGCTTCAAGACGATCAGCACGATCGCTCCTCTTATTGCCATTGAACCAACGAGATCTAGGATGAAGGCCATGTTCTGGGTCTAATATCCGATGTGAATCGGGAGGAAATGGTGTTTTATGACACAGCAGTAAAAGCAAATACGGTGCCAGGCTATGTAAATTGTAGAATTCCCAAAAAACCTTCGTAAATCAGATTTTTCCTATGGGGGGTAGGAAATCATTCCGGAGTTATCAGAAATCACGACAATCTGATTCCGAAAAAATCGGAAAGACGAATTGCATTGATTTATAAGGAGATTCGCACGTCTTCTAACGTATTGGCTATCTCAATGTGAGAATTTGAGAATGGATTGGTATAGAATCGAGACAGAAGAGGGGAATTGCGAATTGTATTCTGCAGAGAGTTAGCGGAGGCACTATTTTAGTCAGCTAGGCATCGGTCGGTTTGCTTTTGAGTCTGATTCCGAGCCGAGAGCATTTGTCGTAGAGAGTTTTTTCCGGAATTCCCAGCAGCTTGCCGCTTTCCTTGACGTTCCAGCTTGTAAGCTCAAGCGCTCGATAGATTGCCAAGCGAGCCGCTGTGTCGCGGGCCTCCTTCTCAATATCCGGAAGCGCCTGACCCTGAGAGATGGGTATCTTTTCCTCGCCCATCTCCTTTGGGAGATGTTCCGGCAGCAAGATGCCCCCGCTGGAGAGGAGGATCGCTCGCTGGATGACATTCTCCAGTTCACGAACGTTGCCTGGCCAGTTATATTGCGTGATGAGCTCCAGCGTCATTGGGTTCATTTTTGTCTGCGCTCTGTTCAAATCCTTGCTGAATCGCTCGATAAAATGATCTACCAAGAGCGGAATATCTTCCTTGTGTTCCCTTAGTGGGGGGAGCGCGATTGGGTAGACATTTAATCGGTAGAAGAGATCCTGGCGAAACTGTCCCTGTTCTACCATTGCGCTCAGATCGCGATTGGTTGCGGCGAGAACGCGGACGTTTACCGGGATCGGATTCGATCCTCCCACGCGATCGATCTCCCGTTCCTGCAGTACTCTCAGCAATTTGACCTGCAAATGAACGTCGAGTTCCGCGATCTCATCCAGGAAAATCGTTCCGCCATCTGCGAGCTCGAATTTGCCGAGCTTCGTCTGGGTAGCACCGGTAAACGATCCTTTCTGATGTCCGAACAACTCGCTTTCGATCAGATCTTTCACCAATCCGCCGCAGTTGACCGCAACGAAAACCCTCTGGTTTCGCTTGCTGGCAGCGTGAATCTCACGCGCTACCAGTTCCTTTCCCGTCCCTGATTCACCCGTAATCAACACGGTCACATCCGTCATCGCTACCCTCTGGATCGACTCGAAGACTCGATCCATTACAGGTGTCGTGCCCACGATTCTTCCCGAGACGCGCTGCACTTCCTCACGGAGGAGTTCATAGTCTCTCTTGAGTTCACGTTCCGCAAGCGCCTTTTCAACGAGCGTCTTTAGTTCTTCGATTTTCGGGGACTTCGAGATATAGTGGTAGGCACCAACGCGCATAGCCTCAACGGCGCTCTCTACTGAAGCGTGTGCCGTGAGCATGATAACGGGAAAATCCGGCATGGTCTCTTTCACTCGTTTGAGAACTTCAATCCCGTTTTCACCCTCGGCGAGCATTAGATCCAGAAGCATCACGTCAACTTTCTTATGACTCAGAACTTCCATCGCCTCGCGCTCGTTCTGAGCGTTCAAGATCGTGAACGCACTTCCCATAAGGGATTCAAAGTCCTCCAGGAAAACCCGGTTATCGTCGAGAACCAGAACTGTGCGGCGTTGTTCCATACAACCTCAGCATGGATGGCTGGATTCGTTAGAGACAGGGGGCAGACGGTGCGCCAAAATAAAGTAAAAAACCGGATCAACACAAGGAGGATCTCTGCGAAGTCTATGCACAGTCATGGCCGCAGCATCCGAAGTCTCATCAGATACGTCGTTCCCATCCCCTCAACGCTCTCCTTGACGCAGATTTCCCCGTCGTATTTCCTTAAGATCGTTGGTACGGCAGAGAGTGGTGAGTCCTCCCCATCCGTGCCCGGCGGGGTGAACACAGTCCGCCAGTTCTTTGGGTCAATAAACACACTACTATCCCTGAGCTCCAGGGTCCATTGATCTCCGGAGGCTTTTGAGGCCAGGCTCAATTCGCGCTCGCCTTCGCTCAGTGATCCACCAACCCGGGCCTGAAGAAGGGATTCGATTGCCTCCGTCAGTTCCGGTTCTGTAATCGCGACGAATATCTCTTCCGTGTTGGGGGAGGGCGCATACGCGATCTTCATTCGCCGTTCATCGGCGCTCCACTGATCGAGAATCTGATGAAGCACTTTCTCCGGATGACACCGAAATTCCAGGAACACTTGTTCCCGAATGACTCTGAACGCGTGAAGCAGTTGATCGACGTGCTTCGGAATTTCTACCTCCAGACGCGCCATTTCCTCTTGTGATCTTCGAGCATTAACGGCAAGCGTTTGGGCAATCTTGGCAAGTTCGTCTGCGTGGAATTTCATTGTCCTGACAATGGTCGGATCGAAGCGAATGATCTGAAATTGTTGCGCAATCGTTTCGAGCGCCGGGTGTATCTTATCGACATACTCACAGAGCGCGATGCGGAATCGTTCATATTGTCGCGATGATGTTGCCTCGCCCAAATTGCGTCCGAAGAGAGCAATTCGATTAATGTTCATGTGTGCCCACGCCCCGTGGGAGAACGGTTGGAGGCCCAACAGGATCTTCTCCTTTACTTCCTGCTCAACGCTCTTGGCAGGCTTCTGCTGAACCGGGGGGAGTTCTTTCCCTGTTTCTGTTTCAAGCATCTCTCCATCTTCCTCCTCCGAGTAGGATGCCGTGCGAGCTTCAGGGGCGAGGATAATGCTGAACGTCGATCCTTTCCCCACTTCACTTTTGACCTCGAGCCTGTAGCCAAGCATGTCGGCGAGTGTCCGGGAAATGGAAAGCCCTAATCCCGTTCCGCCGTACCTACGGGTGGTACTGTTATCCGCCTGTTTGAACGGCTCAAACACAAATGCAAGATGTTCTTTCGGTATGCCTATACCGGCGTCAACAACATCGATGCGCACCGGTTTATGATTGATCGGATCGACGGCAACCCGCACTCTGATCGTTCCGCGTTCCGTGAATTTGATTGCGTTCCCGACAAGATTGATGAGGATTTGTTTCAGTCTCCCAGGGTCGGTTTGCAGCGGTTCGACCTTCAGAGGAATCTCGATCTTGATCAAGAGGTGCTTCCCGGCATATCGTCCTTCCAGTTGAGCCACCGTTTGCCGGACAAGCAGATTCAACGAGACGGGGATCAATTGAATGTCCGTTTGTCCCGATTCGATTTTCTCCAGATCAAGCACTTCATTGATGAGGGTGAGTAGATGTACTCCGTTCTCGAGAATGCGCTCGAGATACAGGACATCCTCGTCACGCAGGTTTTTCCCCTTGTTTTTTAGCAGGATATTGGTGAACCCGATGACGGAATTCAACGGCGTCCTCAGCTCGTGGCTCACGTTGGCAAGGAACGCACTCTTCGCCTGATTCGCTTCTTCTGCCCGCCGCTTCGCATGCTCAAGTTGCTTCGTCTTTTCTTCAAGCTGGCCTAGCAACGCGTTCAACTCGATGTTGATTTCCGTCAGCTTGTTCTTCTGTTCAACGACCTCCTCCGTTCTCTCGACAACGTGGGATTCCAACTCACGCGTACGGCGAACATACTGCTTGACGCGATACGCATACGCTCCTGCCGCCAAGAGTACAAGAACCACGGCACATGCAGAGTAAAAAAGTCGGGTCTGGAAGAAGAAGGGGCTCAAGGTGAACGCCCAGAACGCTCCCGTCTCGTTCCAGACACCATCTTCATTTGCCGCGATGACCTGAAAGGTATAAGCACCGGGAGGAATGTTTGTGTAGGTTGCCGTACGCCTCGGTCCGGCATCGACCCACTCTGTTTCATACCCCTCGAGTTTGTATTTGAACGTCAGCCTCTCCGGAATGCGCAGGCTCAACGCCGCATAGTGAAACTCGATCCGCTCTGCGCCCGGCGGAACGACCCCTTCAATCGCATGATCCACCACCTGATTGTCGATGGTCACGCTTTCAAGCACCACGGCAGGAGGGACTGTGTTGGCGCGTATCTTGTTCGGTTGAACCGCCGCCACACCTTTTACGGTGGAAAAGAGGAGGCGACCATCGTGCGTCTTCCATGCCGAAGGTTGAGAACCTCCGTTGCATTCACGCGCCCTCAATCCGTTTTCCTTCCCGTACAGAACAGCTCTGACAAGCTTTGTCCGGCCGTCGGCGCATGCGTTCAACTCTTGTATGCTAATCTTCGACACGCCTCGATTACCACCGATCCAGAGGTTGTTTTGTTCATCCTCCAGAATATTGTAGATAAGGTCCTCGCACAATCCTTCTTTCGAAGTGACGGCTTTGATACTTCCATCCTTGAGTCTGTTCAATCCGCCGTTAAATGTGCCGATCCACAGTGTCCCCTCACGATCCTCATGAAGGGTCATGAGGAGGCTGTCGGTAAGTCCGTTTGCGGCTGAGAGGTTTGTGAATTTTCCATCACTCCATCGGCTGAGCCCGCCGCCATTCGTCGCAAACCAGAGATCTCCTTTTCGATCTTCAAGGATCGACCTCACCGGGTGTGCGCGCAATTCCTCGCTTGGCTCAATCAGGGTCAGCCTTCCTCCACGGCGCCGGAACAACCCTCTGCTTGTTCCGATCCAAAGATTCTGATTCCGATCTTCCAGCAGGGAATAGACGAACTGCCCACCGAGGATTCCTTCAAATGCGCGGAAGATTCTGCCACCTTCCAGGCGATTCAATCCGCCGCCGTAGGTGCCTATCCACAGGACTCCCTCCCGGTCCTCAACAATCGACCGCACAATATTATTAGAAAGCCCATTCTCAGATGTGAAGGACGTAACGAGGCCATCCTTAATTCTGAGGAGGCCGCTTCCATTTGTGCCGAGCCAAATGTTGCGCCGAGCGTCTTCGTAAACACACCAGATGACGTCGTTTGTGAGTCCCTCGTGGATGGTGTACGTCGAAAATTCGGCATCCCTAAAACGATTCAACCCATCGGCCGTTCCAATCCAGAGACTTCCATCGTGATCCTCGTGAAGAGACAGTACGAAATCGTTTGAGAGTCGCTCCTTTGAAGTGTAGGCGCTCCACCGCCCCCCCACGAGTCTATTCAAACCGCCGCCACTCGTCCCGATCCAGAGCACCCCATTCTGGTCTTCCAAGACACGAACGACAACCTCGTTCGAAAGTCCATCCTTTGCCCTGTAGGATGTGACCTTTCCATTCACGATGTGGCTCAATCCGCCTTGTGTCCCCACCCATACTCCGCCTTGCTTCGAGGGAGACACGGACCGGGTGATGTCACTCAGCAAGCCATCCCTTGTGGTGTAGTGCTTCACCAACCCATCTCTGTAATTGACGACCCCCGAGCCTCCGGTTCCGAACCAAAGACCCCCTGACTGATCTTCACAGATGGATCGGATCCCCCCGCTGAGGAAGTCCTCTTCTTTCCGGAAAGGAAAGAACGATCCTGCCGAAAGGACACAAACCCCGCTCCCGGAAGTGCCGATCAAGAGATCGTTCTTCCTATCGACGAACAGGGAAAGAATAGTCTGTGCGGGAAGTCCGTCTTCCCGGCTCAGTCGGGCGAATTTGCCATCTTGATAGCGAAGCAGACCGTCATTCGTCGCAATCCACAAGACACCATTTCGATCTTCCGCCAGATCGTGGATGATGTTGCTCGTGAATGCCGCTGTATTCCTCCTGTTGTAGACCGCGAAGTGATCGCCGTCGTATCGATAAAGTCCTTCCTGGGCGCCAACCCAAAGATGACCATCGCGAGTTTGGAGAATCGCTCGAATCGCTCCTTCCAGCGGAGTTTTTCCCGTTTCCCAGACTTCATGAATGTACTGCGTGAGAGCTTTTTGTGGGTCGAGACCGGGCCTCGTGGATTGCCGGCCCTCGAGCGAAAGAGGAGCAACGGCTTCTACTGCAAGCAGGAGCATGACAATCTGAGAAAGCGAACTTGCCCGCACTCGATCTGCAAATCTATCGAGGGAGTGGTACTGATTCCATACGGCGAATGTTTGCCTCCGTTTACAGTCGGACGTTGAATCTCGTCCGGTAACGAGGGTCTTCACAGATATTTGTCTCCGTCGTTCCTTCATGCGAAGTGCTCGGCCGGAAGAGTCAGGAAGAGAAGCAACGTTCGATAGAGTGAAGCAACACTCCTTCGTCCACGATAGGCTTTGCCACATAGTCATTGAATCCTGCTGCAAGATAGCGGGTGCGGTCCCCGGCCATGGCGTGCGCCGTCAGTGCGATGATGGGAACATGCCGGAGTCGTTCGTCCGATCTGAGGCGGTTCAGGACATCCACCCCGTCCATACCCGGCAAAGAAATATCGAGCAGGATGAGGTCGGGTGATTTCGATTTGAGGCCCTCGATTGCTTCGAAGCCGGTTTCGTATTCTACGATCTCATAGAATTCACTCAGGATCGCCCGCACCAGAAGGCGATTATCCTGGTTGTCTTCAATGAGAGCGATAGATTTCATGAATCGAGTCCAATGATGGGGATGGGTGTGCAGACCGTGCTACATTCCTCGCGTTTCCTCGAGGCACGGTCAAGTATAACAGGATTAGCCTGAAAGTGCAAGACGGGTCTGGGCGGCGGATGTTGACAATCTCAGAGCTTACGCTTTGCAGGAGAAGCCAGGATTACGCCGCGGCTTCAGCGTGTTGAGTGATGAGGGACGCAAACGCTCCCGGGCACGCTCTCTTTATTTCGGAGGAGCGTCCGAGTACAGATAATGGGAAACAGTGGGAATTAGCTGCCTAATGCGATGTTGAAGTGGAATTGCTTGTGAGATCCTTTGTCCCCTGGTTGATGGGTGGCTGCTGCGAAAGAAGATCGTTCAAGTCATCCAGCGAGGCGACTATTTCCTTTATTGTTCGGACCTCTTGTTCGATTCCCACAAGAGGATCCCCAATCGTTTGCCGGCTCATGGGATCGTCCGACCCGACCGCTTGCTCTCGTTGCGCCTCAACCGACCTGGCGATTGCGTCAAGTGATTTCGTAATGAGGAAGAGGCTCGAATGAACGGCGTTCTGAAACGCCTGGAGGGCGGTCGCCCGTTGGCGTTGCTGCTTATCTATCCGGTAGCGCTCAAACGATCGGTGGATGAGCACCGGCACATAGTCGATGGAGATGTGACCCTTATTGACGTAGTCGTACGCACCCAGCTTCATCGCCTCGACGGCCACCTCTTCGGTTCCGTAGCCGGTAACGAAAATCACGGGCGTATCGATCTTGTTCTCCGAGATCCACCGAAGCACATCAAGTCCGCTTCCATCCGTCAGTTTGTAGTCAAGAATGATGACGTCGAAATTGCTGCGAAGAAGTTCTGCGTACGCCTGCTCTGCGGAATTGGCGAGCTTCGTGTTGTGACCGAGATGCTTGTTCAGATACAGCGCGATCGGTCTCGAGAAGGCAGGATCATCGTCCACGAAAAGAATGTTCAGATCTCGCTGAGCTCGCTCGGTTTCAGGATGTGGATTCATGGTCAGACTCCCCGTGTGAGAAAATGACGCCGTATGTTCTTGAGACAACATGGCATGCTTCCTCCTCAAGCACATTGATGTGGGTCAACATCCTCGCATGTTTAATAGATGACGTTTCCACGCAAAAAAAAACGCCGGCACAACCGGCGAGTCTACAAACTGTGGACGCTGTAGGGTTCGAACCTACGACCTCCGCCTTGTAAGGGCGGCGCTCTGAACCAACTGAGCTAAGCGTCCGGTGGTGGAAGAAGGCGGGAACAATATACCAAAGTTCTCTCCGGGACGCAACGCGTGGCGATCCCTTCATTCTTTCTGAAGACCGGCTCTCATTATACATAACTGAGGAGATTTTGCGCGCGGTCGCTCCACCGTTCCTCTGCCATCGCCAAGATTGTACTCTGAAGGTTTGCCTTATGATATCTTCTCGAACTTGCTCCTCGTCATGTGGCAAACCGGACACTCCTCCGTCTTCTCGGATGTCATCAAGTATCCGCAAGCGGGACACATGAAATAGGTGACCCGCGGGATGTTTGCGTTGCGGTCGATCGCATCCTTGAGGAGCTCGGCGTGTCGCATGTCGACATCGCGGCATTGCTTGAATTGATCGACGACCTCGGCGATCTGTTCAAACTCGGCTGTTCGAATCAGGTTCGGATACATCGATTCGAACTCGATACTCTCCGTGCTCAGAGCGCTTTTGAGATGCTGACGTGTCGAGCCAATCGGAATCGAATCGATCTGTGGAGCGCGTGGCTCGAAGCCGCGATCCTTCAGAAACTTCGCGTGATTGGCCGCGTGAATTTCTTCGGATCGCACGATGGCACGCAGAAGCTGCGCCACATTTCTCAGCCCCTCTCTCTCTGCCTTTCTTGCGTACTTCTGATACCAGTCTACCCGCTTCATCGCAGCGCCATAGGCAACCTGCAGGTTGTCAATCGTGATGGGTGGCTTGGTTTGCGGCGTATCCTCCCCCTTTTTGCAGCCAATACCGGATATCACAATGGCGAGCGCGGCCAAGAACAAATTGAACGCGAATCGTCGCTTGCAGTTCTCAATCATTGCAGTCTCCTCTTGCCTGGATGTGTTGGGATGAGGGCTCCTCAACTTGTAGATCCCGTCTTCAACAATCGTTCCAGCGGAGAGCTGATCAAAAAGGACAAAGAACTCCGCGATCATGCGCTCGGGGCTTGCTTGATTTGTTCAGAGATAAGAAGAATCCAAAGTCGATTCCCAATTTGGCAAAACGAGCAGAGGCCTTCGAGGAAGTCTCACTGATAAGAGAATGGATCGCTTCGGGCAGGCTTTACAGAAGGACGGAGGGAAAAAAAGCCCTCAGAGTCACGCG
>Ga0209212_1005262_pt1 | contig 15535 bp, 16 predicted proteins | sample RifGroC2_FD_183996 | JGI IMG/M metagenome (GOLD analysis project Ga0209212, IMG submission 183996) | Groundwater microbial communities from Rifle, Colorado, USA - Groundwater C2 (SPAdes) (version 2) | ecosystem: Environmental > Aquatic > Deep subsurface > Groundwater | place: Rifle, Colorado... | reverse complement strand
CTGCCATAAACTTATTCCTTCAACTTATAACTCAAACGGCAACTGACAATAATCTATTTTGTATTATAAAACAACCGTAAAAATACCAATAACTGCAATTATGGAAAAGGCAAACAACGATACCCACAACAACTTCTTTTGAACACGGGTAAGACCCCAAAAATCAACAACCGTAATACGTATCCCATTCAGCAGGTGTACGGCCACTGCCAAAAGCAAAGCGTACTGAAAGACGTATCCGATCTTTGTATCAAACTTACTGATCGCATAATCATAGGCGTCTTTGCCGCGAAATACAGAACTCAGGGTAAAAATATGTAAAAATAAAAATACGGTGACTGCCACACCGGTAACCCTGTGTATCCAGAACGACAGCATGCCTGGATTTCTGTTTTTCACCAGGTCTTTAAAACCTTCCTTTAATTTTTGCATGATCATGGTTCTGTTTGTTTAATTTAATGTTCATGAATTTCAAAGTAGGGGCACGGTGCACCGTGCCCCTACTGATCTGTATCAATTTATTAAGTCATTGTTCCTGTCTAAGCCCCGCTATTTTTTGTTGCAAACCAGATAAGGATATACAAGCCGATGCCAAATAGAATGACACCCACAAACCAAAGAGCTTGTTTGAAAAAGTAGTTTGTTTTTTTACTCAGATTAAAGTCTATCAATATGCCCCAAAACCCATTGAGACCGTGAAAAACAACCAGGGCAAGCAGGCAGCAATGAAAGGCAATCCATCCGGGAGAACAAAATCTTTGGACAATTTCATCGTAATAGCGGGAGGCATACCGAGAAGGACTAAAGTGGAATGTAAAGAAATGAACGGACATGCCCATGACCAGCAACAGGGCTGTAATCCTCTGCAGAAACCACGACCAGAAACCGCGTTTTTCTATATTCATTTTTTATAAAGATTCATTAAATCATCTCTCGTAAAGATAGATTCAAAAGGGACGTTTCTTTTCTCAATATTTTCCCGCCCGCCCTCCTGGCGGTCCACCAGGGCAATGGCCTTTATCACGTTCAGATTTGACTCCCTGGCACGATCTATGGCTTCTATTGTGGATTGACCAGTGGTCACCACATCGTCTACAATCACGACCTTATTCCCTTCCTGCACATTGCCTTCAATCCACTTCATCAGTCCGTGTTCCTTTGCTTTTTTTCTCACGACGAAGGCATTAATGGCATCATCCTGCATGCCGCTGACCATAGCCGTAGCGAAGGCAATGGGGTCGGCGCCCAATGTCAGGCCGCCGATGGCATTGATATGAAGTGGTTTGACTTTGTTGTAAAAGAGATGACCGATCAACAGCATGGCCTCAGGGTCTAAGGTTGTCGTTTTGCAATTGATATAATAATTACTCATCCTTCCTGATACCAGTTTGAAGATAGGCTCTTCACTGTATTTGAAGGATTTTTGCAAAAGAATTTCGAGTAATCGTTTTTCAGCTTTAATCAGATTCATAATTTATGATTTTAGATTTACGATGTGCGATCTTAGATTTAAATTTTGTTAATTAAAATGGTAATTCAATTTTAAATCGTAAATCATAGATCGTAAGTCGTAAATTTAAGTTTTCCTAAAAATATTACAACAACTTATCCACCTGTTCACACAAGGTTTTTACGGCATCGGCAGAACGTTTCAAGGCAGCAGATTCTTCAGCGTTGAGTTTGATCTCAAAAATCTGCTCAATGCCCTTCGCGCCGAGTTTTACCGGTACTCCTGCGAAAAGGCCATTGATGCCGTATTCTCCCTCGCACAGGGCGGCACACGGAAGTATCTTTTTTTTGTCTTTTACAATAGACTCAACCATCTCTGCTACGGCCGCCGACGGGGCATAGAAGGCGCTGCCCGTTTTGAGTAAATTGACAATCTCCGCCCCGCCATCCCTCGTACGTTTCACAATGGCTTCCAGTCTTGCTTTAGGAATTAGTTCCTCTACAGAAACCCCTGCCACGGTAGTGTATCGCGTGGAAGGAACCATCGTATCACCGTGTCCGCCGAGTACAAAGGCATGGATATTTTCCACAGACACGTTGAGCTCCATCGCAATAAAAGCGCTGAAACGGGCTGCATCCAGCACCCCTGCCATACCCATCACACGATGCTTAGGAAACCGACTCACTTTATGGGCAATATAAGTCATGGCATCCAGCGGATTGGATACGATAATCAGGATGGCATTTGGTGAAGTCTTCACGACATTCTCTACCACTCCTTTTACAATGCCTGCATTGATCTTGAGCAAGTCATCCCTGCTCATTCCCGGCTTCCTTGCCACGCCGGAGGTGACGACTACAATATCAGAGTCTCTTGTTTCTTCATATCCGTTAGCACCTGTAATCTTTGAATCGTATCCGTAAACCGGCCCTGATTCCAGGAGATCCAATGCCTTCCCCTGCGGCATGTCCTGAACAATATCCACTAATACCACGTCGCCTATCTCTTTTTCAACCAGGCGCTGCGCCGTGGTAGCGCCCACATTTCCAGCACCAACGACTGTTATTTTTTTTCTTGCCATATCAAATCCATCCTTTAAATTATTCTTTTAATTTTAAATATAGTCTCTTCGGGCTTATTAATCCGAAGCTGGAAATCGATAATATTTTTTTACCTAGAACTTTCGTTAGGTTCTAATAATTTTCTTAAATTCCAGTAAAGGTATTTACATAGACCATTTTAAAGCCATTTCTTTCTCAGCGTTAAGTTGCCATATTTGTAGTCTCACGTGAGTAATTCGAACTACTTTGCCCATTCGTTTTGTCCTGGTGTTGAATTCTGGATACCGCAGGAAACGCCGTATAAAACTGGCAGCCTCGTACTGGCCTACGGCTAAACAAACAAGACAGTAGTTAGCATGACAAAGGTTGCGGCGATAAAAACCAAAATCACGCGTGAAGAAAGTCACCGCACGTGATTTATGCAAAAAAGGGATGATATCTTCATCCTTAATTCCCTGATAACCTACTTCATTACCAACCTGATGAACACGGATTCCCCAACTACGGAGAAGCTGTCTCTGGCTATCGGGGATGTTCTCGTCGAGTACGTTCACGAGTCAACTGTCTCCTCCATTAATTCCGGCGTATGAGCAATTAATACCTCACGAGCCAAGCGAATGGCTTCAGCGATTGCCTCTCTGGTCAGTTTACCGCGCCATTCTTCAATGATTGCCTCCCATGCCATACCGTTTGCAATCTGGTCAAGCACGTCTGCAACCAAAATACGCGTGCCTCTAAAAGTTGGCTCTCCATGACAGATGTCAGGATCAGCCATGATGTATCGGCCCAATGCTTTTGTTTTCATAAAATTCCCTCTTTTCTCATTACGTTTTATTCGTGAGTATTCGTGCCCATTTGTGGCTAAAGAATTACCCTTCCATATTTCTTATTATCTCATCGGCAAACTCAGAGCATTTAACCAATTTAGCACCCTTCGTCTGACGTTCGAGGTCATACGTAACCGTCTTCTTCTGAATGGTCTTTTCCAATGCCTCCACAATCATGTTTGCAGCTTCGTCCCAGCCCAGATGCTCAAACATCATGACTCCCGATAAAATGACAGAGCCCGGATTAACCATATCCTTTCCCGCATATTTTGGGGCAGTGCCGTGTGTGGCTTCAAAGACGGCCGCCTTATCTCCAATATTCGCCCCTGGGGCCATACCCAGACCGCCTACCTGGGCGGCGCAGGCGTCTGAGATATAATCGCCATTGAGATTCGGCGTGGCAATCACGTCATATTCCTCCGGTCTCAAAAGCACCTGCTGGAACATAGCATCGGCAATCCTGTCCTTTATGACAACCTTGCCTTTTGGGACAACGCCACCATATTTCTTCTGGACGTCCTCTTCTGTTACTGTAAATTTAGGGAATTCCTCTCTCGCTACCTCATAGCCCCACTCACGGAAGGCGCCCTCAGTAAATTTCATAATATTTCCCTTGTGCATAAGGGTAACGCTCCTTTTCCCTTTATCAATGGCATACTGGATGGCGCGTCTTACGAGTCTTTTTGAGCCAAATACACTCATGGGTTTAATGCCAATACCGGAATCCTTTCTGACCTTTTTCCCAAGCTCATTTTCCAGAAATGCGATGAGTTTCTTTGCTTCTGGAGTTCCTTTCTTATATTCAATCCCTGCATACACATCTTCAGTATTTTCCCTGAAGATGACAACGTTCAGCTTTTCGGGTGATTTTACCGGACTGGGCACACCATCAAAATAACGCACAGGCCGAACGCATGCATACAAATCAAGTTCCTGCCTGAGGGTTACGTTAAGACTCCTGATACCGCCGCCGACAGGCGTTGTAAGCGGCCCCTTGATGGCTACTTTATATTTCTTAATGGCATCGAGGGTCTTTTGGGGAAGCCATTCACCGTACTCATTAAAGGCGCATTCACCTGCAAAAATTTCCCTCCAATGAATACGCTTTTTGTTTTTATAAGCCTTACTCACCGCCGCATCAAAGACACGAACAGATGCATTCCAGATATCAGGGCCAGTACCGTCACCCTTGATAAATGGAATGATTGGGTCATTAGGGACAACCAAACGGTTCTTTTCAATTTTTATCGCTGTGCCACTATTTTCAATTTTCTTCTCTTTCGGCAACGCTATTACCTCCTCATGGATTTCTTAAAATTCCATCTTTAGTACTAAACATATGGTGTAAAAAAATATATTTTTTCTTGAAATATTTTCTCTGCTATACTACCTGCATGAAGGTCTGATTTCAACTTAATATTATTAGAACTAAAATCAGTTAGACGAGTTGTTAAAGCACATGAAGTACAACTGGTTAATTACCTTGTTGCATAGGAAATTATATAATTTTGACAGGATTAACAGGCTGATCAGGATGAATTGAAGGTAGCTTTTATCTTGTTAATCCTGTATATCCTGTCTAAAATTAAGTGTCCGACTGCAATTATTAGGTGATAATTTTTAACCTGTTTTTAACTGTATAATCTACGCCTTTTGTCTTATACTTAAATCATGAAAATAACAAAATGGCCGGTCAAAGATTTTATCATACCTGAAGCCATATCCTCTATCCGGCAGACTCAATGACGATCACCTGGTTGCAGACGTCGATGTTTATGCCATGGGAAATAAGCACGCCGTGCCTGCTATTATTAAAGAGGCAAAATATGGGGACGTCATTATCCACAATCACCCGGATGGCATCCTGGATCCATCTGATGCAGACCTGGAGATAGCCTCACACATGGGCTCAAATGGGATTGGATGCTACATTGTAGATAACAATGTGGAGTATTTATACCCCGTAGTAAAGGTGCCGAAAAAGCGGACGTACGAAGGGTTAAACTTCGAAGAACTCTCTGCACACTTTTTATCCGGCGGGAGTTTTGCAAAGTATTTACACCCGTATGAATATCGAAAGCCTCAGGTCGAAATGCTGAAGTCGGTGGTCAATGCCTTTAATGAAAATAAAATCGCCATAATCGAGGCAGGAACCGGTACGGGGAAATCCCTGGCATACCTTGTCCCTGCCGTATTTTGGAGCATAAAGAACAAGGAACGGGTAGTCGTTTCCACCCATACGATAAACCTTCAGGAACAATTAATTGAAAAAGACATCCCTGTACTGAAGAAATGTTGCGGTGTAGATTTTAAGAGCGTGCTGGTAAAAGGCAGAAATAATTATATATGTCTCAGGAAGGTTTATAATTTACGCACCGAGGGCGGTACGCTGATTGAGGACAAGGATAGACAGCAACTGAACGACTTGCTGGAATGGGCTGTAAAGACACGGGATGGGAGCAAGGCAGACCTGAATTTCGTACCGCAGGATGATGTCTGGGAGGCCATACAGTCAGAGGCCGATCAGTGCACTCGATTGAAGTGCCGATTTTATGACGATTGCTTCTTTTACATTGCACGGCGAAATGCGGCCAGCGCCGATGTGCTGGTGGTGAACCATTATCTCTTGATGGCCGATCTCGTTGTGCGTAAGGAAATGAAGGGTTATGATACGGTGGCCATCCTGCCGCCGTTTAAGAAAATTATCATCGACGAGGCACACCGCCTCGAAGCAGTGGCAACGGCAAATCTAGGCTATACAATTTCAAAATTGAGGGTAATAAAACTATTGGGAAGGCTGATCAATCTAAAGGATAACAGAAAAGGCCTCTTGCAGTACCTCAAAAACAAGCTCAGAGACGTGAGTTCTGCCCATGATAAGTCTGTCGCGGCAACGATTACCGATATGATTAACACGGAGATCATGGATGCGAGACAGCGTCTTTACGATATCGTCCAGGCAATCTTTGATGATATTTCCAATACCGTCAGTAATTATGTTGTTAGTGAAGGATTGCAGAAAAACAGGGACGAAGAAATAAAATTGCGGGTTACCACAAGCTTCATTTCTACAGACCTGTGGCGGGACGTTATTGAGACCGGACTCAAGGCATTAAGCGTAGATATCCTGAAATTCGCATCACTCTTAAAGTTATTGGAGGATGAAATTGGAGGATTGTCCAAAACTTCACATGACATGCTATCATCAGTATTGATAGATATATCATCATGCAAAATGCGTCTAAGGCTGGCGGCGAACGACCTCGTATTTTTTATTACTACGAACGAAAGGTCGTGCAAGTGGATGGAGGTTAAAAGGTATAGAGAAAACCCTGCTGTGAGGTTTTGCGCTTCGCCGCTTTCTGTTTCTGAAGATTTGAAGACGTGCCTCTACGACAATTATAATACGATAATATTGACTTCGGCTACGTTAGCAATCAACAAGAACTTTAAATTTCTCAAAGAGGATATTGGCTTACATCAAATTCCCAATGGTCGCCTGACCGAATTGATTCTGGATTCTCCGTTTGATTTTAAAAGGCAGGTCATTATTGGCATTCCGACAGATATTTCCGAACCCAATGAACCCGGCTATGCTTCCGCCCTCGAAGAGAATATCTTGAAGACTGTAGAAATTTCAGAAGGCCGGGCATTAATTCTTTTTACGTCGTATAGCCTTCTCGATAACATTTACAGAAGGTTAGAACCACAGATTACACGACTGGGTTATACCTGTTTAAAGCAGGGCATGGATAATCGCCATAGTCTCCTCGAAACTTTTAAAAAAGATAAGACCTCTGTTCTCTTTGCTACGGATAGTTTCTGGGAAGGGATTGACGTCAAGGGAGATGCACTGGAATGTGTTATTCTGACCCGATTGCCCTTTAAAGTACCTACAGAACCTATCATTGAGGCACGGGCTGAGGCCATTGAGCGGGCTGGGGGCGATGCCTTTTATAACTATTCAGTGCCAATGGCTGTGATTAAATTCAAGCAGGGTTTTGGGAGGCTCATACGCAGCCGTGACGACAGGGGTGTGGTGATTATCTTTGATAGTCGGGTGGCAACCAAGCGGTACGGAAAAATATTTCTCCAGTCCCTTCCGGATGCACGGTGTATTAAGGATAAGAAAGAGGTTGTTTTTCGTGAAATGGTGAAGTTCCTTGCTTGACGTTAAGGAAATTCAATGTAGGGGTTGAAAATCTTCAACCCCTACGCGTAGCATCCGGAAATAGTTGCCAAAGGCCCAATTTGATTGTATAGGAATTTTCATTTTAATTAAGCCTGCCTGTGCGTCCCCGTACGCAGACAGGCGGTTTTCTGGGTGGCACGGACAAATCCTGTCCCTGTATGTTTTGAGCAGGGATCGTTTGTCCGTGCCTCATTTAATGCATATGGGGGCTACCGCCTCTGGCTATAACCTTTTTGTCCTCCGGGCATGATATAAAATTTTTCAATTTTCAGGCCTGAAAGGCCGTCAGGATATAGCAGGGGGTGAAGCCCCCTGAAATTGAATAACAAAAAACATAAGCCCCAAAGGGGCGAAAGGGTATGCTGTTTTTCGTGCTCAATACAAAATTAATTCCTGGAAAGGTAAATGTCCCGGCCATGATAAGCATCCTTTTCTTTCGCCCCTTCGGGGCTGGTTATCCTTTTATTTCTTTAACCAGGGGTTTCACCCCTGGCTATATGCTTTCTGCCCTTCAGGCATAAGGTAGTTTAATGTTCAGGAATTTCAATCTTGTAATGGCAATTCATGAATTGCCACTACATGCAATATAGAAATAGTCGACGAAGGCATAATTTAATCGTATAGGAATTTTCATTTTATTTATGCGGATCACATGACACATGCGATGCAAAAATTCCCCTTAGACTTCGTCGTGATGGTTCGACAGGCTCACCATGAACGGCACTGCATCCTGAGTTTGTCGAAGGATCAGTCGAACGAAAAGGGGGCTAGGGGGTTGTAAACTTGTCCTCGTGAAAATGGGGAATAACCACGGGAAAACACAACCCCCTAAATCCCCCTTTTCTAAGGGGGACTTAAAAGGACTAAGTTCAGATAGAGGAGGAATAGGTCATGAAGATTTTTTTGACAGGCAGTACGGGCTTCGTTGGAAAACGGATACTCCAGGATTTGCTCGAAAATAAGTATCAGGTTAGATGTCTCGTCCGAAAAGGTTCCGAACAAAAGATTTCACATTACAAAGATCCTGTCCTCGTGAAAACTGGGATTGATATCGTGAACGGTGACATTACCGACGCTGCAAGTTTAGACGGCAAATTAGAAGGATGCGATGCCGTGATTAACCTTGTCGGCATTATCAGGGAATTCTCTGGAAAGGGAATTACGTTTGAGAAGCTGCACTATGAGGGAACGGCAAATCTTGTCAGGACTGCCCGATCTCAGAAGGTTATGCGATTCATACAGATGAGTGCGCTTGGGGCACGACCTGATGGCAAGACCCAGTATCAACAAACCAAGTTTCGTGCGGAAGAATGCATAAGAACAAGCGGTCTTGATTACACGATCTTTCGTCCATCAATTATATTTGGACCAGGAGATAAATTCGTCAACCTGTTTGCCAATATGCTCAAGACCCAACAATTTGTGCCTGTTGTGGGTAACGGAAGGTATCAGATGCAACCCGTGGCTGTAGAAAATGTTTCGATGGGATTTATAAAATCGATTGAACAAAAAGATGCCATTGGTAAAACTTTCGAAGTCGGGGGACCAGAAAAGATTGAATTTAATCAAATCATCGATATTATTGGTGAGGTCATATGCGCACCGCCGCATAAGATTCACATTCCTGTATTCATCATGAGTGCCATGGCAAAGATGTTAGATTGGTTACCATTCTTCCCCGTTACGAAGGATCAAATCACGATGCTTCTGGAAGGGAATGTTTGTGACGAGAAACCTTTTTTTAAACACTTTGACATCAAACCCATCACTTTTAAAGAAGGAATATCCAAATACCTTTTAGCCTGATTGTATAGGAATTTAAATCTGTTAGTTCCTCCCCCTTGACTTCGTCGTGAGCACTCAGTCGAACGATGGGGGAGGTCAGGTGGGGGTTGAAGGAAAAAGCTAATCACCCTCCCCTTGCCCCTCCCATCAAGGGAGGGGAATATTTAGTCGTCGAAGGCCTAATTTAATTGTATAGGAATTTTCATTTTATTTAAGCGGGTTATACAATGTATGGCATAGAGAATCCCCCTTAATAAAGGGGGCTAGGGGGTTGTAAAATAACCCCGGGAAAAACACAACCCCCTGACTCCCCCTTTTCTAAGGGGGATTAACTTGAAATCCCCAAAAGAAAAGATACGTCAGGATAATACTACTTTACAAAGGATACCTTCTTCGCCCAAATGCTGTTGGGATAATCCTTCTTGAGCTTTCTCCAGGCATTTAATAATGCCTCCACGTTATGTGACGCCTTATATTCCGAAACACCAAACCAATACTGAGCCTCCGGTGCAATATCGCTCCTTGTGTATTTGTCAACTACCGATTTCAATTGAATGCTTGCGGTTTTATAATCCTGCTTTTCCAGCGCCATCGTACCTAATCCAAATTCCAATTGTGGAATGAATTCATCAGGTGGAAGGAAACCGTTAAAGCGATAATACTCAGCGCCGTTGGAATCGAGAACAAGGATAGTCGGCGTCCAGAATACCCGATATTTGCCGGCAATTTCTGCATTGGCTTGTACGTTGATTTGCAAGGGAATGAAATTTTTGCTGATGTACTTGACTACTGCGGAGTCAGGGTACGTCACGGTACCCAAGGTTTTACAGCCTGTTCAGGTGGGCACAAAGAAATCCAGCAGAATAGGTGTCCCTGTTGTTTTTGCCTTAGCTATTGCATCTTCAAGGGTTTTTCCCCAGACAATGGTTGGCGGTGTACCTTTATTGTCTGCGATAACTGCGCCAGCAATGGGTATTATTGCTAAAGTAGCAAGAAAGGACAAGACATATCTTAGCATGGTCTTCCTCCTTTTCTGAAAAGGTATGATTGGATGGATAAAAACATACTATAACACCTATAACAAAATATTTTTATGGAGTCAATAAAAATACTGTCAGCGCTCTTCGTTATTCTTCAAAAAGGCATCCATGTCGGCTTGTATGCGCGGTCCGTCAACCTCTTTAGCCTTATTATAACAGAGAACACAGATGTCTCCCCGGGCGGTTGTCATCTTTTTCCACTCATCTTTTTCTCCGAGATAGCGACCACACTTCCAGCAATTGGCCATCGTCTATTCCCTATATAATTTACAACAACTTAGTCACGAATGAACACAAATCTACACGAACAATAAAAAAGATTAATATACAATCTGTAGGGGCAATTCATGAATTGCCCCTACAACTGCCATTACGAATGTGTTTCGGAATCTCTCTTGCGCTGGTTCTGGCTTGAAGCCTGAACCAAAACGTTTCGGTTTAATCGTTCGACTGAGCGCTCACGACGAAGTCTGCAAAATTGAACCAGCAATGAACATACATTTTTACGAATACTTACAGAATTCCATCGAATCAAGATTATGATTCAAGACTCTAAAGACAAGAATATATAATATTTTATACCTTATCTGTGATATTCGGTGTCTTTTCCGTGGTAAACTTCTCTACAAACCGTTCTACAAGATAGGCAAGATATTCTATGTCGATGTAGGCCTCCGCGCTGCTGTCCAGAAATAGCTTGCAACTGGCCTGAAACTCCTCATCGGCTTCCCAAAAGCATAAATACAGGGGAATGCACGGTAACAGGTCAAAACAAGCGAGATAATCGGCATTCATCTTCCCGGAAGTTTTTATTCCACCCAGTTCCTTACTATGCACTTTCAGCTTGTTTATATCACCGTTGAATGCCGTTGCGATCTTCTCTTCAGCGCTCCGCTGAAATGCCTTTACGTGAGAGGCGGTATTGGGAAAGTATCCCAGGGTAACCCATTCTCCTGTTAAAGGTTTGGCTCCCTTCCTGCGGATATAATCGTACATGATGATCTTTGACCAGGAATCGCGGCAATACGTTCCATTATCGAATAAACCTTCCTTGCGCATTTCGTAAGGTTTGTTTAACATTTTCAATCTGATAATTTCACATCCATTATTTGCCTCAAAATGGCCGCCAATGGCCGCAGACACCTCTTTGAAGTTTGTGCGTTTCGCATCGACTTCTAATTCACTGCTCACCCGCGCATAGTTGTCATCCAGAGTGACGGTAGGGTTCCGGGAAAACGATTCAGTATCTTCTTTGTTTATGTAAGGGCAATCCCATATCTTGAGTTGTGCATTTTTCACCTTGACGGCAAAGGCCATACAGGTAGGCACGCCGCATTTGCCGCAATTTGTCTTGGGTAGTTTTTTGTAAATATCAAGCATGAAAATTGTATTTTGGTAACGTAGGGGGCACAAGATTTTGTGCCCCCTGCTCTGAAATTCCTGAACGTCTAATCAGATTCTTCGTTGCCGCTTAGAATGACGGCACTTGTCATTCTGAAAGCCTGTCCTGGTCAAAGTCGAAGGAAGTGAACCGACGAAGAGTCTCAACATTCTTTCACAGGAATGACAAGACAAACATAAACGGGAAATAAATCCTTGATACCACAAATATAACGCTGAAATGTCTTAACATCAAGTTAAAACAAACCGCATGTAAATCTTTTCAACAAACCCAATACCCACTTGATTAATTCCCTGGCTTTTGATAAATTCATACTACGTTTTATTAAGGCACATTCCTCCTTTCTCAGATATTCACAGCGAACGGAGAGGATGCGATTGATAAATTCAGGGAGAATAAGGATAAAATACACCTCCTTTTATTTGATGTAATAATGCCGAACAAGAATGGCAGAAAGGCGTACGATGCAATAAAGGAGACGAGAAAAGAATCATGTGAAATCAGAAATTAATACTTCACCGCAGAGACGCAAAGGGCGCAAAGAAGATATAATAAAAAGAATTGTCAAGGGTCTTTAAAACTTTGCGTTCTTTGCGTCTTTGCGGCGAACTATTACGAAAAAAAAGAGAAACAGAGAGATACTATGTCTGAAGAAAAAGTTCGTAAGAGAAAAGGAATTGTGCATATTAATCACGAGTACTGCAAGCGTTGCGGTATTTGCGTAAATTTCTGTCCTGTTAAAAATCTGGAAATTCGACACCAGACCTTAATGGAACTGGAACGGTGTATTGCCTGCAAAATGTGCCAGCGTTATTGCCCGGACTTTGCGATTGAAATCGAGGAGATAGATGACAAAACAGTTATTACAGGGTAATCATGCCATTGCACTGGCGGCTGAAGTCGCTGGATTAAAATTCTTTGCAGGTTACCCCATTACACCTGCCTCTGAAATTATCCATGAGATGGTCAACAAGAAGCACATCAAGGTTCTCCAAATGGAGGATGAGATTGCATCAATTAACGCTGTTATCGGCGCATCTCTGGCTGGTCTCAGGGCAATGACGGCTACCTCAGGCCCTGGTTTCTCCCTGATGCAGGAGAGCATAGGACTGGCACACATGATGGAGGTGCCGCTCGTTATCGTTAACGTTCAAAGGGTAGGACCCAGCACCGGCATGCCCACCCTGCCAGCACAGGGGGATGTCATTCAATGTATTCACGGCAGTCATGGGGATTACTTTCCCATCGTATTCTATCCCAATTCTGTTTCTGAACTTTATAAATATACGGTTACAGCCTTTAATGCGGCGGAGGAATCCATGAGCCCCGTTATCCTCCTCAGCGATGGATATATCAGCCACCTTTACGAAACTATTGTTCCTCATAGAGATTTTCAGACCAAAAAGCGTGACCGCCAACCACTGGGCGCCGGGAATCGGCATTTTACGGGACTGTCCCACGAAGATTTTGTGCCAAAAACATCGGATGTCGACAATTACCGGCGTCTTATTACACGTCTCCACGAAAAACAACAACTGACGGCTCAGCGATACAACGATTATGAATATTTCGAATGCAGTAAGGACACCGACACGTTGCTGATATCGTACGGGGCGCTTTCAAGAATAGCATATCATTTTAAAGACGCTTTCTCTCTCTACCGTCCCATACGCATGTTTCCCGTAGTTGAGGAGATCAAGATTATAGCGCCCAGGTATAAACGAATTATCATTATGGAAATGAATACAGGACAATATGCCCATGAGATTGAACGTATTTTACATCGTGAAGTGGAGTTTATACCAATCCTGGGTGGACGCATCGATCTGGTAGAAATAAAGGAAAAAATAGTTGAGGTGAAACCTTGATCGAAGACGCATCTATGAACAAAGATACTAATTTCAAACGTTACCTGAAACTTGACTTGCTACCCACGCCGTGGTGCCCCGGTTGCGGGAATGGCATTGTCCTGAAAACGATCTGCCAGGCATTTGATGAATTGAACCTGCCAAAGAACGATACCGTTGTCGTATCGGGAATTGGCTGCGCAGGCAGGAGCGCCGGTTTCTTCGACCTTGATTCAGTCCACACGGCACATGGCAGGGCTATCCCCGTGGCTGAAGGTATTAAATATGCCAATGATGTCCTTAATGTCGTGGTAGTGAGTGGCGACGGTGATTTGCTTGGTATCGGAGGTAATCATTTGTTACACGCTATACGACGGAATACGAATATTACTGTCGTTTGCTATGCCAATGAGATTTACGGGATGACCGGGGGGCAAGTCTCTCCCACGACTCCGCATGGTACAAAGACCCTGACCACACCAAACGGCAACCAGGATCAACCTGCGGACGTTCAATCTCTCTTTAAACACCACAACTGCTATTATGCCAGGACGACGGCCTATCACCTGAATCACATGAAAAAATGTATCGTGGAGGCGTTGAAATTTAAGGGATTTTCTTTTGTGGAGGCGAGAACCATGTGCATCGTCAATTACGGTCGCCGTCTGGGCTACAAGAACTCCAACGAAATGCTTCTGCACTACAAGGAATTTTACAAAATGAACGACTATGCAGAAGAATTAGCTCAGAATGAGATTGGGATCATAAAAACCACTGTAGAGACAGGTTTAAAACCTGTCTCTAGGGATTAATTCCTGGCATTATTGTGGAATTGAAAAGGTCTTTCTTTTCAACAAATTCGCGATTGTAAAGAAGTTTACATAAAACTGCTCTGCCTGTTTCATGTAAGTCTTTGACAATCTTTCGTAACCTTCCAACATCTTTTGTTTATCAGAAACAATGCCCTGCAAAGATTCCAATTCTCCTTTATAGGCATCGGCCCACTGGGCAATCATAGTTTTTGTTACTTCTACATGAAACTGAACACCGTAAATATTCCGACCGTATTTTAATGCCTGATTTTGACAAAGTTCTGCGAAGGCCAATCGTTTCCCCCCGGAGGGTATGCCAAAGGTATCTCCATGCCATTGAAATACGGTAAACATTTCTGGAAGACCTTTATATAAATCATCCTTCAATCCATTATCATTGAGAACGATCTTATACCAACCAATCTCTTTCTCAGGGTTTTTTGTTACCCGAACACCGGTTGCCTTCGCAATCAGCTGCGCGCCCAGACAGATTCCCAGGAATGGTGCTTCGTCTTCAACTACCCTTCTGAGAAAAATATCCTCTTCTCTCAGGAACGGATACTTCTCCTCTTCATACACGTTCATGGGCCCGCCAAGGCAAATAATTGACTGAAAATCCTTTTTCAGTTTAGGCAACTTGTCTCCACTAGAGAGATCAATAACTGTATATAGTATCTTGTTATCATCCAGAAAGTCTGCAATGGTGCCCGGACCTTCGATACCAATATGTTTTATGAATAAGACCATTTCCTAACCTGAACGTATAAAAACCAGAAACTAAATTTACGATCTTAAATCCCAAATCGTAATTCTAAAATCCAAAATTATCTACGCCTTGTCGCTGAGCTTGAATACACAATATTCAGCGCACATGGAGCAGACCTCGTTATTCTGGGGTCGTCCCTTCTCACGAATGCTTCTCGCCATTTGTGGGTCAATACACGTGTTGAATTGTCCTTCCCAATCCCTCTTTCGTCTGAATTGCGACATTCGTTTGTCCCACTCCCAGGCCGATTTAACACCCTTAACAAGATCAGCCGCATGGGCGGCAATCCGTGCGGCCATTACGCCGCTTCTAACATCAGCCGGACCCGGCAGACTCAAATGTTCCGTTGGCGT
>Ga0209212_1005261_pt1 | contig 15537 bp, 3 predicted proteins | sample RifGroC2_FD_183996 | JGI IMG/M metagenome (GOLD analysis project Ga0209212, IMG submission 183996) | Groundwater microbial communities from Rifle, Colorado, USA - Groundwater C2 (SPAdes) (version 2) | ecosystem: Environmental > Aquatic > Deep subsurface > Groundwater | place: Rifle, Colorado... | reverse complement strand
GGTAAGGGTGACAGCGGCATCGTCTGTCTGATGGGTTCCCGATACCAGCACCTGGCTTATGGTTGTGGCTGAATTAACTGTTGAGGCATTATTTTCAAAATCACCTTTGGTGGTCCAGATTGCGGAGCTCGTGAACGACCAACCGGATGATGTCAGCGTGTTGCCGGCGTTGTCCTTGGCGGTGATGGTTACGCTAATGGTTTCCAGGTTTCCAAAAATGGCATCCGGCGTAATTGTGACGTTATAGCTCGATGCTGTTCCTGTCTTTGCGACAATCGCTGTCTGCGAATAGCTGTATGTCTTTGAGTATCCTTTGTTGCCGGTGAGCTGTATGGAGAATGTTGCCCAGTCTATGCCGCTATGGGGGTCTGCCAGGGTAAAGGTCAGGTTGCTGTTTGGCGCGGCGCTGCCTCCGTTTACCGGACCGAGGCCAGAGGTTGCGGGAGTGGAGCCGTCGAAATAGTAGGGACCGTAATCCTGAGTGCCATTGGCAATGTTGTCACCGTTAAAGGCTTTGACATGCAGGTACCAGGCACCATCCATGGTTGAGGTTTTGGCCAGCGTGCCGCTCGACCATTGGGGCTCGCTGTCATTGAAGGTGTGGGTGCTGTTCTGGTCCCAGGCGTAGCGGTAATACTGAACGCCGCCGTCGCCAAAGCCGGCTGCGTTGCTGAATGTGATGTTGGCGCTGTTGTACCAGGTCGATGTGATCTTGTCGGCAGTGACATTCGGGGGGACTGACATGGTGTAGATGCTGGCATCCGTGCTTCCGGTACTATCGCCATTCGCGTTATAGGCATGAACGTGTCTGGTATGGCTGGTATTGGCTGCGAGGCTGGTCTCGTCAATGTAGGCTGCATTTTGAGTTGCTGTGCCTGCTTTGATCGCATGGAGCGGATCGTGCAGACTGAATCCGGTTTCGTTGTTTGCGTTGTCGCTGAAGTTCCACCTTATGGAGGAAGAGGAAAGAGCGGCTGCTGTTCCGATCGTGGGAGCAGCGGGAGCAGGCCTGGTCGTCAAGGTCCAGGCAGCGGTGTATGCGGTCTCGTTGTGGGCGTCATCCCGTGCCTTGACATGCCAGTAGTAGGTTGTGCCGGCGCCAAGGGCCGGAGAATAGCTTGTCCCTGATTGCCAGCTGCTCGTAATCACCCCGGAAGTGAATCCCGGATCAAGGGCTGCCTCGAACAGATATTGTACGCCGCTGCTTTCGTCATTGGCCGCTACAGCGGTCAACGCTGTGCTGAGCAGCAGGTCCGGCGCACCGTTTGCCGGAGCTGAATTTCCCAGTCCGGTGGGCGCGGTTGCGTCATACCTGTATGGGCCGAAATCTTTTACCGTTGTATTGGGAGTGTCAATCCCGTTGTAGGACTTGACATGAAGGTACCATGGACCGGAAGTGGTGATGGTCAGGTTGAGCGTGCCGCTGCTCCAGAGAGCTTCACTGCCGGTAAACGTATATGTTGGGTTCTGATCCCACGCATAGCGGTAATACTGAACACCTCCGCCGCCGAAACCGGCGCTGTTGGTAAAAACGATGCCGGTGCTGTTTCGCCAGGCAGCGTCGCTGTTGTCCGCTGAAACAGCAGGAATGGCGGATAGCGTCCAGGCTGTTGCTTCGTTGCCTGGATCGCTTTCTCCGGAGTCATTATATGAATGGGCGTGTCTCTGGTAAGAAGTATTGGGTGCCAGCCCGGTTTCATCGACCGAGGTTGCCTTGGGATTCGGCGAGGTTGCCTTTAGAGCGTTGGACGAATCATGAATCCTGATGCCGTCCTGGTTTGACAACAGTGTGCCAATGTTCCAGCGAATGGATGCCGGTGAGAGAGGCGATGAGCCGGTTATGGCTGGCGAAGCCGGCCTGTCCTGGGATTGCGCGGAGAATCTGCCGGCAATCTCCTGTGCGGTCAGTGCCCGGTTGTGAACAATGACATCATCCACGGAGCCGTTGAAATAGCCGTAAGGAGTGCCGGATGCGCCTCCCCTGGCAGCCCCTATGGTTGACCAGCTGACATTGAGTTGTGTGCTTGTGCGGTTGACCGGACCGCCTGATAAGGTGCCGTCTACGTACAGCGTCCAGGTGGAGCCGGCCCTGGTGAAAGCGATGTGGTGCCAGTTGCCGTCATTGCAGGTGTTGGCGGAGGTCACCCGGTAGTAGGAGTTGCTGAACCAGCCTCCGGCATCGATCTTGCCGGCCTCGGTATCATTGAACCTGAGGCCGAAGGAGTTGGTCATGTTCCCGGTGTTCGCAGTGGCATAGGCGAACATGTTGTCGGCCGAAGAGGTGTATCTGACCCACATTTCAACGGTAAAATCATTGAGGTTGAGACCGGATGTACCTGTTGCCGCATACCCGGTTCCGTTGAATGCCAGGGCGCTGTTGTCCTGCTTGCGGCTGGTCCAGTTGCCTTCGGTGATGCTCCCGTCATTGATTCCAAGGGAATCGTACGCAATGGTCCCGCTGTTTTCATTGAGCTTCCACCAGGAAACGGCAGTGGATACCGTCAGGCTTGGACCCGTGGCCGGCGTAGTGTTACCGGATGTGTCTGCGCCGGTGCCGGCGGCGATGCTGATTCCCAGCGTTCCGGTTCCGGTAATGCCGGATATGGTGACTGTTCTCGCAGTGTTGCCGCTGCCGCTCACGGAAATGGTGCCGTCCGCGGTTCCTGACTTGTTCAGGGTTACATCTCCAGGGCCAAGAGTCACTGCGTCTGCTCCGGCATAGGAGACTTCGTAGCTGACAGGCCCGCTGGCGGTCAGTGTCGCAGAGGGCTTGCCGATGCTTATGGTTGGAACGGTACTGTCTATGGTTACGGTGATTCCTGCTCCCGGCGTTTCCTGGTTGCCGGATGCATCGGTGGCGCGGCTCAGGATGGTGTAAGTGCCATCGGCGGGCAATGTCCAGCTGTAGGACCATGTTATATTCTGATCCAGGCATACGATGCATGTGGTCTGGTTCCAACTGACTCCGCCATCCGTTGAAATCTCCACTTTTTGCACCATAAAGTTATCCGAGGCAGTGCCGCTTATGGTGTAGGGATTTGCCGCTGCCAGGTTGATACCGGACCCATCGAGCGGTGCGGCAATCGCTGAAAGCGGTTTGGCGATATCCGAGGCCTCTGCTTCTCCCTGGTAGAATATGCTGAAATCATTGATGCTGGGGGTGACAGCGTTTTTCGGCAAAAGCTCCAGGTCAAGTTCCAGCCATCGGGATGCCGGTGTGGTAATGGCTGAACCCGAACTGGTGTAGTAGGAGGAAAGGGGCTGCCAGGTTGCCGATGCAAGCTCCCCTTCGGTAGCTGCACCTCGGGATCTGAAGCGAACGGTAGTGCCGCTGGGCGTCACGCCGCTCCATACGATGGAACCCCAGTTTACCGTGGCTCCGGCATCGTGTTTGAAACCGGAGATCTTTCCGGTTATAGCCGCCGGTACGAGTGCGGTAATGGAATTTTTTACAGGGGTTGCGGCATATGATTGATATCCATTGCCCAACTGGCCACTGTAGTTACTGCCCCATCCCCAGAATGTTCCATCGGTTTTTCTGACAATGGCATGATAGTATCCCGAGGAAAGCAGATTGACGACAGGCGCCGTTGTGCCCAGGCCTGACACCTGCACGGGAGTTTTCCTTTGGGTGGTGGTGCCGTCGCCGAGTTGGCTGCTTCCGTTTCCACCCCATGCCCATACCGAACCATTGGATTTCAGGGCAACGGAATGCTGTTCCCCGGCCCCTATGGCAGTTACCCCGGTCAAACCAGGCACCTGAAGCGGAACCGAGCTGTCGTTGGTCGTGTTGTTGCCAAGCTGTCCGTACCAGTTGCTACCCCATGCCCAGACAGTAGCATCTGATTTAATCACCATCGAGTGATATGGCGCTGCCAGAACTGCCGTAACCCCTGTTGTCATGCCGGACACCTGTACCGGGACGTTGCTGTCGACTGATGTGCCGTCACCCAGTTTCCCATTCCCGTTGCTGCCCCAGGCTACAACAGCTCCTCCGGTCTTCAGGGCAAGGGAATGGCCGTTTCCGGCTGATATGGCGATAACGCCTGAATTAAGGCCCGAGACCTGGACAGGCGTGTTCCTCCGGGTAGTGCTGCCGTCGCCCAGCTGTCCAACCGTGTTGGCCCCCCATGCCCAGACAGACCCGTCTGATTTCAGGGCCAGTGAGAATTGACTTCCGGCTGACACTGCCGAAACCCCTGTCAGGCCGGTCACCTGTATGGGGGTTAAACTGCTGGTTGTTGAGTTGTTGCCAAGCTGGCCATAATTGTTGTTTCCCCATGCCCAGACAGTACCGTCTGATTTCAGGGCCAGGGTGTGGTTGTAACCGGCGGAAACCGCCGTCATTTCTCCGGTAAGTCCGGAGACCAGCGCCGGAGAGCCTTTCGGGTTGTTTGTGCCGTCGCCAAGTTGCCCATTGCCGTTATCGCCCCAAGTCCAGACCGTGTTGTCACTTTTTAGTGCCACGTTGTGGCTTGCGCTTGAAGAAAGTTTGGCAAGAGCGCTAAAGCCATTCATAACCTGTATCGGTGTGGCGGCTGAAGAGCTCAGGCCTGTCCCGAGCTGGCTGTTATAATTGCTGCCCCATATCCAGACCGAGCCATCCGACCCCACTGCCATGGTGTAGGTTCCGCCTGCTGCCACAGCAATTGCATCGGTTGTTCCACCCTGTACCTGCGCCGGCAAGTACCTGGATGTTATGATCCCGTCCCCAAGCTTGCCGGATGAATTATCTCCCCATCCCCACAAGGTTCCGTCAGATTTCAGCGCCATGGAATGGTTTGATCCCGCGGCGATTGCCGTTACCCCGGACAGACCGCCCTGCACTTGCGTTGGAGTGTTTCTGTAGCCATAGATGGCGTTGTCTTGCCCCAGCCTGCCCGAACCATTATAGCCCCAAGCCCAGACAGTACCGTCGGATTTTATGGCCAGGGAATGCTCCGCACCCGCGGCAATTGCAGTAACATCTGCTGTGATGGAGACTTTCACCGGCACAGTTGTGCTGGACAGCGTGCCGGCGCCCAGCCTGCCGGAATTGCTGTTTCCCCATGCCCAGACAGTTCCGTCTGATTTCAGGGCCAGCGAATGTTCGTTTCCTGCTGCGATAGCCATGACATCGGTAAGCCCGGTGACCTGGACCGGAGTTGTTCTGTTCGTAGTGCTGTTGTCGCCCAGTTGCCCCGAATTGTTATACCCCCAAGCCCAGACAGTTCCGTCAGATTTCAGGGCCAGGGTGTGATTGTTGATGGACGACACTGAGACGACTCCGCCAAGTCCGGGTACCTGGACCGGTGTGTTGCGTTGCGTTGTGGTGCCGTCGCCAAGGAAGCCGGAGTCGTTATTTCCCCAGACCCAGACGGTTCCATTCGATTTCAGGGCAACGGAGTGAACATATCCCGTTGCCACCATGCTGACTCCGGATAGGCCTGAAACCGCCACAGGAGATGATCTGTCTGTCGTGCTATTGTCACCCAGCTGTCCGTACGAGTTGCTGCCCCACGCCAGGACGGTGCCATCGGACTTGATCGCCAGGCTGTGGCTGTTGCCGGCGCTAATTATTCTCTTTTGATTGACAAAGACAGAGGCCTCTTCGCCGGCAGTGGTGCCGGTGACATTTACCTGGCTTCTGGTCGTATTGGTTTCAAAATCCCCTTTGGTTGTCCAGGTGGCCACATTCAAGGCTGTCCTGAAATGCCATGTAGCGGTATAGGCGCTTTCGTTGGGTGTTGTTGCGGAATCCTTTGCCTTTACACGCCAGTAATAGGTTTTTCCTTTCTCCAGGGGGGGGAGATAGTTTGTGGCGGATTGCCAGGGACTGGTATGCACGCCAGTTGTAAAGCCGCTGTCAAGGGCAATCTGGAATTGGTACTGGACAGGTGGGGTGAGCGCATCCGTGGCAATGGTTGAATAAAGCCTGGTATTGACATTGACGAGGAGGTTGCTGGTGCCGTTTGCAGGGGCGGAATTTGCCAGTCCGGTTGGTGCAACCTGATCAAGTACCGCAACCGTCACCGGTGACGCAAAAATCGCGGATATGTTGCCGACAGAATCCCTGGCCCATGGATAGAGGGTGTAGCTGCCCAGACCCGCGACCGTATATTTGGTGGGCGGAGATGCCTGCCATCCGCTGTCGTAAACTGATGGTGCGGAGTCGAATCTTGTGACTATGTAGCCGGTGACTCCCGTATCATCATTTGCGGTAAAGGAGGTGATCGGGATGTCAAAATCCGTCCCTCGGGTTGCTGGGGCGCTGAACGCTGTTACTGTAGGCGCTATCAGGTCAAAATAATAATCCCCGGATGTAATCGTTTCTGAATTGTATGTGGAGCTGACCCGGTAATGGCTGGAGGAGGTCGTTGGAAGCGTCACCGAATGGTATGTCACACCTGATGCGCCGTTTACCGTTGAGCTGTAACTCGTTGTTGCGCCGTAATTGACCGTGGAGCTGCTCGGGATGTTGGTAGCCCAGTATATGACCGTCTGCGAGCCGTCCTTGTATGCGTAGGGGATAGTGGTGAAGGCTAACGGCGGCAACCACGGCGTCACGGTGTTCCAGGAATGGTCGGTTACACTTCCTGTAGAACCTTCGTGGCAGGCGACATTCTGCTCGCCATGTGTGGAGTCACTTCTCCAGCTGCCCGGTATATGACCGTTACCGTCACCGGCCAACGGCATAATACCGAATCTGCTGGTTGCGCATAATCCTATTTCGTATGCCGTGGCATTACAGCCTGCGCCGGCCCTGACCGGCTCTCTGGTCGCGCCGTATCCGCTGCCGGACAGCTGCGGAGACGAGGCAAAAGCGGTCTGTCCCTTGTGCTTGCTATCCAGGCAGTTGGTCACCATTAGCCTTGGCAGATCGGAGCTGGTGTGGGCGGCGTGGCACTTGGAACAGGAATAGCTGTGTTTAACCGTGGCGTTGGCGGTTTTCCACCCCTTGACAGATTCGTGGATTCTGTCCTTGCTTTTCCAGGTGTGATTAGATTCGTTGGTCAGGCTTCCCTTGCCATGACAATCAAGGCAGAGACCGCCGGTCTGTTCAACGGTTTGCGTAATCCCGGTTACCGAGGATATGAGGTTGGATCCGAATGTATTCTGGTCGATCGCGTATGGAGTACCCTCTCTTCCCAGGTCCTTTCTTGCGGTAAACTTGCTGTTGTTCAGGGGGGCCTTGTCCTCCCTGTACGGGGAGGTCAGCCAACTCCCCTTGAGCAACGGTACGGCGTACTGCTGATTGTCGCCCAGGCTCGGGCTTACCCCGTGCGGATCGTGGCAAGGTGTGCAGAGCCCATTAATCCGGTTTTTGTCATCGGGTGGGTTATTCATAGCTGAAGATGCGCCGAAATGCCCGCCCATTGTCGGTTTGAGCGCCTTATATGGATATCTTTGCTCGGCCCCGATAGTGTCGTTACCCATGTAGGTTGAATCCCAGTAGCCGAGGATTGCCTGGGATGCGCCAAAGGTGGATTGGTAGCCCCATGGTGTAGTATAGCCCCGGAATGTCTGTTTCGGAGCAGGAGCCAGGTGGCAGTCGAGGCAGAGTGAGGCCCCAGGGTTGCGGTAGTCCTTGTTGGCAGAAGAACCGCCGGCAATAGGTTTGTATGTGGTGGAGTAACCGCTGAAGCCGCGCGTTGTCTGTTTGAGTATTCCACCGCGATTGCGTCCGGTGGCGCTGGAATAGCGGCTGGTAATGCCTGCGACAGAGGAACCGTGGGAGTTATGGCAGTCGTAGCACTGGACGTTGGTGGATTTGCTCGTATCGGTTATGGCGCCGTCCAGACCTGTGGTGGTGTTCCATCCACGCTGGTTGCCGGCTGCATTGCCGTGGGAGGAAAGAGACTTGTTTAACCTTTTGTTGGCGCCGTTTATTGTAGAGTACTTGCCCCAGCGGGTCGTCTCGGTTCGGGCATAGCGTGCAGCGACACTGCCGCCGTCCCATGCGTATTTTCTCGGGGTGTTGCCGTCTCCGAAAGGCTCGACATCATTGTTAGAATTGCTGTGGCAGCCAAGGCAATGGTTGGTGGTCTTCTGTATCTCCTCCCTTGTGCCGTTTACCGTATATTGCACCGCGCTGGTCGTGCTGTAGAAGGTGGGGCGTGCGCCGGCGCCGTAGATCACCAGATTCACCGGTGAACCGGATGCCGGGGAGCCGCTGTGATAAAGGCCGTTTATGGAGCCGTCAACATTGGCTTCCCAGTGGCACTGATAGCATCTGTCGCTTGTCACCACTCCCTGGATATGGTGGGAGTTGGAGCTGTTAAACTGTGAAGTAATGGCGGCGCGTTTTCCCTGAACTACAGAATGGCAGATCAGGCACGCCTTGTCTCCCCATTGCGCTGTCTTGTATATGTCGGGATGGCACGCTATGTTTCCGCAGCGGCTGCCGTTTGCATCAGGTGTGAGGTCGAATACGACGCCATTCTTTTCGATCTCGATCACTCTGTTGATGTGGAAGGTGCTGTCGGCAATGGTCGTGTTGTCCGTGGTGGTCTTGTAATGGCACGAGGAACATCCCATCCTGTGGGCCGAGTGGCTGTTGGCTTTGGGATTGCCGCTGAGATAGACCGGCGGATTGCCGTGGCATCCGTTACAGCCGAGCGAAGTTCCCCATCTGGCTGCGGTTACCGGCGCTTCATATGGATATGTCTGCTTGTTGCCCGGGCTGTGGCAGTAGATATTGGAGCATGTCCCGAATATTCTTGATCCGCTCTGGCTGGGAAGGAAATTGGCGTTCCCTCCGGAGTAACTTCCCTCTCCAAGCAGTACGCTGATGCCACGGTTGGCGGCGCTGGTTGCATGGGAAAATGGCAAAGCATCTGTGGTATGGTCGGTATGGCACTTTACACATGAGTTCGGGTAGTAGCTCATGTGTTTGGTATGAGTTGGGGATGGGCCGGGAATGGTATGACAGGACACACAGTTGCCAGGGGAGTTGAACGGTACGCCCCCCCAAGAAGGTGTTTCGCTTTCAAAATGGCAGTTTACACTGGAACAAGTACCAAGAACGGGGTTTTTTGTCTGGAGCCAGGCGGACGTATTGTTATCATACGGATAATACGTGCTGTTCGGTGAATTGTTGATCCGGGCGGAAACCTTGATAAATCCATCACGATGTGAGGCTCTATACTCGTTGCTGCCGGAGTGGCACTTGGCGCAGGCCAGTTTTGTTGCTGCGGAGCCCATGTGATTGCGGTGGTTGCCCTGGAAACCGCCTGTCGTCGCTTCCCTCCCGGCAGTGTCCAATGGCCGCAAATCTATAGACGCGGGGGGCTTTGTTCCGTGGCATTCGTAACATTCAATCGCTGCCGTGGCCAGCGTGCTCCGGATCAGCAGGAAGAATAGTAAGGAAAAACTGATTGCAAGCAGTCGTCGCCCGTTATGAGTAGCTATATTGTTCAAAATTTCCCCCTACACCGGAAAAACTATCAAAGCCTCCGAATAAAACCATTTAAGGGCAAAAAGATACTGGGAAACAGCTTTGGTTAAAGCTAACTAATTAAATAAGCTGTTTTGTTTCAGTATCTTAAAGAAAGTGTTCAGTCTTTTTCCGATAATTAAATGCGAAATGGCGTAACCTGGTGTAGAATTTTCAGTAACTGCCATAAAACATTGGTTCTGATATGGAAACATTAATAAGTTGCAATTGGATGCAAATAACCTGCCAATTTTAAAATCATCCAATGTTGTGTTGTTGTAACCCCCTAATTGTTAAAATGATTTTATTATAATGTCCTGGATTGGTTTCGAAAAAATAATTTGCCGCTATTTGCACCCAGTTGTTTCCTGAGCCATATTTATTCAATAAATCAGCACGTTGCTTGATTCAAAAAAACTTCATTGACAAAACAATGCCAGTCATGATTTATTGCGGCCTCTCTATTGACGTAACTATTTAAAATAGCTTGAATAATTTTAGTTTAGCTAAATATTTCAAGTGCTGTTTACGCAATTTTAGAACCCAAATAATTCACCATATCAGGAGGCTTTACGTGCAGAAGCATAAATTTCACAAAGTCATGGCTGCCAACCGTGGCGAGATCGCCATCCGTATCTTCCGAGCTTGCACCGAGCTGGGTATCGGTACCGTGGCTATTTATTCCGAAGAGGACAAGCTCTCGTTGCATCGTTACAAAGCGGATGAGGCCTATCTGATCGGCAAGGGCAAGGCACCCATTGACGCCTACCTGGGTATTGACGAAATCATCGCTCTGGCGCTCAAGGCCGATGTGGATGCAATCCATCCCGGTTACGGCTTTCTGGCGGAAAACGCCGAGTTTGCCGAAAAATGCGAGGCCAACGGTATAGCCTTCATAGGACCTACGGCTGAGATGCAACGCGCTCTGGGGGATAAGGTTGCCGGGCGCAAGGCGGCCATTGCGGCTGGTGTCAGCGTCGTGCCAGGCACCGAGGAGCCGATCGAGAAGGAGGAGGAAGCCCTCAAGTTTGCCAAGGAGCACGGCTACCCGATCATCATCAAGGCTTCGGCCGGCGGCGGCGGGCGCGGCATGCGCGTGGCCCACAACAAGAAAGAGCTCATTGAAGGCTTGGTGGCTGCCGCCAGCGAGGCAAAGGCCTCCTTTGGCAATGCGGCCGTGTTTCTGGAACGCTACCTGGCCAACCCCAAGCATATCGAGGTGCAGGTGCTGGGCGATAATTACGGCAACCTGGTGCACTTCTTCGACCGGGATTGCTCCGTGCAGCGACGTCATCAGAAGGTGGTCGAGTTCGCCCCCTCCCTTTCCCTGACCCAGGCCCATCGCGAGCAAATCTGCACGGCAGCCCTCAAGATCGCCAGCCAGGTCAAGTATCGCAACGCCGGCACAGTGGAATTCCTGGTGGATCAGGAGGGAGATCACTACTTCATCGAGATGAATCCCCGCATCCAGGTGGAACACACCGTGACCGAGATGATCACCGGCCGCAACCTGGTGAAGAACCAGATTCTGGTGGCCTGCGGCCACAAATTGTCCGACCCGGAGATCAACATTCCTTCCCAGTCCGCCATTGACATGCGCGGTTATGCCATTCAGTGCCGTATTACCACCGAGGACCCGGACAACAACTTTGCCCCGGACTTCGGTACCCTGACCACCTACCGTTCAGCGGCCGGCTGCGGCATCCGTCTGGATGCGGGTAACGCCTTCACCGGCGCCAAGATCACCCCGCACTACGATTCATTGCTGGTCAAGGTCAGCTCCTGGGGCCTGACCTTCCAGGATGCTGCCCATATCATGAACCGCGCCCTGCAGGAGTTTCGCGTGCGCGGCGTCAAGACCAACATCGGCTTTCTGGAGAATGTCATCACCCACCCGGTCTTTCTCAAGGGGCAGTGTGACACCTCTTTCATCGAGAAACACCCCGAGCTGCTCAAGGTCCGCGAAAAGAAAGACCGCGCCAGCAAGGTGCTCAACTTCCTGGGCGAGGTGATCGTCAATGGCTCGCCAGGCATTGTCAAACCGCTCAAGTCGGTCGAGCTGATCGAGGCACGCGTGCCTGAGATCGATTACAGTCAGCCGCGGCCGTCGGGCAGTCGTGACCTGTTTATGACACTGGGAGCCGAGGGTCTGTCCAAGTGGATTCTGGAGCAGAAAAAACTGCTGCTGACCGACACCACCATGCGCGATGCGCACCAATCCAACCTGGCCACCCGCGTGCGTACCTACGACCTGCTCAAGATCGCCGAGCCGACCTCGTACCTGGGGGCCGATCTGTTTTCGCTGGAGTGCTGGGGTGGCGCAACCTTCGACGTCTCCATGCGCTTCCTCAAGGAAGACCCCTGGCAGCGCCTGCACAAATTGTCAGAATCGATCCCCAACATACTTTTCCAGATGCTGCTGCGCGGCTCCAATGCCGTGGGTTACACCAACTACCCGGACAATGTGGTGGAAAAGTTCGTGGAAGAGGCGGCCAATTCCGGCGTGGACATCTTCCGCGTATTCGATTCCCTCAATTGGACGACCGGCATGCAGGTCGCCATGGAAGCGGTGCGCAAATCAGGCAAGATCTGTGAGGCTTCCATCTGTTACACCGGCGATATCAACGATCCCAAACGTGATAAATATCCTCTGGAATACTACGTGAACATGGCCAAGGAGCTGGAGAAGATGGGCGCCCACATCCTGGCAATCAAAGATATGGCCGGTCTCCTGAAACCACTGGCAGCATACAAGCTGGTCAAGGCGCTGAAGGAAAATATCGGCATCCCGGTCCACCTGCATACCCACGACACCTCCAGCAACGGCAGCGCCACGCTGCTCAAGGCAACCGAAGCCGGGGTGGATATCGTCGATGCTGCCCTGTCCTCCCTGTCCGGCCTTACTGCCCAGCCCAATCTGAATGCCCTGGTGGCGACCCTGGAGGGGAGCGAGCGCGATCCCCAGGTTAATGCCCCTGGCCTGCAGAAGCTGGCCAACTACTGGGAAACGGTGCGCGACTACTATGCCCCCTTTGAATCCGGCCTGAAAAGCGGCACGGCCGAGGTCTATCACCATGAGATCCCGGGCGGCCAGTACTCCAACTACAAGCCGCAGGTGGCCGGCCTGGGTCTGATCGAGCGCTGGGACGAGTGCAAGGAGATGTACCACAAGGTCAACATGATGTTCGGCGACATCGTCAAGGTTACGCCCTCATCCAAGGTTGTGGGCGACATGGCCATGTTCCTGGTCAAGAACAACCTGGAGCCGGAGGATGTCTTTACCTCAACAGAGGAACTGGCATTCCCGGAGTCGGTTGTGGGCATGTTCAAGGGGATGCTGGGGCAGCCTTACCAGGGGTGGCCCGAGGAGTTGCAACGGATCGTCCTCAAAGGTGAACAGCCGATCACCTGCCGCCCCGGTGAACTCCTGGAGCCGGTTGATTTCGACGAGGAGCGGCTCAAGCTGGAGGAAAAGGTTGGCCACAAGGTGGACGACAAAACGCTCGTTTCCAATATTCTCTACCCCAACGTCTATCCGGAGTTTGACAAACATCGTCAGGATTTTTCCGACACATCGGTGATTCCCACGCCGATATTCTTCTACGGCCTGGAGCCGGGGCAGGAGACCTCCCTGGATATAGAGCCGGGTAAGACCCTGATCATCAAGCTCAACGCCATCGGCAAGGTGCAGAAGGATGGAAACCGCCCTGTGTACTTCGAGCTGAACGGCAACACCCGTTCCGTTGTGGTGCGCGACCAGTCGGTGCAAAGCGACGAGAAAGCGGCCGAGAAGGCGGACAAGGGCAATGCCAACCACATCGGCGCACCCATGCCGGGCAAGGTGCTCAAGGTGTCTGTCAAGGCCGGCGACGTGGTCAAGGCGGGGGATGTTCTGATGGTCACCGAGGCCATGAAGATGGAGACCAACATCAAGGCCAAGGCTGACGCTACGGTGGTGGAGGTGAAGTTCAAAGAGGGCGGCAAGGTGGAGAAAGAGGACCTGGTAATCGTGATGGGTTGATTGATGGCGGCCCCATGCGGCCGCGGATCATTCGTTAGATATACTCAAATGGCCACAGGAAAATCTGTGGCCATTTTTCTTTTACAGGTTAAACGGCACCGTTTTTCACTTCAGCAACAATCCTGCCATCGCTGACCTCCAGGATTCTGTCGAACCCATCCACCATGCGGTGGTCGTGGGTGACGACCATGATGGCGGAATGGTTGTCCACCGCCAGTTTCTTCAACAGATCCATGACGTTCTTGCCGTTTTCCGTATCGAGCGCCGCGGTCGGCTCATCAGCCAGGATCACCCTGGGACGATTGGCCAGCGCCCGGGCAATCGCCACCCGCTGGGATTCCCCCCCGGAAAGGGCGGTCGGGTAGTTGTTGACCCGGTGCCCCAGGTTGAGCGCATTCAGCAGTTCAACGGAGCGCAATTTGGCGTCGTTGCGTGTCAGGCCATTAATCTCCAGAGCCACCATCACGTTTTCCTGTGCGGTCAGAAACGGGATCAGGTTGTGCGCCTGGAAGATGAAGCCGAGCTTTTCCCGGCGCATCCGCTTCAGGTCGATGCCGTTGTGCCAGCCTTCATCGGCGACGGTCGTGCCGTCGATAACGACCCTGCCGTGGGTTGGCTCATTGATCAGGCCGATGCAGGTCAGCAGCGTGGTCTTGCCCGAACCGGATGGACCCAGTATAGCGACCAGTTCTCCCGGTTTGACCTTGAAGGTCGCGTCCTGAAGGGCGGTCACAACGGTCTCGCCCTTGCCGTAGATCTTCGTCAGATTGTCCACTTCTATTGCATACATGCTTTTATCCACCCAGTGCCTCCGCCGGCTCAACCTTCAAAGCCTTTCGAATCCCCACAAAGCTTGAAAGTGTGCAGATAGCCATGACAATCACAAACAGCGATTGCAGGTCAAAGGCTTCCAGAACGATCCGGCGGGGAAATTTTTCATAGGTCAGCAGGATCGTGAGATAGCCGATTGCATAGGCCAGAACCCCCATCAGCAGCGACTGCTGCAGGATCATGCCGATAATCACCCGGTTCTGGGAGCCGATCAGTTTAAGCGTTGCGATCACCCGGATCTTGTCCAGGGTTGAGGTGTAGATGATCAGGGAGATGATCACCGCCGAGATGATCAGCAGGATCACCCGGAAAAGCCCCAATTGCATCCTGGCCTTTTCGATCATACCCTTGGCCAGGATCGCGGTCTGCTCCGTGTCGGAGATGGCCCGCAGCTGGTTCCAGCGCTGGATCCGCTCCTGCGTACCTTTCAGGTCGGCACCGGGCGCCAGTCTTACCATGACCGCATTGACCGTGTGGGTGGACTCGGTGGTGGCGGTGATGCTCTGCCTGAGAAGTTCCGCCTGCTGCGGGGATAGCGCTTTATTCCCGGCCACCCCGTCCTTGATTTTTGCCCGTTCATTCCTGATGGCGTGATTGCTCTTTTTGAATTGTATCTCCTGGGCGTCTGCCAGGGTAACATATGCAGCAGGGTCGCCGCTGGAGGAGACGATATTCTCCGATATTCCGACAACGCTGTACTCATTCTGCCCCAGCCGGATCTTCTCCCCCAGATCAATCTTCATGGACTTGGCCACCACCATTTCATAATGTTTCTGGCGGATGTTCCGGCCGGCAATAATGCCTGGCGGTCCACCGAAACTGTCCAGGGCGTAACCGATCAGGAAAAAACGGAACGGTTTGTTGTTGCGCTCGATCTGTATGGTTTGAAAGGCCACCGGGGAAACTGCCGCCACGCCTGGAACCGCCGCGATCCTGTATCTGGTTTCTTCCGGGATGCGTGAACTTTCGGCAAACGGGCCGTTGGTCCCCTGCTGGACGACCCAGATGTCAGCCTTGTTTGCGTGCAGTATTGCCAGGGCGTCGGCGATCAGCCCACGGTAGATCCCTCCCATGCTGATCACGACCCCCAGCAGGAGTCCCAGTCCGATGGATGTCAGGATGAATCTGCCCCGGTGGTAGCGTATGTCGCGGATGGCAAGATTCATTGCAGCCGGACCTTCATGCCGTCGCGGAATTTGGCCAGCTGCGGTTTAGCAGCGACAACAACCCGCTCTTTCCCGTCAAGCCCGCCCGTAATCTCGGTAAAATC
>Ga0209212_1005259_pt1 | contig 15539 bp, 12 predicted proteins | sample RifGroC2_FD_183996 | JGI IMG/M metagenome (GOLD analysis project Ga0209212, IMG submission 183996) | Groundwater microbial communities from Rifle, Colorado, USA - Groundwater C2 (SPAdes) (version 2) | ecosystem: Environmental > Aquatic > Deep subsurface > Groundwater | place: Rifle, Colorado... | reverse complement strand
CATAAATGAGGGTTGTTACCGCACATACCATGCAGGAAATCGACAAGCAGGCCATTGAGGAGTTCGGTATTCCCGGACTGACATTGATGGAAAACGCGGGCCGATGCTGCGTGGAGGAGATCATTGCCGAGTTCGGGCTCAAAGGGAGCAACCGCGCGGTTATCCTGGCCGGAAAAGGAAACAACGGCGGCGACGGTTACGTCATCGCGCGACTGCTCAGCCAAAAGGGCTGGAGCGTCAAGGTGTTTATCATTGCCGAGCGCGAACAGATTTCCGGTGACGCAGCCGTCAACCTGGACAAACTGCCGCCAAACATGATCAACTACTGTCCCCATGAAGGCCAACTCCCTGACCTGCACATGGAGGAGATCTTTCAGGCCGATGTCATTGTGGACGCCATGCTGGGCACGGGCCTGCGCAGCGACGTCGCGGGTGTCTATCTGGAAGTCATCCAATTGGTCAATGCATCGGGACGGCCGATCCTTTCCGTGGATATCCCATCAGGCATCCACGGCACAACCGGCAGGATCCTGGGTGATGCGATCCGGGCCTACATCACCGTCACCTTTGCTTTTGCCAAGCTTGGACATGTACTTTATCCCGGCGCCGAACACACCGGCAGACTGGTCATTGCAGACATCGGTATCCCCCGGAAGGTTATGGATAGCGCCTCCGGATACGAATTTCTCAATGATGAGATCATATGTCCCATGCTGCACCGCCGTGACCGCAGAGCCCATAAGGGTCATTTCGGCCATTGCCTGATCATCGCCGGTTCGACCGGCAAGACCGGCGCTGCCGCGCTGTGCACCAACAGTGCCGTACGGGCAGGTTCCGGGCTGGTAACCCTGGCTGTTGCCGAAAGCCTCCACAGCATCATGGAGATCAAGACAACCGAGGCCATGACCGTGCCGTTGCCCGATTCCGGCAACGGACACCTGACCAGCAGCGCCTTTACTGCCATAGAAAAGCTGCTTGACGGCAAGGATGCCGTCGCACTCGGTCCCGGCCTGGATCGCCGGCCGGGAACCACCGCCCTGGTGCAGAAACTGATCGAAACGGTCACGGTCCCATTGGTGATCGATGCCGATGCCCTTAATGCTCTTGCTGAAGATTTAACCGTACTGCGGCGCAAAAAATCCGCCAATGTCATACTCACCCCGCATCCCGGCGAGATGGGCCGACTGCTGGGTACATCCATTCCCGATGTGGAGGCAATCCGCATCTCGGTTGCCCAGGAATTTGCCCGTAATTACGGGATTTATCTGGTTCTCAAGGGAGCCCGCACCATCATCGCCTCGCCGAACGGCACCGCCGCCATCAACAGCACCGGCAATCCGGGCATGGCCACCGGCGGCATGGGTGATGTCCTGACCGGAATAATAGCTTCACTCCTGGGCCAGGGCTATACCGGTGGTGATGCCTGCCGACTGGGGGTATTTATTCACGGTTATGCGGCCGACATGGTGGCACAAGACAAGGGCGAGATCGGCATCAACGCCGGGGATGTCCAGGAAATGCTGCCCTACGCATATAACAAGCTGCTTAAGAACAGACTGCTCTCAAATTTTTCGGTGTTTGGGGACCTGTAATTCCGATTTAAAATGAATAAACCACACAAGGAGAAGAATTCATGCAGACTGTTGCCGATATCATGACCAAGGACGTTAAAACAGTAAAGCGCGAGACCACCATACGCGAGTTGGCAAACAAGTTCGAGACACTCCATTTCGGCAGTCTGCCGGTGGTTGATGACGCCGGCAATCTGGTCGGTATCGTTTCTTCCTCCGATCTTATCGAACAGGGCCGAAACCTGCACATCCCTACCGTCATATCCCTGTTCGACTGGGTTATCCCCCTGGGCGGAGAGCGGAGCCTGGAGCGTGACCTGCAGAAAATCACCGCCCAGACCGTTGGTGAGGTCTGCTCCACCGAGGTGGTAACCATCAGTCCAGACGATCCAGTCAGCACTGCGGCAGACAAGATGAGTACCCACAAACTGCACGCCCTGCCGGTGGTTGAGGGTGGCAAACTGGTGGGGATTGTCGCCCGTATCGACATCATCCGCAACCTGATTGCAAAATGAACCGATTGGCCCTGACATCCAACTCGTCCTGCGAGACCGAGGAACTGGGCCGCCGACTCGGGTCGCTCCTGACCAGGGGGACATTCATTGCCCTGCATGGTGAACTGGGCAGCGGCAAGACCTGTTTTACCCGGGGTGTTGTTGCCGCGGCTGCGCCGGAAAGCGCGCACCTGGTGGCCAGCCCGACCTTTGCCATCATGAACGAGTATCCCGGCACGGTCCCGATCTATCATTTTGATTTTTACCGCCTGACCAATTGTCATGAGATTGCTGAACTGGGATTTGATGAATATCTGCACGATAACGGCATCTGTATTGCCGAGTGGTCGGAACGGCTGGGCGAGCTGCTGCCGCCCGATTACCTGAGCATTACCTTTGAACATGCAGGCGATGATCAGCGACATATCGTCTTTGCAGCCAATGGACCGGAAACAGCCGGTCTGCTGAACCAGCTTGCCACGTTGGGATAACCTGTTATTCCAATTTCTAATCAAGGATGAAATCAAGGCGGCGAGGATTGAGGCGACAAAGGCTTACAGCACGTACGTTGAGGAGTCGAAGACGAGCCAACGAAGATAGCGCCTTGATTTGGAATTGGTATTATATTTTCTTTGACCTGAGAACCTGTTATCTGATATAGAACCAAATTCTACCTGTACTATTTCCGCTACAACATATGCGAAGGAGAGAGCTGTATGGCACTAGTAGTCCAGAAATATGGCGGCACATCGGTCGGCACCACTGACCGTATCAAGAATGTCGCCAAACGGGTCATCAAGACCTACGATGCCGGCAATGACGTGATTGTGGTCGTATCGGCCATGTCGGGCGAAACAAACAAGCTGGTGGCGCTTGCCAACGAGATCAGCGAAATTCCCGACGGCCCGGAATACGATGTGGTAGTGGCAACCGGAGAGCAGGTCACCATCGGCCTCCTGTCCATGTGCCTGAAGTCCATGGGGTACAAGGCCAAGTCCTACCAGGGCTGGCAGGTTCCCATCATCACCGACAATACCGCCACCAAGGCCCGTATAGAGAGCATCGACGACAAGAATATCCGCGCCGATCTCAAGGAAGGAACCATTGTGATCGTGGCCGGCTTCCAGGGCATGGATGCCAACGGCCGGGTCACCACCCTGGGGCGTGGCGGTTCGGACACATCAGCCGTGGCCATTGCTGCAGCGCTCAAGGCTGATGTCTGCGAGATTTACACCGATGTGGACGGCGTCTACACCACCGACCCCAACGTCTGCAAAGAGGCCCGCAAGGTCGAGAAGATCTCCTATGACGAGATGCTGGAACTGGCGAGCCTCGGGGCCAAGGTGCTCCAGATTCGTTCGGTGGAATTTGCCAAAAAATATAACGTGGACGTGCATGTCCGCTCAAGTCTCAATGAAAATACCGGTACCATGGTTACCAGGGAGGATAAGGATATGGAAGGGATTCTCGTTTCAGGGGTTGCATACGACAAGAATGAGGCCAAAATTGCCGTCATGGGGGTACCCGACAAACCGGGTATCGCTGCCAAGATCCTCACACCGCTCTCCGATGCCGCTATTTCGGTGGACATGATCGTTCAGAACGTAAGCCAGGCCGGAATGACCGACTTCACCTTTACCGTGACCAAGGCCGACCTGAAACAGGCCCTGCTGATCACCAACGAGGTTGCCAAGGGCATTCAGGCCAAAGAGGTCATTGCCGATGAAAACATCAGCAAGGTTTCCATCGTCGGCCTCGGGATGCGCAGCCACGCCGGTGTCGCCACCCAGATGTTCGCCGCCCTGGCAGCCAACAACATCAACATCCAGATGATTTCGACCTCGGAGATCAAGATCGCCGTTGCCATTGACGAAAAATACACCGAGCTGGCCGTGCGCGTACTGCACGAAACATTTGGCCTGCAAGGCTGATTCAGACCGGAAGCCGCAGTAATATACAACCCCGTCGGATTATTCCGGCGGGGTTTTTTGTATCGTCAAGGAGACCAGTATGGACAAACAATGTTTTTTCACCTACCACAACGGCGCCCTGGAAGCGCTGCCAGGAAAGGTAGTTCGCGAATTCCCCCTGCAGTTGATCGTCAATGGCCGGGAGATCGCAACCCTGATCGGATCGCCCCACGACCTGCGTCATCTCGTGGCCGGATTTCTGCGCCTGCAGGGTTTTGTCAAATCATTGGACGACTTCAAGATGTTCAGCGTCTGCGAGGATTTCGGAACGGCCAATGTTCAGATCAAGGGAGAACTTCCGGAGCGTCTCAAACCGGTACTGACCTCCGGTTGCGGTACCGGTATCAGCTTCAGCATGCCTGAAGTTCTGTCACAATCCTCTGACCAGCAAATGGTACTGGATAAAATCAGACCTGACCATATCTTTGCCCTGATGGATGAACTGGCCAAACAGGCCGACAACTACCGCAGCCATGGCGGCATCCACTCGGCAGCAGTCGGGCGGGAAGGCAAGCTGTTGCTGTACGCCGAGGACCTGGGCCGACACAACACCCTGGATCGCATCGCCGGTGAGGCGCTCTTCAAAAGCATCGAACTGGCCGGAACCATGCTGGTGACCTCGGGCCGTATTTCCACCGAGATGGTTGCCAAGGCAGCACTGTTGGGGGTACGGATGATCGCTTCGCGCACCTCCCCCACCGACATGGCGGTCAAGCTTTGCGACCAGAGCGGCATCTGCCTGGCGGGCTATGTGCGCGGCGGGAAGTTCACGGTCTACAGCCACCCTGAGTACATCGAGGAATACCCGCAAGAGAACAAGATCGAGGGGGTTACAGGCGTCATCCTGGCCGGCGGCAATTCCCGGCGCATGGGCACGAACAAGGCGCTGCTCAAGATGGGCGACACACCGCTGATCGAAGGTGTCTACCGCACCCTGGCCGCACTCTTTCACGAAGTCATCATCGTTACCAATACGCCGGAGGAATATGCCTTCATCCCCTGCCGCAAGGTATCGGACATCTACCCCGCAACAGGTGCTATCGCCGGACTTCATGCCGGTTTGGTCGCAAGCCGCACAGAGCGGGTCTTTGTTACAGCCTGCGACATGCCCTTCCTTAATCCGGGCCTGATCAGACAGCTCTGCGATTGCAGTGACGAGGTCGATGCAATAGTTCCGGTAAATAGAGAAGGCTTGCGCGAACCGCTCCACACGGTCTATGCCAGATCCGTAGCGGATACGGCCCGGGAGATCATCGAACAAGGCGATAAAAGCATCCTGATCCTACTGGACCGGATACGTACGCGGCTGGTGACGCAGGAAGCATTCAGCTCCATAGCCGCTGCTGAGGAGTCCTTCCGCAATGTGAACACACCTGAGGAATTCGGGGGTTTACATGGGGGCAGCAGTGCGCTGGGCACGCTTTCGAACCCGCAGGCCGGCGAAAAAGGCGCTCAAAAGAGTTGAACATTCCGCTTCCAGGATTCTCGGCAGCAGTTGGACGCTGTGGTTAAGGCGGGGATCATTGGAAAGGTCGTACAGCGAACCGGCTGCACCCCCCTTGGGGTCGTAGCAACCAAAGACCACGGCGGGGATGCGTGACAGGATGATGGCTCCCATGCACATGGTACAGGGTTCCAGAGTCACATAAAGTTTTGTGTCAAGCAGCCGCCAGGAACCGAGTTTCCTGGCGGCTTTTCTTATGGCAATCAGTTCGGCATGAGCGGCCGGGTCCTGGGTGGTTTCACGCAGGTTATGGCCGCGGGCGATAATTTTGCCGTCCCGCACGATTACGCAGCCGATCGGGACCTCATCCTTTGCCTCGGCCTTGCCTGCCTCGGCGATTGCCCGACGCATCCAGTATTCATCTGTTTTATCCGACATGGTCGGAATTTAACATAACAGCACAGTACGGGCAAAGGAAAAACCATTCACATTAAAAACTTTACTCCTTATAAATTAATGGTATAACACGAATATATTGTGCATCAACGTCTGAGAAGGGGAAAACATGAAAAAGAGAGCATTGAGCACAGTCTTGTTTTTTGTGTTGTGCCTTGGGATGAGCGGAACGGTCCGGGGAGAGGAAGAGCCCGTTTCCCCCGAAAGTACGGTGGTGGCGTACAACAGCCATAACGATAACAAAGATCTGCTCATGTTTTTCGAAGAGCAGGATCTGGTTACAGCGACCAAGCGCCACACCACACTGCGCAAGGCCCCTGCCACGGCTTCCATCATCACTGCAGACGAGATCAGAAACATGGGGGCACGCAACCTGCTGGACGTACTGAAGATGGTTCCAGGTGTCGGCATATCCACCAACGAGTTCGGTGCTAACATGGTCGAGGTTCGTGGAATCAGAACGGCGACCGTTGAAAAGATCCTGGTCATGATCGATGGACATTCCCTGAACAAAAACTTTACCGGCAGTGCCTTGTATAATGTTGATGATATGCTGCCCATGGAAAATATCAGGCAGGTGGAAGTGGTGCGGGGTCCCGGTTCGGCGCTCTATGGCAACAGCGCCTTTGTGGCCACCATAAACATCATCACCCGCAATGCCGAGGAGATCGACGGCCTGGAGGTGAAGGCCGGCGGCGGCAGTTACGACAGCTTCAAGGGGAACCTGGTCGGCGGCAAGGCCGTCGGCGACAAGCTCACTGTTGCCGGCAGCCTGGACCATTACCAGACCAACGGCCCGAAATTAACGGTCGAGGCCGACACTCTGACCGGCACCCCCTTTTCTGTGGCACCCGGCTTCCCAGACCTGAAATTTCGACAGACAGACGCATTCCTCAAGATCGGCTATGGCGATTTCTCTTTCCGGGGCCAATATATCACCAGAAAAAAGAACCTATTCATCGGACTCTCGTCCGCCCTTTCCGACGATTTGAGCAAAGACAGTGTTGAAAGTTACTGGGGTGAGGCGGCCTATAATCTCCACTTGGGGGAAGGACTCACAGCGAATATGAAGCTGTATTACGATCATTACGAACAGGACCCGTTTGTCAAGCTTTTCCCTTCCGGTTTTCTCGGCTCTTTCCAGGAAGGCGTGATCGCCAGACCGTTAGTCAAAGACCGGACCATTGGCGGTGAATTGCAGATTGATTGGGATGCCTTCAAGGGGAATCATCTCATCGCAGGAGTTTCCTATGAGGATTTGCGCCAGTATGACGTCAAGCTACTGGCTAACTACAACGCAACCTTGACCGACCTGGGCCGCTTGCAGGAAGTCGCCAACTGGAACAAGAACGCCACCCGCCAGATCTGGGCGCTCTATCTGCAGGATGAATGGCAGCTGCCCTACGACGTCAACCTGACGGCCGGTGTACGTTACGATCATTACAGTGATTTCGGCGATACCGTTAATCCAAGGGTTGGCCTGGTATGGAGCTTCCTTGAGAATGCCGATCTAAAGCTGCTTTATGGCCGAGCCTTCCGGGCACCCAACTTCCAGGAACTCTACAATATCAACAACCCGGTGGTGGTTGGCAACCCCGAACTCAAGCCGGAGCGGATCGAAACCTATGAAGCCGGCCTGGCGTGGCGTCTCAACCGTTACTTTGCCGCAAACTTTAACTACTTTTACAGCATTATAGATGACCAGATCGGTTGGAATACATCAACCACGCCCGCCGTCAATGCCAATATCGGCAAATCAGAGACCCAAGGGATCGAGCTGGGTATAAATGGCACCTATGAGACGGACATCTATTGGAAGCTGAGCTATGCCTGGCAGGACCCCCGTGATGCAAAGACCGACCGCCGTCTGCCGTATGTACCTTCGCACCGTGCCTCGGCCAGCGTAAACTATGCCCCGATAAAATACCTGAACCTTCACACCGACGTACTCTGGACCGGGCCTCGACCGCGCGACAAAGGTGACAGCCGGAAGGAAATGCCCGCCTATACCACTGTTGATCTGGCCGTAACGCTAAAAAACTTTTTCAGTACACTGGAGATTCAAGGCGTGGTTCGCAATCTTTTTGACCAGCGCTACGATGACCCGGATACCTCCGGGGGTGCGGTGAATCTTGCCGGGACAGGTCCAAAAGTCCCTGGTGATTTCCCTAGGGAAGGAATTTCCTGGTTTGTGACCGCATCGTACAGGTTTTGATATCGAGCTGGGGTTTGCCTGGCGGTTGGACCCGGCAGTTTTTTGATAAACTGCCGGGTTTTTGTTTGATATTTGTGGCGTTACTTTCAGTGCTCGGAAACTTCATGAAATGTAAAACTATTGGTTACCTTCCTACTGTTTGGGCCGTTGCCACTGACGCTTTGGAACCCCTTCGTACTTGATATGGGCACACGACAAAGGAAATAATGCCCCTTCCGGGCGTTGTGCGCTTTCAATATAACAAGGGGGCATCCCGGCCAGAAAGGCGGGAAACACAAACAGATAGTATTCATGGGGCGATAGCCCCAGATCGGCACACATGGCGGCAGTTATGGCTCCATAATTCATACTTAATCTAAAACGACCGACGTGCAAAAATTCGTTAATCGCAAAGGCCAGCCGCACATGCGGACCATTGTCGAGGCCTAGAGTTTTGGCCAGTGCCATAAATGGCGCAATGCGCTCGTCACCTGATGCCAGGGGTCGGCCATAACCGGCAATGCCCCGGTATTTTTTTAACTCACCCTTCACACAGTCTGTCAACTCTGCTCCGTTGTCCAATGCTTTGCGTGTACGAGTTACAAAGTCGATTGCCCTTATATCTATTCCGCGGCCATAGATCGCAGCCTCGGAAACGGCGAGAGCCGCTGCAATTCCAAGGGTGCCGGTGCTGCGTGCGCTTCCTGCCAGCGACGCCACCCGGTTGTTCCAGATTCTGGCATCAGGATAGCTGGTATAAGCCCAGACGGCGTGAAGAAGGCGCACTTGCTGTGTGGTGAAACGCCGGCCTGTTATGCCGAAAGCATAGAGTTCTACCCAATCCACGTCTTTCAGTTCCGCGTGCAGATCGTGGCCGCGAAAAACCGCCCGTTCGCCGGGGAAACAGGCCCCCATGCTGCTCTTAAGACGGTCGGCGCTCTCCTGCAACAGTTCAGGTCCGTTCATACTTCCTCCCTAGCCGGATCGTTCTCCAACTCAACAGTGAAGAATGGGAATTTCTTGTGGCCATACTGCCACTGTTCCAATGCATGGGCTGCTGCGCCAGGCAGTCGCAACAACAGGTGGAGCATCTCCCCCTGCTCCGGCGTAAAGCACAGGTCGCAGAAAGCTGCTGCGACCACACCACTCATGGCCAGCGGATGACCTGCGGCAGCCTCAAGTTTTATCCGGTTCGCCTCCAGCCAGGGAAGATGCGATTCGGTACTCATTCCGGCAAGGATAGCAAGGGTCTGCACCACAGTGGTTGTGACACCGACGCCATGCGGCTCAAAGCCTGGAGGGTGTTCCGGCGTCGGCCAAATGGAGGCAGTATCATCGGGGAGGGCAGCAAGTCGGCTCTGCCAGATTTCAAGGTCTGTGCCGCATGCGTTCCACCCCTCCATCGCCAGAAACACCTCGCGACCTCCGGAGAGCTGTCCCGCCCCGACACCCAACGCAGCGATCAGGCAGGCAGCAGCAGTAGATCCGCCGACGCCGCCGCACATTGCAGCATGCACCGAAGGATCTCGCGGTCCCGGGTTGGCCAGCGCCACAGCCACCGCTTCAAGCAGATCCGCCTGCTCGCTCGCGGGCATCTCGCCCCGGAAAAGAAGATGTAGCATTTCCACCCAGCGCGCCTGGCCAAGCATAGCGCCGTAGACATCATAGCCATGGCAATAGGCAGCCTTGGTGGCAAAGGGGTTGTCCGGTTCCGGTTCTTCCAGCCAGATACGGGTGCGGATCTGCTCGGTTTTTTTCTCATTTCTCATTTAATCACCTGTAACCACCATAAGCACCGAGTTGCATGTAATAGATGAATATCAGATCATATTTTAATTAAACACAAATGACATATTTTTTTTAATTTGTAAATTATATATAAACGTTTTAAAAGCGTACTGTATAACATCATATATTAATTAATTTAATGGAGGTGGTGATGAATGCTGCGGAGGTGATTGTCAATTCCCTCGAAAAACATGGTGTTGAGTATGTCTTCGGCGTTCCCGGCGGAGCCATCGAACCTCTCAATAACGCCCTGCACAAAAGCGATATCAAGGTGATCGTGGCAAAGCACGAACAGGGCGCAGCCTTCATGGCCGACGGCTTTGCACGAGTCAGCGGGAATATAGCGGTATGCTGCAGCACAGCCGGGCCTGGGGCAACAAACATGATCACCGGAATCGCATCATCTTTTGGGGATTCCATTCCGGTGATCGCCCTGACCGGGCAGGTATCCACATCCTTGTTCGGCAAAGGCGCTATCCAGGAATTTTCCGTGCAAAGCTTCGGCATTGTCAGCATCTACGTTCAGTTTTCGAAATACAGCGATATCGTCATCAATGAAAACAAGGCCGGAGAGATGATCTCCAGGGCACGCAGACTTGCCTTGACCGGCAGAAAGGGCCCGGTTCACCTGAATCTTCCCGCTGACATCATGAAACGGAAGGTTACGGACGATAAGCATGAAAGATGCAGTACCACCCAGGTAATGGGATTTGACCGGGAAGCGGTCAAAGAGGCCGCGCGCCTCCTCCTTGGCGCAAAACGACCGGTCATTGTTGCAGGCTGGGGTACGGTCCAGTCACGGGCCGACCTGGAACTTCTGGAGCTCGCCGAGATGATGGATCTCCCCGTAGCCACCTCGCCGAAAGCCAAGGGCATTCTTAGCGAGTCGCATCCGCTTTCCCTGGGAGTGCTGGGATTCGCCGGATCTCCGGTCTCAAAGGAATATATCATCAAGAGAGATGTGGATGTAATGCTTGCTGTAGGGACAAGCTTCAATGAGTTCGTAACCTCTGGCTGGGATAAACGATTATTACCGATGAAATCGCTGATCCATATCGATATCGACAGCAATGAAATCGGTAAAAACTTTTATATCGATGTCGGGATCGCGGGCGATGCCAAGACGGTCCTGCGGGAGCTTATCTATGAACTGCACAGGAAAAACAAGCGGAAGAAGGTAAGAGACGACAGGCGCAAAGAGGTGCAAAACATAAAAGAGGATTTAACGGTAAAAAGCAGAAAATTGAACAAAATGCCCTATAACCCGCAGAGACTGATTATGGACCTGTCCGAAGCCATGCCGGAAGGGACGATCTATTTTGTGGACAACGGCAACAGCATGGCCTGGGCAATCCGCCATCTCAACATAACCAGCCCCTATTCGTTTTATGTCGGCCTCGGTTTCGCCTCCATGGGTTTTGCAGTGGCAGCGTCAATCGGCGCCAAGCTTGCCTCTGGAAACAGGCCTGTTGTCGCCCTGGTCGGTGATGGTTCTTTCCTGATGAACGGCATGGAAGTTTCCACGGCGGTTAATTACAATATCCCGGTCATATGGGTGGTGATGAACAACTCCATGCTCGGCATGGTTTACCATGGCAGGAAGCTTGCCGGAATTCCCGAGGGGATTGAATCCACGTTCAAGCCGGTCGATTTTGTAAAACTCGCGGAGGGTTTCGGTGCACGGGGAATCAGAATCACACAACCGGGAGAGATAAACAGGGAAATGATGGCTGAGATCATCTCAGCAGGAGTACCCACCGTGCTGGATGTGATTATTGACCCGGAAGAGGTTCCTCCGATACATTCGCGCATTGCATCTCTGGAAAAACTTTACACATGAGACAAGATGGTATAAAGCTTTGATATCGTGCCACAACATTCAAGGAGGGATATCATGATAAGTAGATCTTTGATTACAGGTCTGTCTTTTGTGTTGTGCGTGGGGTTGAGCGGCATTGTCAGGGGAGAGGACCAGCCTGTTTCCTCGCCGAACATCCTGATTGCACAGAACAGCCAGAACGAAAACAAAGATCTGCTCATGTTTTTTGAGGAACAGGATCTGGTTACAGCGACCAAGCGCCACACCTCACTGCGCAAGGCCCCTGCCATAGCAACGATCATAACTGCGGACGAGATCAGGAACATGGGAGTGCGAAATCTGCAGGATGTGCTGAAGATGGTGCCCGGCCTGGGCATCTCTACCACTGAATATGGTGGAAATATGATCGAGGTGCGTGGAATCAGGACGTCACTCAATGAAAAGATTCTGTTCATGATCGACGGCCATTCCATGAACAAAAACTTTAATGGCAGCGCCTTATATAATGTTGCCGACATGCTTTCGATGGAAAATATCAGGCAGGTGGAGGTGGTGCGTGGCCCCGGCTCGGCACTCTACGGCAACAGCGCCTTTGTGGCCACCATCAACATCATAACCCGCAATGCCGAGGAGATCGACGGCCTGGAGGTCAAGGCCGGCGGCGGCAGTTTTGACAGCTTCAAGGGAAACCTGGTTGGCGGCAAGGCCATAGGCGATAAACTGACGATTTCCGGCAACGTGAGCCATTACCAGACCAGCGGTCCTAAATTGACGGTTGAGGCTGACACACTTAGTGGAACACCATTTTCTCTGGCACCCGGCACTCCCAATCTGAATTTCAAACAGTCTGATGCATTCCTGAAGGTCGGCTATGGCGACCTCTCTTTTCGCGGTCACTACCTCACCAGACGGAAGGAGCAATATATAGGTTTGGTGTCCGCTCTTACCGATGATTCAAGCAAAGATAAAGTCGATAATTACTGGGGCGAGGTGGCCTACAACCTGAGCCTTTCGGATGGGATCTCAACTAACATTAAGCTCTATTATGACCATTACGAGCAGGATCCGAATGCAAAAATCTACCCGAACGGCTTTGCCGGTATCTATCCGAACGGAATGATAGGCAAGCCGCTGGTTAAAAACAGAACTATCGGTGGTGAACTGCAGGTCGATTGGGATATTTTCGAGGGGAATCATCTGATTGCGGGCTTTTCATTCGAGGAGTTACACCAATATGACGTCAAGCAACTGGCAAACTTCGATCCGCTGACCGGGGCTCCTCACGCTTCAGTGCAGAACGTCGCAAACTGGAACAAGAATGCCAACCGCCAGATCTGGGCGCTCTACCTGCAGGACGAATGGGAACTGCTGGAGCAGGTCAATCTTACGGCCGGGGTACGCTACGACAATTACAGTGATTTCGGTGACACCGTAAATCCACGAATCGGCCTGGTCTGGAGCTTCCTGGAGAACGCCGACCTGAAGCTCCTTTATGGCCGGGCCTTCCGGGCTCCCAATTTCCAGGAACTCTACAACATCAACAACCCGGTGGTAGTCGGCAATTCCAAACTCAAACCGGAACGAATCGAAACTTATGAAGCCGGCGTGGCATGGCGCCTTAACCGATTCTTTGCCGCCAATTTGAACTATTTTTACAGCACCATCGACGACCTGATCGGATGGGTTCCTTCAACCACGCCGGGACAACCGGCCGTGAATGCCAATATCGGCAAATCAGAGACCCAGGGAATCGAATTGGGAATTGACGGTGCCTACGAGAATGACATCTATTGGAAACTTAGCTATGCCTGGCAGGACCCCCGTGATGCCAAGACCGACCGTCGCCTGCCGTATGTGCCGTCGCAACGCGCCTCGGGCAGTATCAACTATGCCCCGATAAAATATCTGAACCTGCACTCCGACGTGCTCTGGACCGGCCCTCGTTCACGTGACAAGGGCGACACCCGCAAGAAAATGCCGGACTATACCACGGTAGATCTGGCCGTGACGCTGAAAAACTTTTACAAAACCCTGGAGATTCAAGGAACCGTTCGCAATCTCTTTGACCATCGCTTCGAGGACCCGGATACTTCAGGTGGTAATGTGAACCTTGCCGGGACAGGGCCGAAAGTCCCTGGTGATTTCCCTAGGGAAGGGATTTCCTGGTTTGTAACCGCATCGTACAGGTTTTGATTTCGGAATTGTTTTCAGTACACATTACCATCTAAACAAGGTCTTTAACCACCCCACGCCCTATCAAGGGGAGAACCTCAAATTTCGCCCTGACAAGGGGAATTAAGGGGGTTTGGTTTTGATTCCATAGGAACCTCATTCTTGAAAATCTCATTCAAACATACAAACTCTCCACTACTCCTGCGCCGCTATCCCCTCTTTGCGGCGTTTTACCTTTTTTTACTGTTGTTGTTCTCCTCCCCTGCCTGTGCAGCAAAGGTTCTCATTGTTGGTGATACCCAATACGCGCTGGTTGCCAACGTTGTCTCGGGGATCCAGGCATCCCTGAGGTCGCAGAGCAGGGAATATGCAACGTCCGAGATCAGGGGAAAACTTGGCTCAATCGTAGAGCGCGAGAATGCGGAGGTTGTGGTTGCGCTGGGCATTGAAGCGGTCAACGAAGCCCTGCGTCTTTCACCGACGATATCCGTAGTCTATGGTCTGGTCGTCATACCGCCAAATTACAGCAGGCCGAACGTCACCGGGGTATACATGTCCCCTCCGGTCAACGAATATATCGCTACGGTCAGGAAATATCTTCCAGGACTCAACCGAATTTCGGTTTTGGGGAGCCAGAAAATGATGAAGAGCCTGAATGGCGACGATTATCCCCAGGTTTCCGCATATAATGTCGCGAGTTCATCCGATCTGGTCAACACCGTCAATCGGCTCGGAGATACCAGGGCCCTTTTGCTGCTTCCGGATGCCAATCTGCTGACCAGTTCAGCCATGTCAAATCTCTACCTGTTCTCATTCAGAAAGAACATACCTCTGCTCGGCATTTCGGAAGCGAGTGTAAAGCAGGGATCACTTTTTGCTCTCGTATTCGATACAAAGGCAATAAGCCACCAGATCGGTGAAAAGGTGCAGACCATTCTGAATGGTGTCGACGCCGGTGAGATACCGGATTCTGCTCCCAGAAAATACAACCTGTATATTAACAGCAAAACAGCACACAAGATGGGTATTGAGATACCGGACGAGATGTTGAGGAAGGCAAAAAAAATCTATCAGTGAGACCAAACCGGAACATGACAAGCGCAAACCTGAACAACGACAATTTGCCGCCAATAACCTTGAGAAAAAGGGTCTTTGACCGTTTGGAAGCGATAACCCCCCTTACCTTCAGAGGTCAGGCGGTTTTGTTCCTGATCCCCATGATTGTCATCATCTCGACGGTATATACCGTTGAGTCGATCTACACCGAAAGAAAAATACTGCGGAATGAGATAATAAAAAAGGGTGAGACAATCGCCACCATAGCTGCCAGGAATGCGGAGCTGCCCGTTCTCTCCGAGAACCTTGAACAGCTTAAAAGCTCCGCCCTCTCGGTGATGGCAATAAAAGACGTAGCATTTGTCTCGTTCCTTGACAAAGGCTTTGAAATATTGATTCACGAAGGCAAAAAGGTTCCGAAGGCGGCATCTCAAGCATTAAGTTCCGGCATGGCAATCAGTTTTTCGGAACATGACAATGTCTTTGAATTCACTGTACCGGTCGTTACCGTAAGGGCCCAGGAGGGTCTCTTCCTGCTGGAGGGTTCCAGCACAGCGCCGGCTATCAACGAGCAT
>Ga0209212_1005258_pt1 | contig 15541 bp, 16 predicted proteins | sample RifGroC2_FD_183996 | JGI IMG/M metagenome (GOLD analysis project Ga0209212, IMG submission 183996) | Groundwater microbial communities from Rifle, Colorado, USA - Groundwater C2 (SPAdes) (version 2) | ecosystem: Environmental > Aquatic > Deep subsurface > Groundwater | place: Rifle, Colorado... | reverse complement strand
CCCCACCTGGGACAAGCAGGCCTACGCCTGTCTGGCCAGCCGCTTCCCCTATGGCATGGAGATCACCGCCGAGAGGCTGAACCAGGTGGAGAAGTGCGAGGAATTTCTGAAGGGTGAGGGTTTTACCGTGTACCGGGTGAGGTACCATGAGGCCAACGCCCGCATCGAGCTTTCCGAGGCGGAACTGCCGCGCCTGCTGGAGCCGGTGTTGAGGCAGCGGGTGGTCGACTTTTTCCGCGCAGCCGGGTTCACCTACGTCTCACTCGATCTCAAGGGGTATCGCACCGGGAGCATGAACGAGGCGTAACTTCGCTAGCAGAAACTCCCCCTCCCCTTCAAGGGGAGGGTCGGGGTGGGGATGGGGTAAAGCAGGCGCCAGAGCCCCCCATCCCCCACCTGTCCTCCCCCTTGAAGGGGGAGGGACCCCCTGGCGGAAGATTGGGGCACCCCGTAGGGTGGGCCATGCCCACCATCTAACGGTCCCGGGGATGGCGCAGCCGTGGGCTATTTCACTTCCAGGGTGATCGGGCCCCGCTTCTCCTTGGGGATCTTGATGGTAAGGACGCCGCAGTCGCAGGAGGCGCTGATCTTGGCGCTGTCCAACTCGCCTGGCAGCGAGAAGCTGCGCTGGAAGGGGCCGAAGTAGCGCTCGATGCGGTGAAAGTTCTCCTTCTGGAACTCCTTGCCGTGCCTTCTCTCCCCCCTGATGCTGAGAACGTTTTCCTCGACCTTGATCTCGATCTCCTTCTGCTCCATGTCCGGGAGCTCGACCTTGATGGTGACCGCCTCTTCGTCCTCATAGATGTCCGCCGGCGGGTGCCAGACCCCCTCGCGGATCTCGTCCCCCACATCCCGGGTCCAAGCCATATCAAGCAGCCGGTTCATCTTGTCCTGCATGCTGCGCAGTTCGCTGAGCGGGTTATACCTGACAATCGCCATTCATCACCTCCGGTCGCTATGGGAGGAAATGGTTCCTCCCCAATATCAAGGGGAGGGGGCCGCCTCCTCAAGCCCCCTCCCCGTTGTCGTCCAAGCCTTCTAGCTTAAATGCGTTTTCCTTTGGGTACCGTGTGTTTCAGTTTCTTGGAGCCGTCGTAGAGGGTCTGTTTAGTCTGTTCCCTCTGCTCTTTCAGGTCTTTTTTCTCGTAGTCGATTTCCAGGTTGACTTCCATCTGCCGTGCCAATTCGTCGATGGTCTCTTCTTCGTTTCGTGCCATGCTGGCTCCCCTTTTCCTGGTTGTTGACGCCGATCTGCTTATGCTTGACCCTGACTAACCCCCTTTTTGATTTTTCCAAAGCATAGCAGTTTCCGACGTTTTTGCAATAGTACATTTCGCCTTGAAGATTGCGGGGTTATCGGCTACTATGGGCTGAAAATTGCCTATAATGAGGAGTGTTTATGCTGCAGTATAAGGTTGTCGAACTGAGCCACGTCTCCGAGGATTCCATCGAGGAGGCGCTCAACGAGTGGACCCGCAAGGGGTGGCGTCTGGACATCATCCAGTTCGCCATGCGCGAGTCGAGCAAGCGCCCGGCCATGGCCTTCGTCATCTTTAACCGCGAGGAGGCCTAGGTGGCGACCGAGAAAGAAACGCTCTATCTATTGGACGGCTCCTCCTACATCTACCGGGCCTACTTCGCCATCCGCCACTTGAGCTCCCCCAAGGGGTTTCCCACCAACGCCCTGTACGGCTTCACCCAGATGCTGCTCAAGGTGATGAAGGACCGCGCCCCGGCGCACGTGGCGGTGATCTTCGACGCCGGGAAGGTCACCTTCCGGCACGACCTCTTTCCCGCCTACAAGGCTACCCGAAGCGCGATGCCCGACGACCTGGTGCCCCAGATGGAGCCGATCAAGCAGATGGTCCGGGCGTTCAACATCCCGGCGCTGGAGCTTCCGGGGTACGAGGCGGACGACATCATCGGCACCATCGCCAGGAAGTGCGAGGCGCAGGGGATGAACTGCGTGGTGGTGACCGGCGACAAGGACCTGATGCAGATCGTCAGCGAGAACGTGACCCTGCTCGACACCATGAAGGACAAGAGCTACGGCATTGCCGACGTGGTGGAGAAGTTCGGCGTTCCGCCTGAGCGGGTGGTGGACGTGCTGGCCCTCTGGGGCGACACCTCGGACAACATTCCCGGCGTGCCGGGGATCGGCGAGGTGACCGCCAAGAAGCTGCTGCAGGAGTTCGGCACCCTGGACGACCTCCTGGCCCGGGCCGGCGAGGTGAAGGGGAAGACCGGCGAGAGGCTGGTCGAGTTCGCCGACCAGGCCAGGCTGTGCCGCACCCTGGCCACCATCGACTGCCAGGTCCCCATCGATTACAGCATCGACGACTTCGCCATCGCCCCCCCCGATAACCGGCGCCTGGCCGCGCTCTTCAGGGAGTACGGCTTCGCCACGCTTTTGAAGGACCTGACCAGCTCGCCCACGCTCTCCTGCGAGCGCTACCAGTTGGTGCTGGAGGAGGCCGAGCTGCGCGCCCTGGTGGCGGAGCTCTCCCAGGCGCCGGCCTTCGCCTTCGACCTGGAGACCACGAGCCTCAGCCCCTACGAGGCGCGCATCGTGGGGTACGCGCTGAGCTGCAAGTCGCACGAGGCCTACTACATACCGGTGGGGCACCGCTACCTCGGGGCGCCGGAGCAGCTCCCCGAGGCGCTGGTATTGGAACTGCTCGGGCCGCTTCTGACCGACCCCTCCCGCCCCAAGATCTGCCAGAACATGAAGTACGACTACCAGGTGCTCTTGCGCGCCGGCCTCAAGATGGAGGGGCTTTGGTGCGACACCATGCTGGCGGCCTATCTGGTGAACCCGGCCCGCTCCAGCCAGGGGCTGGACGCCCTGGCGCTGGAGTACCTGGACCACCGCATGATCTCCTACACCGACCTGACCGGCAAGGGGAAGGGGGAGCTCAACTTCTGCGAGGTGGAGCTGGACCGCGCCGGTCCCTACTCCTGCGAGGACGCCGACGCCACCTTTCTCCTGCACGAGATCCTGCTTCCCAAGGTGAAGCAGCTGGGGATGGAGCGGCTCTATTACGACATCGAGATGCCGCTGGTGGAGATCCTGGCCGATATGGAGCTCTACGGGGTGAAGCTCGACCTGGGGCTCATGAGGGAGCTCTCGACCCGCTTCGGCAAGCAGCTTGTGGAGCTGGAGGCGCGCATCCACGAGCACACCGGCGGCCCCTTCAACATCAACTCCCCCAAGCAGCTGGGGGAGATGCTCTTCGAGCGCATGGGGCTCGCCTCCGGGAAGAAGACCAAGGGGAAGACCGGCTGGTCCACCAACGTGGAGGAGCTGGAGCGGCTTGCCGAGGACCACGAGGTGGCCCGGCTGCTCTTGCAGTACCGCAGCATCTCCAAGCTCAAGTCGACCTACACCGACGCCCTCCCCAGGCTGGTCGATCCCGGCACCGGCCGGATCCACACCTCCTATAACCAGGCGGTGACCAACACCGGGCGGCTCTCCTCAAGCGATCCCAACCTGCAGAACATCCCGGTGCGGGGCGAGGAGGGGCGCGGCATCAGGCGCGCCTTCATCGCCGAGGAGGGTTCGCTGCTGCTCTCCGCCGACTACTCCCAGATCGAGCTCAGGGTGCTGGCGCACCTCTCCGGGGACCAGGTGCTGTGCCAGGCCTTCGCCGCCGGCGAGGACATCCACCTGCGCACCGCGGTCGAGGTCTTCGACATGCTCCCCGGGCTGATCACCTCCGAAATGCGGCGCCAGGCCAAGGTGATCAACTTCGGGGTCATCTACGGCCAGGGGGCCTTCAGCCTGGCCAAGGAGCTCGGCGTCAGCTCCAAGCAGGCCAAGGCCTTCATCGACAACTACTTCGAGCGCCACGCCGGCGCCCGGACCTTCCTGGACAGCTGCGTCCGGGAGGCCGAGGTCTGCGGCTTCGTAACCACGATCCTGGGGCGCAGGCTGAGCATCCCCGATATCGCCAGCAAGAACGGCAACGTGCGCGCCTTCGCCCAGCGCAACGCCGTGAACTACCCGATCCAGGGGTCCGCCGCCGACATCATCAAGGCCGCCATGATCGGGGTTACCCGGCGCATGCGGGCCGAGGGGGTGAAGAGCCGGCTGATCATGCAGGTGCACGACGAACTGGTGTTCGAGGTCCCCTCTTCCGAGCGCGACCTGATGGCCGAGTTGGTCAGAAGCGAGATGGAGGGAGCGCTCAAGCTGGCGGTGCCGCTCAAGGTCGACCTCAACTTCGGCATGAACTGGAGCGAGGCGCATTAGAGGCAGGCTGCAGGCTGAAGGGAGGCCGGGGAGAGTTCCGTAGGGTGGGCCATGCCCACCTGTAGACGGTTGGTGGGCACGGCCCACCCTACGAATCTGTGCAAATGGCGCAGCAGTAGACGGTTGGTGGGCACGGCCCACCCTACGTATCTGTGCAAATGGCGCCCTGCAACCCTGCGCCCGGTGTTGCTCCGCCGCTATTCCACGGTAGACTGATCCGGTGAACTGTGGGAGCCTTCTATGTCCGGAGATTTGGCGCAGTACGCCAGACATTTTCAGCAAGGGACCAGGGTCAGGGTGGGGGTGCCGCTCTCGGGGGGCGGGGCGTTCCAGGAGTGGGGGGTGGTGCGCTCGCTGGAGTCCGACCTGCTGGAACTCGACCTCTCGCGGGACTTCCTGCCGCCCCAGGCCACCCTCCACCTGGGGGGGATGGTCGACCTCAGGATCTTCGACCCCGAGGGGGTGCGGCATTGCAGCTCCATGGTGGCCGGCGGCCTGGAGGAGCACCGCCTGCTGCTGCGCCTGATCGAGGGGGTGACCCGTTACGAGCCCAGGGAGTTCTTCCGCCAGGACCTCTACCTGGCGCTGGACTACCGGCTCCCCCCGTCCCAGTCCCCGAACGAGGTGAGGGAACGCTGGCGCCAGCGCCTGTGGGCCCAGGAGTTCGCAGCGCAGAGCCCGGACCAGGACGAGGCGGGGGCGCTGGACGCGGTGCGCCAGGAGATCAGGGAGCGCCTGGCACAGAAAAAAGCCGCTCCCCCGGTGGCCGCCAACTTAAGCGGCGGCGGGGTGCGGCTCAACATCCCGGAAAGGCTCCGCCCCGGTATGCTGATTGAGCTGACCATCTACCTCCCCGCGCCCCAGCGGGTGCTGGAGCTGGTGGGGGAGGTGGTGCAGGCCCGGCCGCTGCCGGACGAGGCCCGCTTCAGCACGGCGCTTAGCTTCCGCTACATCGAGGAGGCGGACCGGGACCGCCTGATCGGTTACCTCTCGGCCCGGCAGCTCGACCAGCTCGCCCGGCAGGCCCCCAGGTGGCCCTCTTGCGCCCCGCTTCCGGGCTTCGCGCGCGGCCGGCGCCTGCGCCTGGCACTGGGGCTCGCGCTCCTGGCGGCGCTGGTCGCCTGGCAGCTGCACGCCATCGTGGCCAACCGGGAGAGCGGCGCGAAGCACGAGATCCAGAGGATCTTCGACGACGCCCTGGCCGGCTATCTCAAGGAGCGCCGCTAACCATCTCCATGGAGTCCTCGATCAGGATCTCCAGCTCCGCAAGCATTATCTCCTTGATACCCATCCCCTGGGCCTCGGCGGTAGCCGCCAGCATCAGGTTCGGTTCCGGCGCGCAGCCGAGCCCCAGCTTCCTGCAGGCGTTGTCCACCACGCGCACCAGGCTCAAAAGCACGCTGTTGGTGTCGGCCTGCTCCTGATGGTGGTCCCTGACGATGGTGCAGTAGATCTCGGGCAGGTTCCACTTCTGCATAAGCTGGTAGCCCGACTCGTTGTGCATCGCCACTATGATCTCGTTGGTCAGCTCGCGCGACACCCCCTTCACCTCCGGATCGGCCACCAGTATCCCCTCCAGCACCTTCAGGATCAACAGGCACCCTATGTCGTGCAACAGCCCCGCTATGAAGGCCTCCTGGGCCAGGTGCTTGTACCCGGTGTGCTCGGCGAGCCACCTGGTGCCGATGGCGCAGCCGATGGCGTGCCTCCAGAGCGCCTGGGAGTGGCTCTTCAGCTCCGGAATGGAGAAGGAGTTGTAGCTGTTCTGCTGGGAGGCGAGCATGGCAATGCTGGCGATCTCCCGGGCCCCCAGGCGCACCACCGCCTCGGTGATGGTGGTCACCTTGGCCAGCCCGGTGAAGAAGGCGGAGTTGGCCAGCCTGAGGATCTGGCTGGTGAGCGCCTGGTCCTTGATGATCAGCGCCACCACCTGCTCGATGGTGAAGTCCTTGGCCGCCAAAACCGCCTGCAGCTTCAGGGCGATGGGGTGGAACATCGGCAGGTTGAGCGATTCCAATTCGAGCTGCTCCTTGATTACCTCGACGAACGGACGTGTCATTTGTCATTCCCCCAAAAGGCGCCTGATCTCGGCGATGGGGCGCGGTTTGCCGATCCTTGGCAGCAGCCGCACGGTGTCCTGCAGCGACACCTCGCCGCGCGCCGCCTTGCAAAGCCCCGACTCCAGAAGCGTCACCATGCCGGTGGATTCCGTGGAGATCTTCCTGATCTCGTAGGAGGTCTTCTTGCTCAGGATGGCGTCCTTCACCAGCTCGTTCAGGATCAGCATCTCAAACACCCCGACCCGCCCCCGGTACCCCGAGTACCTGCACTTGGGGCAGCCCCGCCCGATGGCGAACTCCGCTCCCCTGAGCTCGTTGTTGCTGTAGCCGATCCTCCGGAGTTCGCTGGGGTTGGGGAGGTAGGGGCCGCTGCAATCGGGGCAGATGCGGCGCAAAAGGCGCTGCGACAGGACGCAGACCACGGTCGAGGCGATCAGGAAGGCCTCGATGTTCATGTTCATCAGGCGCAAAAGGCCCCCGACGCTGTCTTCGGTGTGGAAGGTGGTGAGCACCTTGTGGCCGGTCAGCGCCGCCTGGATCGCGGTCTCGGCCGAGAAGGAGTCCCGGATCTCCCCCAGTACGATGATGTCCGGGTCCTGGCGCACGATGTGGCGCAGGGTCTCCTCGAAGGTGACCCCGATCTTGTGGTTGATGGAGCACTGGGCGATCCCCTCGATCACGTACTCCACCGGCTCCTCGGCGGTGACGATGCTGGTGTTCAGGTCGTTCAGGTGATGCACGCAGCTGTACAGGGTGGAGGTCTTGCCGCTGCCGGTGGGGCCGGTGACGATCAGGACGCCGCTTGGGGTGTCCAGGGCGTCGTCCATGAAGCGCTCCAGCATGCGCGCCGGCATGCCGATCTCCTTCAGGTCCAGCAGCTCCCCCTTCATGCTCAGAAGCCTGAGCACGATCTTCTCACCGTAGATGGTGACGTAGAAGGAGACCCGCATGTCGATGGTCACCCCGCTCTTGGCGCTCTCGTAGCAGATCCTGCCGTCCTGGTGACGCCTTCTCTCGGCGATGTCGGCCTCGGACATCACCTTGATCCTGCTGGAGACCGGGAGCGCCAGCTCCTTGGCGAAATCCTTGTACAGGGTCAGCATGCCGTCGCGGCGGAAGCGGACCCTGAGGGCGTTGCGCATCGGCTCGATGTGGATGTCGCTGGCCCCGTCCTTGAAGGCCTCCTCGAAGATCGAGTTGACGATGCCGGTCACGGTGTGCTCGTCGGTCGCGGTGCCGTCTCCCTGCAAAAGTCCCCGCTTCAGCGACAGCACCACGCTCCTGATCCCCTTGAGGGTGGAGATGGCGAAGGTTGTGCCGGAGCCGAACAGCTTCTCGGCCGTCTTTCTCCCCTCGATGTTGAGCGGGTCCGCTATCGCCACCAGGACCTGGCCGTTCTCTTCCCTGATCGGGATGAAGCTGTGCTGCGCGATCCAGTGCGGCGGCACCCGGGCCAGCAGCGCGCGGTCGATGGAGGCCACGTCCAGGTCCAGGTAGGGGTAGCCCAACTGGAAGGCGAGCACCTCGGCCAGGGTGTACTCCTCGATGAAGCGCTGCTCCACCAGGATTTCCCCGAGCATCTTGCCGTTGTCCCCGTCGCGCTGGATGCCGAGCGCCGCCTGCAGCTCCGCCGGCTTCAGATACCCCAGCTCCACCAGGAGGGCGCCCAGCTTGACCGACACGATGTTGCTGCGCAGCGTCTCCCGGAGCTGGTCCCTGTTGAAGAAGTTAAGCTCCAGCATCACAGCTATCAGGGTGCGCGGCGTGAGGAGCTTTCTCTTCACCCTCTGCGCGTAGGTCAACTGCTCCTCTTTCAGGCACCCGGACTTGACCAGCATAGACGCGATCTCAAGCCCCGACTCGTTCGCCCCTTCCTTGCGGTCCGTCGCGCTGCCGCCTGCATCTATCAGCATAATGCTCTCCCCTGTACCGCGTCTGGCTGCGCCGGGTGGCACGCCTTTTCTGCTGGGTACAGCCGTTCGGTTCACTGCGGATTGACATCAGCCCGGAAACCTTGGTAGTATACCATGCCTAATTGGAGCACGCTAATTTGAGAGCCGGCAGAAGCGCCCGCCTGGCTCGCTGATAATACCCTTTAAAAACGAGCTGTTGCGCGAGCCAGTCGAGGTCGCTGCGATGAAAAAAATTAAGCGCAACTCATTTAATGAGTTAAGGGGTGCATTCGCGCCAAATCGTGCTACCCTTGCTACGCTCGGGCGGGAGCCCGCTTGTTTGACTTTTTAAGGAGGTGGAGTATGAAACGTAATCTGTTGATCCTTTCGGCCATGATGCTCTCCCTGGCCCTTGCCGGCTGCGTCACCAGCGGCACTTACGAGATCAAGAAATCCGAGGCCCAAGCACTGGAGAAAACGCTTCAGGATGAGCGGGGACAGTACCGCAAACTCGCCGACGAAAACGCGCAGTTGCAGAACGAAGTGGCCCGCCTCACCAAGGAACTGGCAGCGATGACCGGCGCCCGGGACGAACTCAGCACCGACAAGAAGGGGCTGGAGGAGTCGCTGCGCTCCACCTCGGACGCCAAGAACCAGAAGATCGGCGAGCTGAGCCAGAAGATCGGGGAAATGGGGCAGAAGCAAGGCGATCTGGAGGCGGAAAACAAGCGCCTCCGGGAAGAGCTGGCGCAGTTGCAGAAGCAGAAGGAGATCGAGGTCCAGAAGACCAGCAGGACCTACGAGGACCTCCTTGAGCAGATGAAGAGCGAGATCTCCAAGGGCGAGGTGACCATCTCCGAGCTCAAGGGGAAGCTGACTGTGAACCTGGTCGATTCGGTGCTGTTCGACTCCGGCAAGGCCGAGGTCAAGCCGGAAGGGCTGGTCGTGCTGCAGAAGGTGATCGACATCTTGAAGCACATCAAGGACAAGGTGATCAGGATCGAGGGGCACACCGACAACGTGCAGATCAGCGGGTCCCTGGCGCGCCGCTATGCCACCAACTGGGAGCTTTCCTCGGCCCGCGCCATCAACGTGGCGAGGTACCTGCAGCAGCAGGGGCTGGATCCGTCGCTTCTGGCGGCGGTGGCCTACGGCGAGTACAAGCCGGTGGCGTCCAACGAAACCGAGGAGGGACGGGCCGAGAACCGCAGGATCGAGATCGTCCTGGTATCAAAGGAATAACAGGCGAAAGGTCATGAAAAAGAAAGAACAACCCAAAGCCAAAGAAAAGGAATTCGCTGCGTCTCCCTTCAAGTCCCTGAAGGGAAAGGCGCTCGACCTGCGCCAGCCGGCCGCGGCCCCGGCGCCCGCGCCGAAGCCGGCGCCAAAGAAGCAGGAGATGGACGACGAGCTTCTTTTTCTGGAAGCGATCTCCGGCGTGCGGCGGCTGCACCCCTCGGCCTCGGCGCCCGCCAAGGTCAAGGCGCAGGCTGCCGCCAAGGCGGAGCGCGACGAAGAGGAACAGCGCGTCTTCATGCAGGCAGTGGAGGGGCTGAAGATCGACGTCCGCTTCAGCGAGCAGCTGGCGGAGGAGGAGAATGCCCCGCGTCCGGCGCCTGTGAACCGATTGCGACAGGTGCGCCGGGGCGGGATCAGGATCGATCTGCAGTTGGACCTGCATGGCCTGACCCGTGAGGAGGCGATCGAGAACCTGGAGCGCTTCGTGAAAGGGGCCTACAACCGGGGGCAGAAGGGAGTGCTGGTGATCACGGGGAAGGGGAACAACTCTGCCGGAGAGCCGGTGCTCAAGGCAGCCGTGGCTGCCTGGTTCCGGGACCAGGGGAAAAGCATGGTCTCTGAATTCGTTCTGGCGCCCCAGGAGATGGGGGGGAGCGGGGCGTACGTCGTGTTTCTCAAGGAGAAGCCGAAGCCGATTGACGAGTGACGTGACAATGGAGAACCCGCAAACCTTCCGCATCGGCATCGATCTGGGTGGCACTAAGACCGAGGCAGTGCTCCTCGACCCCTGCGACGCCGTGCTGTTCCGCGAGCGCCGCAAAACGCCGCTGGCTCAGGGGTACGACGCGGTGCTGTCGGCGGTGGCCGACATGACACGCAGTGCCGCCGGCCGCGTCCCCCCCGGCCAAGGCTACACGACCGGGATCGGCATCCCCGGCTCCGTGGACGCCGTTACCGGCCTGGTGCGCAACGCCAATTCGGTCTGCCTGATCGGGCGCCCCTTTGCCGCCGATCTGGAGCGGCTTTTGGGAAGAGCTGTCGGCGTGCGCAACGACGCCGACTGCTTCACCATGGCCGAGTGCCGCCGGGGCGCGGGAGCCGGCTTCGCCTTGGTGTTCGGTGTCATCATGGGAACCGGGTGCGGCGGCGGGATCAGCATCGACGGCGAGGTGAGGCAGGGGCCACACCGGATCTGCGGCGAGTGGGGGCACATGTCGGTGGATCCGCTGGGCGCCGACTGCTACTGCGGCAACCGCGGCTGTGTGGAGACCAAGATCAGCGGCTCGGGCGTCGAGGCGGCCTTCCGCAGCCGTTACGGCGAGGGGCTGGGCATGGACCAAATCGTGGCCGGAGCCCGGCAAGGCGAGCCGCGCTGCCATGCGGCCTTTGAACAGTTTCTGGACGACTTCGGACGCAGCCTGGCCGGAGTGATCTCGATCCTGGACCCGGATGCGGTGGTCCTGGGGGGCGGGCTCTCCAATATCGACGAGCTTTACGGCAAAGGCCTCGAGCGGGTGCGGCACTACGCCTTTCACAACGACCTGCGCACTCCGGTGCTCAAGAACAGGCTGGGCGATTCGGCAGGGGTGTTCGGCGCGGCCTGGATAGGGGAGTAAGAGATGCGCTGAACTTTGCCGATTGAGTTTGTAATTGCTAATGTCGCTGCTATAGTTTGACCTTTCGTTCGGGATATCAATCGGGTGCCCGCTGCTGCAAACGGGCTCAAAGGTGGGGTCTCATGGAAACTTCAAATGACAGACGGGTAAAGATCAGGTTCAGATGCAGCACTCAGGACGGCACGCTTCACCTGGTGGGCGGAGCGGATACCTTGGAATTCCTGGCAGGTACAGGGACGGTGCCCCCATCGCTGGAGGCCGGCGTTAAGGGTATGAGGCCGGGGGAGCGCCGCAGCATCCTGGTCCCCGCCGCCGAGATCAACAGCTTCCCCTTTCCCGCCGGCGCGCATTTCTCCAGGGAAACCGTGAGCCCGCCGGGGACCGCCTACGATTTCGGTCCCGGCAACGGAGGGGATGTCACGCTGTCAATCTCCAAGCCGCCCCGCGAGCCTCTGCCTCCCGGCACCGATCTTCGTTTCGAGGTCGAGCTATTGTCATTGGAAGGGGGAGAGGGGATCGGGGAGCAGCGGCTCTGAAGGGGAGGGAGCCTTTGCTGCAGACCTCTTCCCTCTCCGCGCCAACTTGTCTATACTTGCCAGCCAAAGCCCTCCCTTCAAGGAGGGCTTTTTTCGCACCCCTTCACGACAACCGCCCCCTTGGCAACTCCCATTAAAGAAGCCGATTTACTAATGATCTTCCGATGCTGCTCAAACACCCCCTCCCATGATTCTAGTCCGATTAAAGAAAAGCGCACAGGCTCCGAATAGTGAGGAACGTCCGGAACGGGACGCCATGGGCGGGCAGGCAGGGGGAAATATTCATGAGAGCTTTGATTGTCGAGGACAACGAATTCGCGCGTGACATGCTCGGCCTTTTCCTGGCAGAGCATGCCGAGGTCGAGAGCGCCGGTAACGGTCGCGAGGCGGTGCAGCGCTTTCGCCAGGGCCTCGCCGAGCAGCATCCGTTCAACCTGGTGCTCCTCGATATCGTCATGCCCGAGATGGACGGCCAGGAGGCCCTGAAATTGATGCGCCAGGCCGAGAAGGAAGCCGGGGTGACGCCGGAGCGCAAGTCGGTGATCATCATGACCACCGCGCTCCACTCGCAGGAAAACATGGTCGACGCCCTCTGGGACGGCGACTGCACCGATTACCTGGTGAAGCCGGTGAGCCGGGCCGACCTGACCGCGATGCTGCGCAGGTACCACTTGATCTGAAGCCTTCTCACAAGGCCATGCTGCACGGGTGGCGGAGGATTGGCACCATGGAACTCTCCCAGCTCTATCGGACCTGCACCAGGCAAACTGTCGAAGAGGACCGTGCCCAGATCGCGGCGGGATTTCAAGACCTGATCAAACGGGCGCAGCTCAGGGCCAGGCTGGTCAATTACTACAAGGGGCTGCTGCTCAGCTACCCGGCGACGCTGGTGGAACTGCAGCACGGCATCCTGGAGCTGGACCTGCACCCGCAGCAGGCGGTGGCTCTCGACGCCACCGGCTACACCTTCATCAGGTGCGATCATTTCGATTGCGCCATCCTGGCACAACGCCAGAACGTGAACCTGCGCAACCAGGCGGCCTCGCTGCGCGACTTCGCTTTCGTGGAGATCATGGCGGAGCAGCGCAGGGCTCTCCGGCTGGAGTTGGAGCCGCAGACCGAGGCGCAGATCGTGGCGGACGCGCTGTCCATGCCGGCCAAGGTGCTGGACATCTCGCTGGAGGGGACCTCGGTCCGGCCGGCAGGGGAGTGCCAGCTGGCACGCGGGGCAGACGTCACCCTGAGTCTCATGGTGCCGAACCTGCTGCAGGAGACGCTGAGCGCGGTCGAGGTGGCTGCCAGGCACATCCATACCACCTTGCGCGCAGACGGCGGGCAAGTCTGCCGCTTCTCCTTCAACGAGGTGCAGGGTGAGGGGCCGATCGCGCGCTATATCTTTCAACGTCAGGTGGAACTGATCCGCGAGCTGAAGGAGCAGATCTAAATCTTTTCCTGAACGCTCCTGATCTTGTCCTCCATGGTCTGCGCCCGGTCGGTTCTTGTTCCCAGTTTGACCGTGGTGGTGATGCGGGGCGCGCCCATCTGGTGCACCACCTCGTGACAGCGCTTGATGGCCGCAAAAACCTGATCCCACTCCCCCTCGATATTGGTGCCGTAAGCATGCAGCGCCGTCTTCAGCCCCGCCTCCGCCAGCACCTTCTCGCAGGCCGCGATATAGGGGGAGAGGGAAACGCCCACGCCCAGCGGAACGATGCACAAATCCACCATTACTCTCATGATCTCATTTCTCCTTTGAGCCAATTAGGGCTCTTTCTTGACCCAAGTCGTTTTTTCTCACTTGTTCCTTTAGTCCCGAGCTGGCTTTGCCGAATAATATACCAAGGTTAACGGGGATTCAATGGGCGAGTGCCGCCCGCCGCCGTCAAGGAATACCTTGGTCGGGGTGGCTACCGGCTCATGAAGACGCAGGTGAGTTGGCACTTATTATGCTTATCACTTGATCAGCCCGCTCTCTTGAGGCAACAGAATCTCCCATTTAATTTCGAGGAGGGAATGGTGATGCTGCAACAGACAATGCAGACGAAAGGTCTCGAAGCTTTTCACGCCGGGGAACGCAGGGGGGTAGCGCTGCGTCAGGGAAAGTTTTCCGTGCTCTGCGAGAAAACGCAGTCCGCGGGCGAGATGCAGCGTCGCATTGAAGAGTTGTTGCTACTCGCGGAGTTCAACGCCGCCATCGGCACCATCCATGACCCGAACCTGGTCTGCTCGGCCGCCTGCAACTGGATGGCGCAGGTACTGAAATGGGACGTGCTCTCGGTGTCGTGCACCGAAGGGGAGGCGGGCAACTACCGTTACCACGTGCTCTATCTCGACGAGCACCTGTCAGAAATTTGTCCCGGTTTAGCAGCGGGCGCTAATAAGGTGACGGTAAAAACGAAAAGAAAGAAAGCGGCATGGAGCGAATACGGCAATAACGTAATTTCCGTATGTTTTCCGGATAGATCCGGCGTCCTTGCCGTCTCCAGGAGGTCGGTGCAGGAAAGTCAATTTTCTGACGAGCTGCTGGCGGGGATCGCCGAGAGCCTGTCCCGCTCCCTGTTCAATGCCCGTGAATACTCGCGGCTCAAGACCCTTTGCATGCGCGACCACCTCACCGGGCTTTACAACCGGCGGGTGTTCGAGACGATGCTGGAGGTCGAGGCCGGGAAAAGGAGCACCAAGCCCTTTTCCCTCCTGCTGGTGGATCTGGACAACTTCAAGACCATCAACGACACCTTCGGTCACGGCACGGGGGACGAGGTACTGGTTTACGTCGCCGAGATGCTGCGGCTCAGCTTCCGTAAGTCCGACATCCCGGCCCGTTACGGCGGCGACGAGTTCGCGGTGCTTTTGCCGGAGACCCCGCTGGAGTCGGCGCAGCGGGTGGCCGAGCGCTTCCGCGCCAGCGTCTCTGCGCGTCCCTCCGCCTTCGGGGCGCGCGACATCCTGCCCACCGTCAGCGTCGGCATCGCGGTGGTTGAGGACCGGGCCAAAGTGGAGGTGGCGCAGATGGTCGCGGAGGCGGACCGGGCGCTGTACCGGGCCAAGAGTCCCGGCAAGAACCGGGTCTGCGCCTCCCTGATGAACCAGAGCCTGGGCTGAGAATTGCTGTGGCTCGGGACCGACTGGAGCCGGAAGGTTTAGGCCGCCGGGATGTCTGACCGTTGACCAGGAGATTTCCGCATGATATCTTGTCTCGGGTTCCCGCCGGTTAATAGGAAGGGACGGCCTCTCTTTAGGGGGACTTTATTGATGTCCCGGAATTGCGATCGAGGGCGTATGAAAAAGGAAAATTTGGAAATCTTGCTCGAAGATATCAGCAGCAAGTTCGACTTGGTTCTTGAGGGGCATGAAGTGCTTCGCAACGAGATCCGCGATCTGGGCCGCAAGACAGATGAACGGTTCGATTTCGTTGATTTCAAGATCGACACCCTGAACAAGAAGATCGATGCCGTTGATGAAAGGCTCAGCCAGAAGATCGATGCCGTTGATGAAAGGCTCAGCCAGAAGATCGATGCCGTTGATGAAAAGCTCAGCCGGAAGATCGATGCCGTCTCCGCCGACCTTTCCGCTCACCGTGCCGATACGGAAGCGCACCATGGGATTTATCGGGTGAAAGAGAGTTAGGGAGGTCAGGTATCTGCAAAATCCGGCCACTGACTGATGGTACGGTACAGGTAAGGGCAGATTAAGCAAAGGCTTTTGGGGTGACCCGAAACTTTTGGCCTGATCTGCCTTTGCTAATTGTCAGTGTCCAGGTTTTCATCAATTTTTCGTTTATAAGAATTATCCCTCGTCTTCGGGCGCTTACCTTGAGAGTCCCGGTCAAGCCCTGCAAACCTCGAAAGTTCATCGAGTGGTCAACTCCTGCGCGACCCTGCCTATGCCTTGCACCACCCGCGCCATGCGGTCGTAATCCAGCTTGTCCGGCGTGTCGGACCGGTCG
>Ga0209212_1005256_pt1 | contig 15545 bp, 15 predicted proteins | sample RifGroC2_FD_183996 | JGI IMG/M metagenome (GOLD analysis project Ga0209212, IMG submission 183996) | Groundwater microbial communities from Rifle, Colorado, USA - Groundwater C2 (SPAdes) (version 2) | ecosystem: Environmental > Aquatic > Deep subsurface > Groundwater | place: Rifle, Colorado... | reverse complement strand
CTGGGCGGCGAGGTGATCCGCCGCCGTCAAGAGGATCCCCATCTCTGTCGCCTGCCGGTCGAGAAAGTGACCTTCGCGTTACTGGAAGAGGACGGTGGCCCGCTCATCTGGCCACGGATCACCGAGCAGGAACAAGATGCCTTTGATGCTTCTTGCCGAAAGCTCTATCGCTTCCTCACGACTGCGTCTGAACAGAATTCCAAAATGAAAACCGGTTAAAATCACCCACCGATACCGCCGACGAAGCGAATTTTTAGAGACTCCCAATAGAAAGCAATTTATGACGCAAGAAAATTCTACACCGCGAGCCAATGCATTCAAAGTCGCCGCCATCCAAATGGCTTCCGGTCCAAACATCATGGGCAATCTGAATGAGGCGCGCCGCCTCATCGCCGAAGCCGCCGAGCAGGGCGCGCGCCTGGTCGTGCTGCCGGAATTCTTTGCCATTATGGGCATGGATGAGCAGGACAAGGTTCTGGTGCGCGAGCAGCCGGGGCAGGGGCCGATCCAGTCGTTCCTCAGCGAAACCGCGCGCCGGCACAAGGTCTGGCTGGTGGGCGGCTCGATCCCGCTGGCGGCCAGCGCACCGGATAAGGTGCTGAACAGCTGCCTGATGTTCGACGATCGGGGCGAGCAAGTGGCGCGCTACGACAAGATTCACCTGTTCAGCCTGGAGCTGGGCAACGAGCGTTATGACGAGGCCAAAACCATCGAGCCGGGCAATCAGGTCGTGGTGGTGGACAGCCCGTTCGGGCGCATCGGCCTGGCGGTCTGTTACGACCTGCGTTTCCCCGAACTGTTCCGCGCGATGAAAGACGTGGATATCATCGTGCTGCCCGCCGCGTTTACCGAGACCACCGGCAAGATGCACTGGGAAGTGCTGGTGCGCGCGCGCGCCGTGGAAAATCTGGCGTATGTCATCGCCGCCGCGCAAGGCGGCTATCACGTCAACGGGCGCGAGACGCACGGCAACAGCATGATCGTCGGCCCGTGGGGGCGGGTGCTGGACCGGTTGCCGCGCGGCTCCGGCGTGGTGCTTGCCGAAGTGAATGCGTCTTATCAGGCCAGCCTGCGCGCCGGTTTGCCGGCGCTGACCCACCGTGTTTTGCACACCTGTTGAAAGTGAACGCCGTAAATCAATCCGCATCGTTTCGTAGGGGCAATTCACGAATTGCCCGGGCGATTCATGAATCGCCCCTACACGGGTGATCTCTGCGACTCCATGTTTTTTTCAGGATAAAACCATGCAACAAAATCAGCCTTTCGACACGTTATTCGCCACCGCGCAGCAATCGCTGCTGACGCCATATTCCATCGAGACGCGTCACATCGAGCAGGTGTTCGCCAGCATGCTGGCGCACCGCCTCGATTACGCCGACCTGTATTTCCAGTACAGCCGCGCCGAGAGCTGGTCGCTGGAGGAGGGGATCGTCAAATCCGGCAGCTTCAACATCGACCAAGGGGTCGGGGTGCGCGCGGTGAGCGGCGAGAAGACCGCCTTCGCCTATTCCGACGACATCAGCCTGAACGCGCTGGAAAGCGCGGCACAGGCCACGCGCGCGATCGCCAAGCAGGGCGGCGAACAGACCGTGCCGATGCTGTACCACGGTTCGCGGCGCGAGATTTATCTGCCGCACGACCCGATCGCCAGCCTCAAGGATGCCGACAAGGTCGCGTTGCTGGAGCGGCTCGAAGGCTACGCGCGCGCGCTCGATCCGCGCGTGGTTCAGGTGATGGCGGGGCTGGCGGGCGAATACGAAGTGGTGATGGTGGCGCGCAGCGACGGCCTGATGAATGCCGACATCCGTCCGCTGGTGCGCCTGTCGTTGCAAGTCATCATCGAAAGCAACGGCAAGCGCGAGCAAGGCTCGGCAGGCGGCGGCGGACGTTTCGATTACGATTATTTCGACGACGATATGTTGCGCAAATATGCCGCGCAGGCGGTGCATCAGGCCGTGACCAACCTCGATGCCTCGCCCGCTCCGGCAGGCAACATGACCGTGGTGCTGGGTAACGGCTGGCCGGGCATTTTGCTGCACGAAGCGATCGGCCACGGCCTGGAAGGCGACTTCAACCGCAAGGGCAGCTCGGCGTTCTCCGGCCGCGTCGGCGAGCGCGTCGCGGCGCAAGGCGTGACCGTGGTGGACGACGGCACACTGGCACGGCGGCGCGGCTCGTTGCAGATGGACGATGAGGGCAATCCCGCGCAATGCACCACGTTGATCGAGAACGGCATCCTGCGCGGCTATTTGCAGGACAGCCTGAATGCGCGGCTGATGGGCGTGGTTTCGACAGGCAATGCGCGCCGCGAGTCCTACGCGCACCTACCGATGCCGCGCATGACCAACACCTACATGCTCAACGGCGACAAAGACCCGCAGGAAATCATCGCCTCGGTGCGGCACGGCCTGTACGCGGTAAATTTCGGCGGCGGGCAGGTGGACATCACCAGCGGCAAATTCGTGTTCTCCACCGCCGAGGCCTACATGATCGAAGACGGCAAGATCACCCACCCGGTCAAAGGCGCGACCCTGATCGGCAACGGCCCCGACGTGCTGACGCGCATCTCGATGATCGGCAACGACATGGCGCTCGACCCCGGCGTCGGCACCTGCGGCAAGGAAGGCCAGAGCGTGCCGGTCGGCGTGGGGCAGCCGACAGTCAAAATAGACGGGCTGACGGTGGGCGGGACGGCTTAGGGACGTGATGTTGATGATGTTGAATATCTTTAGATTCTACGAACAGCAGATGCACTCGATTTTCGCTGGGTTGATCGTTTAGGGTAGGGTTTCTTCAGAGAGGTTTTGAATGGCAAAAGTAAAATACAACCGGGATATACATGAGCTTGAGGCCAATGCCGAGAAGTGGTGGCCTAAAGCGCTTGAAGCACAAGTCGCCGGTGTGAGCGCCATTCCAAAATTGATTGCCACTCAAGAGCAATTCATCAGCATCCTGAAGCTTTCTGGCAAAACTCCTTTGCAAATATTTGATGTGCTTGGGGCATCTCAATTATCAGCAAATTTGTTTTTGAAGCACCTTGTTGTGCTGGCGGATTATGGCGGCGAGATGATTAAGCGACTTGGGCGGGAGTTTGCAGAGGTATTTCCTTTCGACCCAAAAACAAAGTGTCACTACATGCAGTACATCATGGCGGAGAAATCGCATCGCTATGATTTCCAGATGTTGCCAGTCAAAGGACTGGGCAATACCAAGCTAAAAATAGACGGGGCGGCGATAGCTAAAGAGATTGCGCTGGATGGTTTATATCAGGATATGGTGATGATCTTGATGTATGGGTCAACCTCGGATGTCGCCCATTTGGCGGGGTTGGAAAAATGTGAAGTTGGGGTGTTGCTGGGCGATGCAGCCGCAATTACAAAATATGTGCGGGAGCGCTACATCAATGTAAGCCGTATCACGACAGGCGCTAGCGCAAACAGCTTAGGCCAGATTGCACAGGATTATGTGGTTGAAATTTTGCGGCAGCATTTGCCGCAGGGTATCTCGATTACGCGCAACGGAAAGATTGTGCTTGCAAGTCATGACAAGGACGGCGGAATGCCGTTTGATGTTGTAGCAACCAAAGGCAAGAAAAAAGTTGGGGTCGAGGTAACTTTTCAAGTGACGACCAATAGCGTGATTGAGCGCAAGGCGGGACAAGCCAAAGATAGGCAAGCTGCCATGCATCAAGATGGCTATTGGATTGCGTATGTCGTCGATGGGGCGGGAAACTTTCAACGCTCTTCTGCGGTGAGTACGATTTGCCGTTTCAGCGATTGCACCGTCGCTTATTCGGCGGATGAAATCGCGGTGTTGGCCGCATTCATCAAAGAGAAGCTCAAATGATTCGCTTTGTGGATTTGTTTGCCGGGGTGGGCGGGATTCGCCTCGGTTTCGAGCAGGCGATGAAAGAGCTGGGCATGCAGGCGCAGTGCGTTCTTTCTTCAGAAATTGATAAATATGCTCAAGAGACATACGCGTTGAACTTCGGCGAAAAACCGCAAGGCGACATTTATCAGGTCAAAGATGTTCCAGAGTTTGATTTTTTGTTGGCGGGTTTCCCGTGCCAGCCTTTTTCGTATGCGGGGAAGCAAAAAGGTTTTGTTGATACACGCGGTACATTATTCTTTGAAATAGAGCGTTTTTTGCTGGAGCATCAACCGCGCGGATTCTTGCTGGAGAACGTGCGCGGGCTGACGACGCACGATCACGGACGAACTTTCAACACCATACTTGAGCACTTGAAAAAACTGGATTACGGAGTTTCCTACGTCATTCTCAACAGTTCAAATTTTGGTGTCCCGCAAAATCGGGTGAGAGTCTATATCGTCGGCATCAAGAATGAGCAACCCAAACTAACGCTAAGCTCCGATCTCGGTGCGGCTGATTCACATAAATTCATGCAACATCTCGCGCAGCGTTCTATTTTTGATAGCGTAGCGCACAAAGTGGTTGCAGATATTTTGGAGGAGTCGCCTCCCGAAAAATATGATTGCTCGGCGGGGTTTGTGCAAAGCTTGTTGCGAGAAATTAAAGGCGGGCCAGAGGAGTTGGCGGGCTACCGCATGATCGACCATCGCAATGGGAAATCATTACATTCTTGGGAGCTGGGCATCAAAGGGAAATGCTCTCAAGTAGAGATGGATTTTATGAATGCGCTGGTGGCCAATCGCCGCAAGAAACATTTTGGTGCGCATCAAGACGGCAAGAAGCTCACGTTGGAGCAGATCAAGACTTTTTTCGATCAATCTGACTTGCTGAAGATCATCGACAGCCTTATCGAAAAAGGTTACCTGAAAGAAGTCGATGGAAAATACAATCCGGTCTCAGGCAACATGTCATTCGAGGTATTCAAGTTTCTCGACCCTCAGAGTATCTCGATCACACTGGTAACCAGCGACGCACACAAGCTTGGCGTGGCCCATAAAGGGCGGGTGCGGCATATCACTCCGCGCGAATGCGCCAGATTGCAGGGATTCCCCGATGTCTTCCATTGCCACCCCGACGATGTTCATGCGTACCGCCAATTCGGCAATTCCGTTTCTGTTCCCGTTGTTAAAGCCGTTATTCTGGATATGTTCAGAACAGCAGGGGAAGTCTTGACTGAGCGGCGAGTTGTTGATCTGGTGTAATTCACATGTTTTTACACAGTTTTTTACCCTCCGAGAGGTAGCCATGAACACCAGTGAACATTTGTTGATCGAGAAAATTCTGCAACTGCCGCCGACGCGCCTCGCAGAAGTGGCCGACTTCGTGGATTTTTTGCGCAGCCGTGAGAATGAACGCGCACTGGTGCAGGCCGCAACGCAAACTTCCGTAGTTAGCTTCGCCGCCGTCTGGGACAACGACGCCGACGCGGCATACGACGCGCTGTAATTCCCGCCTTTTCTAAAATGGCCTCCGAGTCCATTTACCAGTTTGGCGAGGTTGTCCTCGTACCGTTTCCGTTTACCAATCAGACGGAGAGCAAAAAACGGTCTGCCGTAGTCATCTCCAGCCCCGCTTACCACACCAGCTCACCCCGGAGCAGAAGTTGCGTTGGGTCGAGGAGCTGGCGACTTTTTTGCGGATGGCGAAAATCGGCAGGGAAGAAACCGCAAGAAATCTCAAAACAGGCAACCGGCGACATGACGCTCGACCCCGGCGTCGGCACCTGCGGCAAGGAAGGGCAGAGCGTGCCGGTGGGGGTGGGGCAGCCTGCCGTGAAAATAGACGGGTTGACGGTGGGCGGGACGGCGTAGCAAGATGCTCCGCTCATATAACCACTTCACCAGATGACATGAATCAAATCTCGCCGGAGCTGGAAAAAAAACTCACCGAGGCAGTGGAAAAGATGCCCGCTTTTCCAAAGAGTGTGCAGAAAATCCTGGAGCTGACGAGGAACCTGGACTGCGAGCCGAAGCATCTGGTGCAGGTGATCGAAAAAGATCCGGTGATGACGGTCAAGATTCTCCGGGTGCTCAATTCCGTTCATTGCAACCTGCCCAACAAAATCACCTCGGTCAATCACTCGGTGGTTTTTCTCGGTTTCAATACCATCAAGAACCTTGCGCTCAGCATCGCATCGGTCGGCATTTTGCCCAAGTACAACACCGCCGGTTTCGATATGCAGCAATATCTGCTGCATTCCCTCACCACCGCCGGCATCGCCAAATTGCTGGGCGACAAGCTGGCAGGCGCCGACCCGATGGATTGTTATATCGCCGGGTTGCTGCACGATTTCGGTAAGGTGGTGTTCGCACAGTTCATGCCCGACGAATTCAACCGGGCGCTGCTGAAACGTGACAGTGAAAACATATCGCTGCATCTGGCGGAAAGGCAGGTGATCGGCGTCGACCACACTGTCGTGGGTTCGATGCTGGCGGAGAAATGGCAATTTCCCCCAACGCTGGTCGATTGCATGCGCAACCATCATTCCCCGGATGCCGGGGAAGGCGTGATGTGGGCCAGCGTTTATGCCGCCAATCAGATCAGCAAGAAAATGTCTTTCGGCGATGGCGGCAACCACTGCATCGAGGCGCTACCTCCGGCAGTCCGCAATTATTTCGGCGGCGATCTCGATGAAATTATCGCCTCCCTCGGCGATCTGTCGAAAATCGTCGAGGAAGCACAGTTTTTTTTCCAGGTCGGAGCCGACGCATGAAAATAAAATTCTGGGGGGTGCGCGGCTCGATCCCCTCGCCCGGCACCAATACTGTCAAATATGGCGGCAACACCACCTGTATCGAGATACGCACCGACGATAACGAGTTGATCATCCTTGATGCCGGCACCGGAATTTTTGCGCTGTCGCAAGTGCTGCTCAGCGAAATGCCGGTCACCGCGAACGTCTTTATTACCCATTCCCATTGGGATCACATCCAGGGCCTGCCGTTCTTCCTCCCGATGTTTGTTCACGGCAACACGCTGCGTCTGCACGGCGCATTCGATCCCGTTTCCGGGCGCGGCATCGAACAGATCATGGAGGTGCAGTTGCAGTACAGCTATTTTTCGGTGCGCGAAGCCGAAATGAAGGCCAGGATCGAATACGAAACCCTGATGCCGGAGCAAAGCGTGCGGATCGGATCGGCCACGATCACGCCGACGCTGCTCAACCACCCGGTCATCAATTTCGGCTACCGCATCGATTGCAACGGCAAATCGGTATTTTTTACCGGCGACCATGAACCCTATTGCAACATCTATACTCCCGGCGACGAAGGCTACGAGGAGTATTGGATGCTGATCGAGGACAAGGAAAAATCGATCATCGAGGCGATGCGCGGCGTGGACGTGCTGATTGCCGATTCGTCCTTCACCGCCGAAGAATACCCGTCGAAAAAAGGCTGGGGGCATGGCACCTTCGATTCCTGCATCGCCATGGCAAAAAAATCCGGCGCAAAACTCGTGTATTGCACCCATCACGAACCCACCCGCAGCGACGAGGCATTGGAACGTGAATTTGAAAAAGCGCTGTTGCGCCACCCGCAACAGGACGGCGGCCCGGAATGCCGCCTGGCGCGTGAAGGCGAGGAAATTTTGCTGTAAGGCGCTGGCGTTGACGGAAAGTAGGTCGGGCTTCAGCCCGATATGCCAGTCCTGAGTTTGTCGAAGCAGCCGGGTTTCAACCCGATCTACTTCTTGTCGGGTTAAAACCCGACCTACCTGCCTGTCAGGTATAATCCGCGCCCATGTTGATTCTACGCGGCCTTTATTCTCCAAGCACACAGTTGCTCGCCACCCAGCCTGTTGCGCTCACCATCGGTAATTTCGATGGGGTGCATCTGGGCCATCAGGCATTGCTGAACGAATTGCGCGCGGCGGCGCAAGCGCGCGGGCTGCAAACGGCGGTGGTAATTTTCGAGCCGCATCCGCGCGAGTTTTTTACGCCGCAGCAAGCGCCGACCCGCCTGACCAGCCTGCGCGAGAAGTTGGAATTGTTTGATTCTATTGGCATCGATCGCGTGCATGTGTGCCGCTTCAATGCGCGCTTCGCACAGATCAGCGCGGCGGGCTTCATCCACGCGCTGCATGAAAAACTGTCTGCCAGATTCGTGCTGATCGGCGACGATTTCCGCTTCGGCAGCGGGCGCGCCGGCGATTTCGCGCTGATGGAAAAAATCGGCTCGCAGCACGGCTTTGCGGTGCAGGCGGTGCATAGCGTGCTGCATAACGGCGTACGCATTTCCAGCACGGCGGTGCGCGCCGCGCTGGCGGAGGGCAACACGCGCGTCGCGCAATCCTATCTGGGGCGACCCTATAGCATCAGCGGGCGCGTCGAGCATGGCAATGGACTGGGCAAACAGCTTGGTTTTCCGACCGCCAATATCCAGTTGAAACACAACCGCCCGCCGCTGTCCGGAATTTTCGTGGTGCAGGCACATGCCGAAGGTATGGGGGTGTTGCAAGGCGTGGCGAGCCTCGGTGTGCGCCCGACGGTGCATCAGGACGGCAAGCCGGTGCTGGAAGTACACCTGTTCGAATTTGCGCAACAGATTTATAGCAAGCATATCCGCCTGGATTTTCTGCACAAGCTACGCGATGAGGAAAAATACCCCGATATGGAAACGCTGACGCGGCAAATCGCGCTGGATGTGAAAAATGCAAAGCAATGGTTTACTCAACATGAATGACTACCCGAAATGACTGATTACAAAGCCACCCTTAATCTCCCCGATACCCTGTTCCCGATGCGCGGCGACCTCGCGGGGGGGGAGCCGCAAATGGTGGCGCGCTGGCAGGTGCAGCAGCGCTACCAGAAGATCCGCGCGGCCAAACAGGGCAAACCGAAATTCATCCTTCACGACGGCCCGCCGTATGCGAACGGCGACATCCACATCGGCCACGCGGTGAACAAGATCCTCAAGGACATCATCGTCAAGAGCAAGACGCTGTCGGGTTTCGATGCGCCATACATACCGGGCTGGGATTGCCACGGCCTGCCGATCGAGTTGCAGGTGGAAAAAAAACACGGCAAGGCGATTCCGCCATCGCAGTTCCGCGAACTGTGCCGCGCCTACGCGAAGGAGCAGATCGAGCGTCAGAAAAAAGACTTCATCCGACTCGGCGTGCTGGGCGACTGGGATCATCCCTATCTGACGATGGACTTCAGAACCGAGGCCGACATCATGCGCGCGCTGGGCAGCATCTACGAGCGCGGCTATCTGTACCAGGGGCGCAAGCCGGTGAACTGGTGCCTGGATTGCCAGTCGGCATTGGCCGAGGCCGAGGTGGAATACGAGGACAAGACTTCGCCCGCGATCGACGTGGGATTCGAGGTGAAGGACAGGCCCGCGCTGGAAAAAGTATTCGGCGTGTCGCTGCCGGGCGATGCCAGCGTATATGCGGTGATCTGGACCACCACGCCTTGGACGTTGCCTGCCAATCAGGCGGTGAGTGTACACCCGGAACATGAATACCGCCTGGTGAAGACCGGGAAAGGCTATTTGCTGCTGGTTGCGGAACTGATGGAAAGTTGTCTGCAACGCTATCAACTGAGCGGCAATGTGGTTGGGCATTGCAAAGGTGCGGCGCTGGAAATGTTGGCACTGCAACACCCGTTTCACGAGCGTACTGTGCCGATCATCTGCGGCGAGCATGTCACGCTGGAGGCGGGAACCGGACTGGTGCATACGGCGCCGGCGCACGGCCTGGACGACTACTTTGTTGGCCAGAAATACGATCTGCCGACCGACAACCCGGTCGGCGACGACGGCAAGTTCATCGCCAGCACGCCCCCTGCGGGAGAGACGGTTTTGGCGGGGCTGTTCGTGTGGAAGGCCAACGACGTGGTGATCGATACGCTGCAAGCCAGCGGTCATTTATTGCATCTGGAAAAAGTGCAGCACAGCTACCCGCATTGCTGGCGGCACAAGACGCCGATCATCTTCCGTTCCACGCCGCAGTGGTTCATCGGGATGGATAACATTGGCTCTGGCGTAACTGCCGAAGCGGAAAATCTGGTACAGGAAAAGCGTTCGCACTCCGGCAAGCCCGAAAAACGCGATGGTATGGCCTTGCGCGATCTGGCGAACCAAGCGGTAGAGCAAACCGAATTCTTTCCCGCCTGGGGGCGCGCCCGCCTCGAAGCGATGATCAAAAACCGCCCCGACTGGTGCGTGTCGCGCCAGCGCAACTGGGGCGTGCCGATGCCGTTTTTCGTACACAAGGAGACGATGCAACTCCACCCGCGCACACCGGAATTGCTGGAGCGGGTCGCCAAGCTGGTCGAGCGCGATGGCATCGAGGCTTGGTTCAGCCTGAACTCGGTGGACTTGCTGGGCTCAGAAGCAGAGCATTACAAAAAACTTACCCATACGCTGGACGTGTGGTTCGATTCGGGTGTCACCCACGCATCCGTGTTGCAGCGCCGCGCTGAATTGCATTCAGCCTCGGATCATCTGGCAGACCTGTATCTGGAAGGCTCCGACCAGCATCGCGGCTGGTTCCAGTCATCGTTGCTGACCGGCTGCGCCATCAATGGCCGCGCGCCTTTCAAGGCATTGCTGACACACGGCTTCGTCGTGGATGGCAGCGGCCACAAGATGTCGAAATCCAAAGGCAACGTGATCGCCCCGCAGAAAATTTTCGACACACTCGGCGCCGACATCCTGCGTTTGTGGGCGGCCTTGACCGACTACTCCGGCGAGCTGACCATCTCAGACGAAATTCTCAAGCGCGTGGTGGAAAGCTACCGGCGCATCCGCAACACGTTGCGTTTCCTGCTGGCCAATATTTCGGATTTCGACCCGCAGCAACACACTCTGCCGGTGGCGCAGTGGCTGGAAATCGACCGCTATGCGCTGGCGCTGGTGCAGCAGTTGCAGGACGAAGTAAAACAGGATTACGCGCGCTATGAGTTCCATCTGATCTCACAAAAATTGCAGGCTTTTTGTTCCGAGGACTTGGGCGGTTTTTATCTCGACATCCTGAAAGACCGTTTGTATACCGCCGGCGAAGATTCCGCCGCGCGCCGCTCCGCGCAGAATGCGCTGTACCACCTCACCCACAGCCTGGTGCGCCTGATCGCGCCGATCCTCAGCTTCACCGCAGAAGAGGCGTGGGAGGTGTTGGGCGGCAGGGATGATTGCAGTATTTTCGTCGAGGAATGGTACGGTTTGCCAGATGCGCAACTGGATGGCGAGGCGATTGCCGCATGGTTGAAAATCGGAGCCTGGCGCGCCAAGGTGAACAAGCAACTGGAAGAGGCGCGCGCTGCCGGACTGATCGGTTCGGCGCTGGCCGCCGAAGTGGATGTTTATGTCGCGGGTGAAGATTGCGACGTGCTGGCGCGCCTCGGTATCGACTTGCGCTTTGTGTTCATCACCTCGCGCGCCACAGTGCATCGCGTTGCGACAGAAGCCGAACAACACATCGATGTTTGCGCCAGCCTGCACGACAAGTGCGAACGTTGCTGGCACTACCGTGAAGACGTGGGCAGCGATGCCAGTCATCCGACGCTGTGCGGCCGTTGCGTGAGCAACCTGTTTGGCAACGGCGAGGTGCGAAAGTATGCGTGATGTATTTTGCTGGCTTCAAACCCCAACCCTCCTCAGTCCCTCCTTGTGCGAGCATCCGCTACGCGGATTGTCTGCTTACCCCACTTCAGGGGGGAAGCTAAGCTCCTCCCCTGACAAGGGGAGGCCGGGAGGGGTTTTGTTTTGATTGAAGCAATGAAGATGTCTTCACAAAAATGGCTCTCCTTGAGCGCGCTGATCATCGTGCTCGACCAGGCCAGCAAGCTGTGGATCACCAGCCATTTTGCCTATGGCGAAAGCCTTACCGTCCTCAGCGTGTTTGACCTGGTGCTGGCGCATAACACCGGCGCGGCATTCAGCTTTCTCAGCGATGCGGGCGGGATGCAGCGCTGGCTGTTCAGCGTCATCGCCGTCGTCGCGTCGGTGTGGATCGTCTGGCTGTTGCGCAGGCACAGCGCGCAAACGTTGTTTGCGCTGGCATTGAGCCTGATCCTCGGCGGCGCATTGGGCAACTTGATCGACCGGATTGCCTACGGTTATGTGGTGGATTTTCTATCGTTCCACTGGGATGAACATTATTTTCCGGCATTCAACCTTGCCGATTCCGCGATTACCTGCGGTGCATTTTTGATGATTTTGGACAGTTTCAAGGAGCGCAAACATGGATCTGCTGCTGGCTAATCCGCGCGGTTTCTGCGCCGGTGTGGATCGCGCCATTACCATCGTCGAACGCGCGCTGGCGCTGCACGGCGCGCCGGTTTACGTGCGCCACGAGGTGGTGCATAACAAATTCGTGGTGGATGAATTGCGCCGGAAAGGTGCGGTGTTCATCGAGGATTTGACCGATGTTCCGCCAGGCAGCATTCTGGTGTTCAGCGCGCACGGTGTACCGCAATCGGTGCGCCGCGAGGCCGAAACGCGCGGCCTGACGGTATTCGATGCGACCTGCCCGCTGGTGACCAAGGTGCATGTCGAAGTGTTGCGGCTGCGCGCCCAGAACAAGGAAATCATCATGATCGGCCATGCCGGGCATCCGGAAGTGGAAGGCACGATGGGGCAGAGCGAGGGCGGCATGTATCTGGTCGAGTCGCCCGCGCAGGTTGACGATCTCAAGGTGAATGACGAGAGCAATCTCGCTTTTGTCACGCAAACCACGCTGTCGGTGGACGATGCCAGCAACGTGGTCACCGCGCTCAAAAAACGCTTTCCACTCATTACCGGCCCCAGGAAAGACGACATCTGCTATGCCACGCAAAATCGCCAGGATGCGGTCAAGCTGCTGGTCAGGCAATGCGATGCGGTGATCGTGGTGGGTTCGCCGAACAGCTCCAATTCCAACCGCCTGCGCGAAGTCGCGGCAAATGTCGGTGTGCCGTCCTATCTGGTGGACGATGCCGGCGGATTGCAGCCGGAGTGGTTTGCCGGTAAAGCTCATATCGGTGTCAGCGCCGGCGCATCCGCCCCGGAATTGCTGGTGCAAGGCGTGGTCGCGCGCCTGCGCGAGATGGGCGCGGACAGCGTCACCGAATTGCAGGGCATCCGGGAAAACGTCGTGTTCCCGCTGCCCAAGGCGTTGCAAATTTGAATGCACTTGGGAGCACTTATTGTTCCCTTGTTGCAGTACGTCCTTTATAATCGCCCCCGTTTTGCTGGAGTAGCTCAGTTGGTAGAGCAACGCACTCGTAACGCGTAGGTCGGAGGTTCGATTCCTCTCTCCAGCACCATCTATCAGTTTCATGCAGTCCAAGAAAGTCCAAAAAACCCACATAAATAAACGTATGTGGGTTTTTTGTTGTCCGCTGATTGCATTCACCCTGCTTCCCGGCGTACGGGATAGCGCCATCGCCTCCGCGAAACTCAAGCACATCGACATGCAGGCAGGGTGCTTCTTTCAAGATGCGCGGAATGTCAAAACCAAGTTCAGCAAAACCTTCACCACCTTCTTCTTCCCGGTGGGCGACGAGATGGTTGAGATCGCGGCGGACTGGGTGAGGCATCTGCGCGACGAGTTGCTTTGGGGTAATGACGATCCCGTTTTTCCATCCACGCGACGGGCACAAAATTCCAACTACCAATTTGAAGTGGTCGGGCTTGATCGCAAGCATTGGAGCACTGCCACACCGATCCGCAGCATTTTTCGTGATGCTTTCGTTAACGTGAAACTCGCGCAGCGATTCGTTTGCCCCTTCCCTCGCTTGCGGGGGAAGGTTGGGATGGGGGAAACGGGCATGGCGAGTTTCATTATCAGGGGTGGCTGCTCGCCATGCCCGTTAGTGCCGGCCTACCCGCACAGCTTTAGAAACACGCTTGTCCGGCTGGGGGAAACCACCTGCAATAACCCCGAAGCATTCAAGGCATGGAGCCAGAACCTCGGGCATGAAAAAGTCATGACCACATTTTTGAATTACGGCGAAGTGGCCTATCAGCGGCAGGGTGAAATTATCAAAGGAATGGCAACGCCGCAGCAGGCCATGCAGCCGGGTGTTGACGAACTGGCGAAGGCGATAGCCCAGGAAATGCGTAACAACGGGATGGGGATGCTGGTCAAATAATCAGCGTTTATTCCGTTGCAAGCGGTTCAGCAGTTTGGCTATTTCCAGCAAGGCGCGCTGATTGTCTACAGACAGTGTGCGGAATTGCTGGCGAAGCTGGATTCCACGGTCACTTTGCGTGCTTACCACCAAACGCGACTACGGAATCGAACATAGCTTGACGTTCTTTTTCTTTCGCCGATGAGTAGATGCGCATGATCTCGGCAAGTCTATCGTCATCGCAAAAGAAATAGGCGACAGGCACATTCAAGAATCCCGCGATACTTTCAATGATAGGGAAAGGCGGTTCATGCACGCCATTTTCGTAGCGGCTCATGCGCGCACTGCTACACCCTTCGTCCAGTCCAATCATCACGCCAAGTCTGTCTTGCGCAATGCCAGATCGCAGCCGTGCCTCACGTAGGCGGCGGCTAAAAACGGATTTGGCAGGAAGCTGTTTAGGCATCCTGCGATATTCGTAGATTGTTTTCGCTTATACTCTACGAATATCGTAGATTTGCATGGGGCGCGGCAAATGGCAAAGAAAAAAGTGCGGCACAGAGATTCATGCGTGGAGGGGGCCTTCAGTCGATTCAGCACGAAAAAATACAAGGAAGCTGATATAAATGGCAAACGAAAATAGTGGCTTACATACAGCTAAGCGCAACAAGAAAGACGAGTTCTATACACAAATCGTCGATATTGAGAGGGAGTTACGGCATTACCGTAGTCACTTCAAAGGCAAGGTGGTGTACTGCAACTGTGACGATCCCTATATCAGCGCATTCTTCGAGTATTTCACTAAGAACTTCGAGTTTTTTGGACTGAAAAAGCTCATTACCACCTGTTATAAGAGTCAGCGAATGGATCTGTTCACTCAGAACGATTCAGAAGAAGCCATCATGCTGGAATACACGGGCGGCGCGCTAAACAGCCTTCCAACGCCGGAAGACATTGGCATAACGCCACTCAAGGGTGATGGTGACTTCCGCAGTCGGGAGTGCATCGACATCCTCAAGAAAGCGGATATTGTCGTCACCAATCCGCCGTTTTCCCTGTTCAGTGAATATGTGGTGCAACTGGCCAACTTCAACAAAAAGTTCATCATCATCGGCCACCAAAACGCGATTACCTACAAAGGAGTTTTCCCTCTTATCAAGGAAAACAGGATGTGGCTGGGTTACGGCTTCAAAAGAAACATGGCCCATTTCATCGCGCCACACTATGAGGATTCCGCTTCTGATGCCGACCACCGGGAGGGCATGATTCGTGTATCTGGTGTGGTCTGGTACACCAACCTCGACCATAACAAACGCCACGAGGAAATGATTTTGGTACAGCGTTACCACGGTAACGAGGCGGCTTACCCGTTCTATGATAATTACGCCGCTATTGAAGTCTCAAAGTGAGTAGGGTCACCAATCCCGATGGTCTTTTCCGCGCTGCCGGTCAAATAGCGTGATGGTTCGGAGAAGATCCCCCTCAAGGAACTTGAACAAACGAACCCTTTGGGGGAGTCTCTGGTTTACCAAGACAAGAGACCATCAAAGTGTGCCAC
>Ga0209212_1005254_pt1 | contig 15550 bp, 10 predicted proteins | sample RifGroC2_FD_183996 | JGI IMG/M metagenome (GOLD analysis project Ga0209212, IMG submission 183996) | Groundwater microbial communities from Rifle, Colorado, USA - Groundwater C2 (SPAdes) (version 2) | ecosystem: Environmental > Aquatic > Deep subsurface > Groundwater | place: Rifle, Colorado... | reverse complement strand
CTTTTTGCCGCCGTCATGATTTCCGGATATCTGCTGATCGGGCGTAAGCTGCGCGGCGACGTCGGGCTTACCGGCTACACCTTCGTCACCTACGGCACCAGCGCCGTAACGCTTGCCGCCGCCGCCCTGATCGGGGGCTTCTCTTTCCATCCCTATCCCGCGCAGGACTGGCTCATCTTCGTAGCGCTGGCCCTGGTCTGCACCATACTCGGGCACACCGTCTTCAACTGGGTGCTGCGCTACGTGCAGGCCTCGGTGGTCTCGGTGAGCGTGCTCGGCGAGCCGCTCGGTGCCATCCTTTGGGCCGCCGTTTTCCTGGGAGAGAACCCGACCCTGCGTCAGGCGCTGGGAGGAGGGCTGATTTTCGCCGGGCTGTTCCTTTTCACTAGGATTACTGCGAGAGGCCGGGGGTAGGGCAGAGGCTAGGACTTCTCTCGTACAACTACCGGCCGCTTACCGCAAGGAACCCCTATCCCGGAGGGCGAGGGGGAGTTGGACCGGCTGATGGCAAGCTGTAGCTGGTGATGATCGGGGAATTTAGTTTCAGGAGGGATGCTATGGATTCCACATTGAGCGCCAGCGCTAAGAGGGTTCAGGATGCACTGGCGGGTTTCGGACTCGATTGCCGGGTGAAGGAACTTGCCGAGAGCACGCGCACCGCCGTCGATGCGGCGAACGCCGTCGGCTGCGACGTAGGCCAGATCGTCAAGTCGCTGGTATTCAGAGGGAAGGCGAGCGGGAATGCGGTCTTCGTGGTGGCAAGCGGAGCCAACCGCGTCAACGAGAAGGCGCTTGCCGCCATCGTCGGAGAAAAAATCGACAAGGCCGATCCGGATTTCGTGCGGGAGCAGACGGGTTTCGCCATCGGAGGGGTTTCTCCGGTCGGGCATCCGGCGCCGCTGCACACATATGTGGACGAGGACCTGATGAATTACCAGGAGTTGTGGGCTGCCGCCGGCACCCCGCATGCTCTTTTCTCGCTGACCCCGGAACAGCTCTGTCAGATAACCAGCGGCCAGATCGTCTCCATCAAGAAGAGCTGATCTTGTAGGAGCGGCATTCCTGCCGCGATTGAGCTGCGGCAATCGCGGCAGGAATGCCGCTCCTACAAGGGATGCGTGCCGCCAGCCTCAACGGAGAGTCCGGAAAAATAATGACTGGAAAGGAACCAAACATAGGCCTTTCACCGGCCGAGATGAAACGGCAAGGGGTAATTTTCGGCCTTGCCGCCTATCTTTGCTGGGGCTTCTTTCCGGTCTACTTCAAGGCGGTGAAAGTGGTGCCGCCTCTGGAGATGGTTTCGCACCGGATCGTCTGGTCCCTGGCTTTCCTTCTTATCCTGATCACCTGGAAGGGTGCCTGGCGCAACATGCTGGGCCTGCTTACCCTGCCGAAATCGCTGGCGGTTCTGGTGGTCTCGACGCTGTTGATCGCCACCAACTGGCTGGTGTTCATCTACGCGATCAGTGTGGGAGAGGTTTTGCAGTCCAGCCTGGGCTATTTCATCAACCCGCTGGTGAGTGTCCTGCTCGGCTTCATCTTTCTGGGGGAGAGGCTGGAGCGTGCGCAATGGGTGAGCCTGTTCCTGGCGGCGGCCGGCGTGGTTTATCTTGCCGTCCAGTACGGCGTCATGCCGTGGATTTCCTTGATCCTCGCCGCGTCCTTCGGGCTATACGGGCTGATCCGGAAGGCGCTCCACGTAGAACCGCTGGTGGGGCTCACCGTGGAAACTCTGCTGCTTGCCCCTTTTGCCTTGTTCTACCTGGTTCAGTTGAACCAGAAGGGGGCCGGGATCTTTCTTGCCTCATCCACAAACCTTGATCTGCTGATACCGATGTCCGGTGTTGTCACGGCAATCCCTTTACTGCTGTTCGCCGCCGCTGCCAAGAAGCTGCGGCTGGCGACCATAGGATTTCTGCAGTACATAACGCCCACCATGCATTTCTTGCTCGCCATCACCATCTTCGGCGAGACCTTCACCCACACCCATCTGATTAGCTTCCTCTTCATCTGGAGCGGCCTGGCTCTCTATTCCCTGCACGCCTACCGCGCGACGCGGTGAGGGGCAGGGGTGTTCAAATATCCCTTCTTGCATAATCAATGCATTTATGCATAATGGTCGCCTGTGCAGCAATCGCTGGGGGAGACCATGACCATTTCCGTTAGCCAGACCGTTACCGCGCACGATCTCGAGGAGATGGCGCGCCAGATGCGCGCCTTTCAGGATTTGACGCGCGAGTTGGACGCCATCATCGATTCCTCATCGGACGGGCTCTGGATCTGCGATGCCGACGCCCGGGTGATCAGGATCAACCCGGCGTCGGAGCGTATCAACAACATCAAGGCTGCCGAGGTGGTCGGTAAAAACATGCGGGAGTTGCTGGATCAGGGCTTCATCGATCGCTCGGCTGCGCTGGAAGCTCTCACCACCCGCACCGTGGTGAGCCAGTTGCAAAATAGGGAAGGGCGCAAGCTCATCTCTACCGGGACGCCGGTGTTCGATGCCAACGGCGACGTAATCCGCGTTGTGGTGAGCGAGCGCGATATCACGGAGATCGACAACCTCCAGCGTGAACTCGAGGAGCAGGAGGCTTTGCGGGACCAGTTCCGCTCCCACATGCTCGAGTTGCAGCAGGCCGATCTCGCCTCCAGGCGCGTCATTGCCCGCAGCCCGTCGATGGTCAATGCGCTGAAGCAGGCTCTCAAGGTCAGCACTGTCAACTCTTCGGTGCTTATTCTGGGGGAGTCCGGCGTCGGCAAGGGGCTGATCGCCGACCTCATCCACAAGAACTCCAGCAGGGCGGACAAACCGCTCATCGAGATCAACTGCGGCGCCATACCCGAGTCTCTCATCGAATCGGAGCTTTTCGGCTACGAGAAGGGGGCCTTCACCGGCGCCCAGACCGGGGGCAAGCCTGGTTACCTGGAGCTCGCCGACGGCGGCATCCTGTTTCTGGACGAGATCGCGGAACTGCCGCAGGCCGCCCAGGTGAAGCTGCTCCGCTTCCTGGAAAACGGCCGGGTGATCCGGCTGGGGGGGACCAAGGCGCGGAATCTCGATGTGAGGATTCTGGCGGCGACACACCGTAATCTCGATGAGATGGTCAAACAGGGGAGTTTCAGGCTGGACCTGTATTACCGGCTGAACGTGATACCGATCCACGTTCCGGCGCTCCGGGAAAGAAAGGACTGCATTCTGCCGCTGATCGCGCACTACATGGACCTTTTCGGCAGCCGTGACTCGATACGCAAACGTCTCACGCGCGCGGCTTCGGATGCCCTCCTTGCCTATGAATATCCCGGCAATGTCAGGCAATTAATGAATATCTGCGAGCGGCTGGTAGTGATGGCTGAAACCGATCTGATAGATATCAAGGACTTGCCGGCGGAGGTCGCAGTCGGGGATGGTCAAGCGGCCGGGCCGGCGGGCGTCTGGCCAGATGAGATTTCCCTTCAGGAGACCCTCGACAAAGTTGAGCGAAGCATCTTGGAAAAGGCGCTCGCCAAGCATGGCAACCAGGTCCGTATGGCTGAGGCGCTCGGCGTGAACCAGTCCACCATTGCCCGGAAGCTGAAGAAGCACGGGCTCGGCTAAACAGCTCATCAGCTTCATGAAACTCTCCCTCGCCCTCCCGGATCTAACTCTCCCTCGCCCTCCGGGAGAGGGTCGGGGTGAGGGAGTTGCGGTGGGCGAGAATCTCCCCTTCGTGGCTGCGCCCTCACCCTCAGCCCCTCTCCCGGAGGGCGAGGGGGGTACTATCCTGTTATGCATTCCTGCATATTGTCCGAATGGTCCCGGCGCTTCCTGCCACCGCTTGACTGCTTTCCATCGCTCCTTTCTTCCTATTCTTTTCACCTCTTATCAGCCCACTCCCGCGATTGCTTTGCTTCGATAGATCTTGATTTTCGCCCATGTGGCCAGCGGCTATCGCGGCAGGAATGCCGCTCCTACAGGTGTTTACAGTTGCTTGTTGTAAGCTTGGCTCTCCTTTCCCCACCCTGCTGCTCCGGTCTTCCAGAGCCGGCTTGCTCCCTCCACTTACCCTGTATCCCACCTCCCACTCCTCTTCGCTCAGCTCTGGCATGCCTTGTGCTCATGACAATCCAGGTTTATCATTAACCATCCGGAAAAAATGAAGGATAAAGGAGCTTTGGATGAACAACAGCGAACTGAACGGTCGAATCGTGGCACGAGGCAGGGAATTCTTCTCCACCATCTCGGGTGAAAAACCGTCCCTTTTCAACAAGGGCGCCTGGATGGGTAAGGTGATGGACTGGAGCATGAAGAACGAAACCTTCAAAATCCAGATGTTCCGCTTCGTCGACGTCTTCCCTTCTCTCACCACCGGAAAGCTGCTGACCGATCATATCAGGGAGTACTTCGGCGAAGAGAAGGATATGCCGCCGGTCCTCTCCACCGGCGCCAAGGTCGCGGGGATGCTCGGCTCCTTCGGCGGTGCGGTGCTGAACAAGGTGCTGACCACCAACATCCAGGAGATGGCCCGCCAGTTCATCGTTGGCGAGAACACTAAGGAGGCCATCAAGAATCTTGAGCGCCTGAGAAAGGACGGCTTCGCCTTCGTGGTCGACGTGCTCGGCGAGGCAACCCTCTCCGAGGCGGAAGCCGACCTCTACATGAACACCTACCTGGAACTTCTCGATTCGCTCAAGAAGGAGTACCGGGACTGGAAGCCGCTGCCCGGCGTGGGCGGGGATGCCAACCTCGACTGGGGCCACGCCCCGAAGGTCAACGTCGCGGTCAAGCCGACGGCGCTCTTTTGCCTGGCCAACCCCCAGGATTTCGAGGGGTCGGTGGTCGCCATCCTGAACCGGGTGCGCCGCATCGCCGAGAAGGTCGTGGAACTGAACGGTTTCCTCTGCATCGATATGGAGTCTTACCGGCACAAGGACATCATCATCGAGGTTTACCGCAGGCTGAAGCTCGAGTACCGCAACTATCCACACCTGGGACTGGTGTTCCAGGCCTACCTCAAAGACACCGACAAGGACCTGGCAAGTCTCCTTGCCTGGGCCCGGCAAAACCAGCTGCAGATCTCCATCCGCCTGGTGAAGGGGGCCTACTGGGACTACGAGACGGTCAAGGCGAAACAGAACGACTGGGAAATTCCGGTCTGGACCATCAAGGCCGAGTCCGATGCCGCTTTCGAGCGCCAGTCCAGGATGATCCTGGAGAATTCCGACATCTGCCATTACGCCTGCGCCTCGCACAACATCAGGTCGATTTCCGCCGTGATGGAGATGGCCAGCGAACTGAAGGTGCCGAACGAGCGCTACGAGTTCCAGGTGCTCTACGGCATGGCCGAGCCGGTCAGAAAGGGGATACTGAAGGTCGCCGGCCGCATCCGCCTCTACTGCCCCTACGGCCACATGGTGCCGGGGATGGGTTACCTGGTGCGGCGCCTTCTGGAGAACACGGCCAACGAGTCGTTCCTGCGCCAGAGTTTCGCAGAGGACGCCCAGATCGAGAAGCTGCTCGAAGACCCGGCCATTGCAGCAGAGCGCGAGCGCGCAGCACGAGCCGCGAAGCAAAAGCCGGAGCCGAAGGGGCCGGGAGGTCTGAAGCCTTTCAACAACGAGGCGATGGTCGACTTCACCAGGGCGGACCACCGCGCCGAGTTCCCGAAGCAGATCGCCGAGGTGAGAAAACAGCTCGGGCGCAACTACCCGCTCTTCATCAACGGCAAGGAAGTGAAGACCGCCGACACCATCCCCTCGGTCAACCCGACCGTTCCTTCCGAGGTGGTCGGCGTCGTCTGCCAGGCAGGGACGAAGGAGGTGGGGGACGCCATCGCTGCGGCAAAGGGTGCTTTCCCGGCCTGGCGCGACACCGACCCCAAGGTCCGCGCCGAGTATCTCCTCAAGGCTGCCGCCATTGCGCGCCAGAGGGTGTTCGAGCTCTCTGCATGGCAGGTGCTGGAAATCGGCAAGCAGTGGGATCAGGCCTACGGGGACGTCACCGAGGCGATCGACTTCCTCGAGTACTATGCCCGCGAGATGATCTCCATGGGACAGCCGCGCCGGATCGGCCACGCCCCCGGCGAACTGAACCACTATTTCTACGAGCCCAAAGGTGTCGCTGCGGTGATCTCGCCCTGGAACTTCCCGCTTGCAATCAGCCTCGGCATGGTCTCGGCCGCCATCGTTGCCGGGAACTGCGTCGTGTTCAAACCCTCCGGCCTTACCTCCGTGATCGGTTGGCATATCGTCGAACTCTTCCGCGAAGCCGGGCTTCCTGAAGGGGTATTCAACTACACCCCGGGTCGCGGCAGCGTCATGGGCGACTTCCTGGTCGACAGCCCGGACGTGAGCCTGATCGCCTTCACCGGCTCCATGGAGGTCGGCCTGCGCATCATCGAGCGGGCGGCGAAGGTGCACCCCGGCCAGGAGAACGTGAAGAAGATCGTCTGCGAGATGGGTGGCAAGAACGCCATCATCATTGACGACGACGCCGATCTGGACGAGGCGGTGCCGCACGTGCTTTACTCCGCCTTCGGTTTCCAGGGGCAGAAATGCTCGGCCTGCTCGCGGGTCATCGTGCTCGACGCGGTTTACGACAAGTTCATCGAGCGCCTGGTTTCCATGGCGCAGGCGACCAAGGTCGGCCCCTCCGAGGACCCGGCCAACTACATGGGGGCCGTCGCGGACGACAAGGCGATGAAGAGCATCAAGGAGTACGCCGAGATCGGCAAAAGGGAAGGGCAGCTGCTCTACGAGAGCGCCGTGCCCAATACCGGCGGCTACTACGTGCCGATGACCATCATCGGTGGCATCAAGCCTGAGCACCGGCTTGCCCAGGAGGAGGTCTTCGGACCGGTTCTGGCCGTGATGCGCGCCAAGGACTTCGACCAGGCCATTGCCTGGGCCAACTCCACCAAGTTCGCCCTGACCGGCGGCGTCTTCTCCAGGAGCCCGGAACATCTGCAGCAGGCTCGCAGGGAGTTCCGCATCGGCAACCTCTACTTGAACCGCAACAACACCGGGGCCCTGGTCGGGCGCCAGCCGTTCGGCGGCTCCAGGATGTCCGGCGTCGGCACCAAGGCGGGTGGTCCGGATTACCTGCTGCACTTCATGGATCCGAGGGTGGTCACCGAGAACACCATGCGCCGCGGCTTTGCACCGGTGGAAGAGGACGACGACTGGGTCGCCTAGAAACGGGCTACTCAGATCCCGACTTGAAAACAGGCGCCTGCGCTCTCCTTTCCTCAAGGGGGGTGCAGGCGCCTTTCGTTTGCAGATTATCACACCACCCCGCCCTCGCCGACGCAACAAGCTCCTCCCCCCAGCGGGGGGAGGTAGGGCTTGCGCGCCGAAGGGCGCTTCAGCCCGCAGGCGGGAGGGGGGAAGGCTTTGGCGGGGGAGGGAACGCTGGGAATTTCGATCTCGATTAAGCTGCGGCAATCGCGGCAGGAATGCCGCTCCTACAATAAGATGCACCTGGCATCTGCCAATATGGCTCCGTTCTAAATCTGTGCTGAAACCGCTTTTTTCCCTTGATTAATATAGGCATTTGACATAATCTACGTGGTCGTAAAATAATTTTAATTTAATGTTCGGAGGGGTCATGGTAAAAGAAGCGGGAACGTCCAAATTTCAGATAGATCTGCGTCGCCACCTGCGTGGTCAAAACATCTGCGATAATCTGATCCATCTCATCTGCGAGATAGCCGAGGCCAGCAAGTACGTGATCAACGCGGTCCGCACGGGCGACCTCGGCGTCGCCGGTACCTCCAACCTCTACGGCGAGGAGCAGCTTGCCCTCGACGTCCTGTCCGACAGGATCATGCGCAAGCGGCTGGTCCACTCCGGCGTGGTCTGCAACATCGCCTCCGAAGAGATGGACGAGATCTACAAGTGCCAGGCCAATGCCGACGGCCTCTACTCCGTCGCCTACGATCCGCTTGACGGCTCCTCCCTGGTCGACGTCAACCTCGCGGTCGGCACCATCGTCTCCATCTTCGCCGGATGCGATCTGCTGCAGCCGGGCAGAAACCAGGTCGCGGCGATGTACATACTGTACGGGCCGAGGGTCTCCCTGGTCTACACGGTCGGCGACGGGGTTCACGAGTTCACCATGAACAACCTGATGGAGTTCACGCTCACCCGCGAGAACATCAGGATGCAGCCCGAAGGGAACATCTACGCGCCGGGCGGGCTGCGGAACAAGTACAACGCCGGGGACGAGAAGTTCATCCGTCATCTGGAAGAGAAGGGTTGCAAGCTCCGTTACTCTGGCGGCTTCGTGCCGGACATCAACCAGGTGCTGATGAAGGGGAAGGGGCTCTTCATGTACCCGGCCCTGAACGGCTCTCCCAACGGCAAGCTGCGCGTCCTTTTCGAGCTCAACCCGATGGCCTTCATCATCGAGCACGCCGGCGGCGCCGCCAGCAACGGCAGCATTCCGATTCTCGACATCCTCCCCGACTCGCTCGACATGAGGGCCCCCATCTACATAGGGTGCAGCGAGGACGTGAAGCAGGCGATGACATTTGTAAATGACAAGTGATTGTTGTAGCATAGTGTCCGGCGGCGAACTTTTCGCTAAAGTTGTTCCGGCGCACGTCGATATATTAATTAGCAATCTTCAGAGGTAAAGTATGGAAACACAGCAGCAGGCAAAACGTTTATGCAGCGAAATCCAACTGTTCGACCTGTGCGATCTTGACACGTGCACTTGCAAGGACGGCCGTTACTGCACCAATCCGGAGGTCCTCGAGCGTTTCGAGGCAATCAAGGAAGAGGATGAGCGTTCCCCCGAGCAGTACCTGACCGAGGACCTCGACGATGAGGATGCTGAAGGGCTTGAGGATGAAGACGCCTATGCCGATGAATACGAAGACGATGAACAGTAGCAAAGAAAGACGGTGAACAGCAGTAACCGCTGATCATGGGCTTTAAAACCGGAAGAACCGCTTCTAAAACAGGCGGTTCTTTTGGTTCCAGCTAACAGCACGGTGATGTTTTCCTTCCGGTCAGCTCTTGGCAACCGGCGGTGACCGATTATAATAGCCCATCGAGGGGACAGACACATGACTGCAAAACTGCTCATATTGGATGACGATCACGACATCCTGCTCATGCTGAAGACGATCTTCACCGGCGAGGAGTATGAACTGCTGTTGGAAAGCGACAGCGAGTCCGCCTTGAGGCGCGTCATCGCCGACCGCCCCAACGTGGCGATCATGGATATAAGCCTGCCGCAGAAGTCCGGCATCGAGGTCCTCAAGGAAGCGAAAAAGATCGATCCGGGGCTTGCCGTCATCATGGCGACCGGGTACAAGACGACCCAGAACGCCATCGAGGCGATGAAGCATGGCGCCTTCGACTACGTCACCAAGCCCTTTGACATGAGCAAGCTGAAGGGAGCGGTGAAAAAGGCCTTGGAGTGCAACCTGTTGAGCCGGAAGGTGCGCTACACCAAGGAGCGCGCCCAGGTCGAGGAGGATCTGACCGAGGACCTGATGATCGGTTCCTCTCCCGAGATGATCGAGATCTGGAAGATGGTTGGCACCGTCGCCGACTCTGATGCCACGGTCCTGATCCAGGGGGAGTCCGGCACCGGCAAGGAACTGCTGGCGCGCGCCATCTACAACAACTCCAAGAGGAAAAACCGTCCCTTCCTGGCGGTGAACTGCGCCGCGCTCCCTGAAGCGCTTCTGGAATCCGAGCTGTTCGGGCACGAGAAGGGGGCCTTCACCGACGCCCATTCCAGGCGGATAGGGAAGTTCGAGCAGTGCAACGGCGGCACCATCTTCCTTGACGAGATCGGGGAGATGAGCCCGGCGAACCAGGGGAAATTCCTGCGCGTGCTGGAGAACCAGGAGTTCGAGCGGGTAGGGGGGAACGAGACCATCAAGGTCGACGTCAGGGTGATCTCGGCGACCAACAAGAGCCTGCTTAACAGCGTCAAGGAGAAGAGCTTCAGGATGGACCTCTTCTACCGACTGCGCGTGGTGAACTTCTTCCTGCCGCCGCTTCGGGACAGGATGGAGGACATCCCGCTGCTGGTCGATCTCTTCGTCCGGAAGTTCTCCAAGAAGTACGGCAAGAACATAAAAGGGGTGGCGCCGGAGACCATGGCGCTCCTGACCCAGCACCCGTTCGATGGGAACATCAGGGAGCTGAAGAACGTCATCAACTCGGCGACCGTCTTCTGTCGGGGCGACATCCTGGTCCCGGGCGATTTCGAATCTTTTCTGAAGGCGAAGGCGGGGTTCAAGGAGGTCGACCTGGAGGCGGCAGGGGGCGACTACTACGAGGTGTTCTGGAGCATGCTGGAGCCGGTGTTCGACGGCATCTGCCAGAAGAACAAGGGCGCCATCTACGAGAGCGTCAACATGGGGCTGGAGAAGGCCCTGATCCACATGGCGATGGAGAAGAGCAACAACAACCAGGTCTTTGCCGCGAAGCTCCTGGGGATCAGCCGCAACACGCTTCGGGACAGGCTGGAGCGCTACCGCATAGGCGCTGCCGAGAGCGCGTAGGGACGAAAAAGAGCCGGAGGAGACCCACAGGTCTTCACTCCGGCTCTTTTGTTTTTCGCCACAAAAAGGCACAAAAAACACAAAAAGTTAAAACCAGCAAACGGTCTTTACCGCAAAGACGCCAAGGGCGCTAAGAAAAACGAAGTCTTTTGGGTTAACCAAAACCGCCTTACCTTGCCTTCTTCGTGCCTTCGCGGTAGCCTCCTAGCCCCCAGTCCCGCCGTTGCCTCTTAGCCCCCAGCCCCGCCTTGATTCTCAGCCCCCAGTCCCGCTTCTTGCCTAAAGACGTTTCCCCGCCGCGCCCTCCCACGACTGCTTCGGGATGGCGAGGAAGATGTCGACCAGTTTCGGGTCGAACTGCTGGCCGCTGCATCTGACCACCTCGTCGAGCACCGCCTGGAAGCTCAACGCCTTGCGGTAGGGCCTGTCGGAGGTCATGGCGTCAAGGGTGTCGACCAGCGCGAAGATCCGGGCGCTCATCGGGATCGCTGCACCCGACAGCCGGTGCGGATAGCCGGTGCCGTCGTAGCGCTCGTGGTGGTGCAGCACAAGCTCGGCGGCGCCGGCGAAGTACCTGATGCCGGAGAGAATCTCGTACCCCACTGCTGGATGCTGGCGCATCACCTCCCATTCCGCTTCGTCCAGCTTGCCCGGCTTCAACAGGATGTTGTCCGATACGCCGATCTTGCCGATGTCGTGCAAAAGCGCCCCTTTGCCGAGGATGGTGCACCCCTCCTCGTCGATCCCTGCCGCCTGCGCCAGCAGGCGCGCGTATGCCATCACCCGCTCCGAGTGGGAGCCAACCTCCTTCTCCCTCGCGTCGAGCGCCCTGATCAGCGCCACCAGGGTGTGCTCGTAGGCCAGATTTATCTCCCCCATCACGGTCCGGATCACTTCTGTCTGCTCGCGCACCTTCTGCTCCAGGTTGGCCTGGTGTTCCTTGTTCTCCAGCACCAGCCGGCGTTTGTCCAGGGTGTTCTTCACGGTGAGGAGCACCCGGTCCAGGTTGAACGGCTTGGTGATGTAGTCCTCCGCCCCGAAGTGGATGCAGGAGAGCGCCGTGTCCATGTCGTTCATCGCCGTGATCATCAGCACCGTGGTGTCCGGAGTGGCCTGCTTGATATCCTTCAACAGGTCTATCCCGGAGCGGCCCGGCATCATGATGTCCAGCAGGGCGAGGTCGAGCTGCTGGCTGTTGATGATCTCCAGCCCCTCCTCGGCGCTTGCCGCCTGGAAGCAGGTGAAACCCTCTTTGGACAGCGTGATATTGATCAGTTCCCTGATCATGTCCTCGTCGTCAGCGATTAAAATATTCCCTTTCAATTGCTACCTCCTGAAATCGTCCCTGTCGCTTCTGGCGCCCCGGTGCCGTTAAGGGTGTCCCGCACCTTTCTGATCAGGGCATCGCTGGCAAACGGCTTGGGCAGGAACTGCACTCCTTTTTCCAATATCCTCTCAAAACTCACCCTGTCGTCGGTGTGCCCGGACATGAAGAGAACCTTCAGCCCGGGTTTCTTTTGGGTCAACAGCTCGGCCAGGGCGGGGCCGCTCATAAACGGCATGACCACGTCGGTCAAAAGCATGTCGATCTCATGCGCGTGCTCGTCGAACAGGGCGACCCCCAGCTCGGGGTCCGTCGTCTCCAGCACGGTGAAGCCGCGCTTTCTCAGGGTGTGCACCACCAGGTTCAGCACGCCCGGCTCGTCCTCGACCACCAGGATGGTATGAGTGGTGTCAACCTGTTCCTCGACCGGTTGTCTCTGGTTGGTTTCCGCCAGCTGGAAGACGCGGGGGAGGTAGATGTTGAAACACGCACCCTGACCCGGCTCGCTGATCACCTCGATGTAGCCTCCGCTTTGCTTCACGATGCCGTACACGGTCGCCAGGCCGAGACCGGTGCCGCGCCCCATCTCCTTGGTGGTGAAAAAAGGCTCGAAGAGCCGCCCCTTTACCTCCTGGGTCATGCCCAGCCCCTGGTCGGTCACGCTCAGCTTCACGTAGCTTCCCGGCACCGACCCCGGGTGCAGATGCGCGAAACTCTCATCCAGCTCGCAGTTCGCCGTCTCTACCGTGATGTTGCCCCCGGTGTCCGAGGCGTCGCGGGCGTTGACGATCAGGTTCATGACGATCTGTTCCAGCTGGCCCGGATCGATCTTGATGTAGCCGGTGTCGGCGGAGAGGACGGTCACCAGCCCGACATGCTCTCCGATCAGCCTTTCCAGCATTTTTTGCACCGATTTCACCTGCTGGTTTATGTCGAGCACCTTCGGTTCGAGGATCTGTCTCCTGCTGAAGCTGAGCAGTTGCCTGGTGAGATCGGCCGCGCGCTCGCCGGCCCGCAGGATCTGCTCCGCCTCCTTGCGCATCGGCGAGCTCTGGTCGAGCCCCCTGATCAGGAGCGTGCTGTAGCCGTTGATCACGGTGAGCAAGTTGTTGAAGTCGTGGGCGATGCCGCCTGCCAGCTGGCCCACCGCCTCCATCTTCTGCACCTGCCTCAGCTGGTCGATGGCACGTTTCCTCTCGGTGACGTCCTCCTTCACCCCGACGAAGTGGGTGATCTGCCCCTCCGAGTTCTTGATAGCCGAGATGGACGCGCTTTCCCAGAGCAGTTCTCCGCTCTTTTTCCTGTTGTGCAGTTCGCCATGCCATTCCCGGCCCGAACTGATGGTCTCCCAGAGTTCCTGGTAGAACTTGCGGTCCATGCTCCCCGACTTGAGGATGCTCGGGTTCTGTCCCACCAGTTCTTCCTCGGAATAACCGGTCACCTCGATGCACTTCGGGTTTACGTACTCGATCCTGCCGAGCAGGTCCGTGATGACGACCGATACCGGGCTCTGCTCGACCGCGCGCCAGAGCTTGCTCAGCTCCGCCTCGGCGCGCTTTCGCTCCGTGATGTCCAAGAGCGTTCCGATCACCGCGGCGCTGCCGTTTATCCGGGTCCTGGTCCCGTTCACCTCCAGGTCGATGGCCGTCCCGTCGGAGCGCCGGCCGCGGAAAAAGAAGTGCAGGCTGTCGCTCCCCTCGCTCAAGGGCCGCAGGAACTGGGTGATGACCCTGATCTGGTCGTCCCGCGCCACCAGGTCGAGCAGGGACTTCGACTCGATGAGCTGCTCCGGCCGGTAGCCGAAGATCTCGCTGAACTTCGGGTTCGCATAGATGAAGACGTCGTCCTGCAGCATGAAGATGCCGACCAGCGACTGCTCCACCAGGCTCTGGAAACGGGCCTCGGTCGCCGACAGCGCCTCCTCCGCCATCCTTCTCTCGCGGCGCACCACCGCCTCGTTCAGTTCCCGCTTGATGGCCGGGATGAGCCTGGAGAGCCTGTCCTTGATCAGGTAGTCGTGGGCGCCGGCGCGCATCGCCTCGACGGCGGCATCCTCGCCCATTTGCCCGGAGACCATGATGAACGGCAGGTCGACCCCCCTTTCGTGCAAAAGCTGCAGCGCGCCGAGGCCGCTGAACTTCGGCATCACGTAGTCGGAGATGACGAGGTGCCAGCCCCCCTTGTCCAGCGCCGCCTGCATCTCCTTTGGCGTCTCAACTCGCTCGTAGCTCGGGGAAAACTCCCGCTGCAGCTGACGAACGATGAGTGCGGCGTCGTCCGGAGAATCATCAACGATCAGGATGCGCAATGCGTGTTTCATCGGTACCGGCCTCTTTTCGGTGCATCCGAGTCTGGATGGTTACGTTAATGTCTTATCGGCTGACGATCTCGATATATTAAGGGGAAAACTGGAAAATTGACAGAAAGTCCGACACTCCCCTTAAGAGAAATTTCTGTACTACTAATTGAGAAAAGATTGTGCTATGAATCTTTCTGTAACCGACAGTAAAAAGGAGAATTTTTTCGTGCTGATCGATCGTTTCAATACCCTTTTGGCCAAACTTGTCCCCTTGATCTGCCTGGTTTTGCTCCCGCTGTCGGGGTGCGCCAAGGAGAAGGAGAAACCCAGGGAAAAACCTCCGGCACCGGTAACCGTGGCCCGGGTCGGGCAAAAGAGCGTTCCGGTGGAACTGCACGCCATCGGCAACGTGGAGCCGTACGCCACGGTGGCGGTCAAATCGATGGTCGGCGGGACGGTGACCAGGGTGCATTTCAAGGAAGGGGAGGACGTGGCTAAGGGGGCACTGCTTTTCACCATCGATCCGAGGCCCTACGCGGCGGCGCTTGCCCAGGCGCAGGCGAACCTGGCCCGCGATCTCGCCATGGCGTCCAATGCGAGGGAGCAGGCGCGCCGGTACGCGGCGCTCGTGAAGGAAGGGATCGTCACCCAGGAACAGTACGACCAGATGCAGGCCAATGCCGACTCGCTCTCCGCCTCGGTCGCCTCGTACCGTGCCGCGGTCGACAGCGCAAAGCTGCAGCTTGAATACTGCTACATCCACGCCCCGATGGCGGGGCGGACCGGGGGGCTCGCGGTCTACGCCGGCAACCTGGTCAAGGCGAACGACTCTCCCGCCCTGGTCACCATCAACCAGGTCTCCCCGCTCTACGTCAGCTTTTCACTCCCCGAGAAGGAACTAGCCGCCATCAGGTCGAGGCTGGGGGGGAGGCTCCCGGTCCAGGCCAGCGTCCCGAACAGCGGCCTTGCCGCCGAGCAGGGAGTGGTCACTTTTCTCGACAACGGCGTCGATCCGGCGACCGGGACCATCAAGGTGAAGGGGACCTTCCAGAACGCGGGGCGCAGGCTTTGGCCCGGCCAGTTCGTCAACCTGCTGCTCACTCTGGACGTCAGAAAGGACGCCACGGTGGTGCCGTCCAACGCCGTGCAGACCGGTCAGCAAGGAGAGTTCGTCTACCTGGTCAGGCAGGACTCGAGCGTGGAGCTGAGGCCGGTGACAACCGGAGTGGCCCGGGGGGGGATGACGGTCGTTGAGAAGGGGCTCAGCCCCGGGGAGACCGTGGTGACCGACGGGCAGATGAGGCTCACTCCGGGAGCCAGGATCACCATCAAAAAGGAAAAGGCAGGGCCGGCATGAACTTCACCGAGCTCTTCATCAGGCGCCCGGTGATGACCAGCCTGGTCATGCTTGCGATAGTGCTCGCC
>Ga0209212_1005251_pt1 | contig 15558 bp, 14 predicted proteins | sample RifGroC2_FD_183996 | JGI IMG/M metagenome (GOLD analysis project Ga0209212, IMG submission 183996) | Groundwater microbial communities from Rifle, Colorado, USA - Groundwater C2 (SPAdes) (version 2) | ecosystem: Environmental > Aquatic > Deep subsurface > Groundwater | place: Rifle, Colorado... | reverse complement strand
AATAGTCCTTGACGAAAGAATAAAGATATGAAAACATAAATAGCGCCTAACGGCTTAACATCAATAAGAAAATCAGATTTTGTTACGTATAGCAATAAATAATATTGGTTTTCTCGCAGCGGCAGCCATTGCCTTTATCTGAAAAAACATTCCCTATCAGATGGTGCTCTGGCGGCTGTTTCCGGAAACCTTTGAAGCACATCATGGCGCACATCCCGATATCAGGGCCATTCCCGATTAAGGGGCCATCGCTTTCTGGACATTGTACTTAGGAAATAAAGGGTCGTCAATTTTCGGTTATCACGACCGGATCAAGTTGTATTTAAAAATCCCATCGAGAAGCGCCCCTCAAATCTTTGTCCCTTCGGCGAGGATATTCAGGTAATCGCTGTACACATAACGCTTGTCACGCTTCCGTCCCGTAGTTTCCCTGAGGATTTGGATTTTTTCCAACTGCGCCACAATTGTGGACGCGGCCTGGTAGGATACGGCGAATCGCTCGGCGATCTGGGCGATGGAAATCACGGGTGTATAGAACAACTGCTCCAGAATCCCGACAGCTATCGGGGAGGAGATCTTCTTCTCCCACAATAGACGGCGATGACGGGATTGGAGTTCGAGAATCTGCCTGGCCGCATCCATCGCTACGCCGGAAATGTCCATAACCCCTTTCAGGAAATAATGCACCCACTGTTCATAATTGCCCGTCTCCCTGACCATGTTCAGACGATCGTAGTATTCTTGTCGATTTTTCTTAAAGTAGTAGCTCAGGTACAGGAGCGGCTTGTGTAAAACCCCCTTCCAGCACAGGTAGAACGTGACCAGAAGACGCCCCATGCGGCCGTTGCCGTCGAGGAAGGGATGGATCGTTTCAAACTGGTAGTGGATCAGGGCACAATCGACAAGAATCGGCAACCTCTCTTTGTAGTGAAAATAGCGCTCCAGGGCCCCCATGGCTTCAAGCGCTTCATGGGGAGGCGGAGGTACATACGACGCCTCATTGAGGGTGCATCCGGGGGGACCGATCCAGTTCTGCGATCGCTTGAATTCACCGGGGGATCTTTCACTGCCCCGAGCGCCTTCAAGAAGAATGGCGTGGATCTCCTTGATGAGGCGGAGACTCATCGGCAGGCTCTGAAGACGGTCGCGCCCGTAATTCATCGCCTTGATGTAATTGACTACTTCCGTCACATCGTTCAGATTTTCAAGCTTGTCCCCGCTTTCGTAAGCGAACAGATCGTCCAGAGAGGCCTGTGTTCCTTCGATCTGCGAACTCAAAAGGGCCTCCTTTTTGACGTACATCGCGATAAAAAGATCGACGTTGGGCAGCATTTGCGCCACACCATCCAACCGGGCCAGGGCCATGTCGGCCCTGGAAAGCAGATTCTGAAGCTCCCCCTCGATCTTGACGGCGGGCTTCGGTGGTAGAGGCGTCGGGATAAACGCCCGATAACCGGTCGCTTGCTTCACATACATACCACTGCGCCTCATGTTTCACCTCTCTTATTCAAGAATTGTTGAATATCATACCACCCCTGCCAGCGTTATTCAAGAATTATGGAATAACGGGTTGTCACACTGCCTCTTATTAAAGAATTATGGAATAACACCCCCTCCGGGATCTCTTATTCAACATAACTTCAATAGCCCCACTGCCTGGCATCAGGGTGCTTTTAAAAATACCTGACTGTGGGCGGAATCGTTTACTACCGGCGCGTAATGGAGCATTCGGGGTTCGGCTAATAAGGATGGTATCGGGGGGACATGCAAAAGCTGCCCGGCTGGGCAGTCCAGCAGCCAGAAAATGGTTGGCCGATCGCACCGTCTCACCGTAAAGGATCAGGGGCAGGACTGCCTATCAGTGAGAACACTGACGATCAAAGGCACACCGCCGAGGCCGAGCCCTTTGAGCCGTATGTCCGTCCCGCTCACGGTCAGCCGGTGGGTCCGGTAATCGGAACTCAGGAGCCGGATGTCCCCTAGTTTGCGCCGCAGCCGGACCTTGCCCGGTTCGTCCGGGATCAGGCCGAGATATTCGAAGACCCCGACCGAAGGGGTCTCCACCCGGATGATGAAAAGCCCTTCTCCCTGCTCAACGACAAAGGATTCCCGCACCGGTTGCAGATAGATAGAATCGATATACTCCAGATGAAAGGGCTCTCCGGATTGCAGCGGCAGGCAGGCAACCACTCTCTCCGATCCGTCGGTGGCAAGGACAAGCCAGGCATCCGGTCCCGCAGCGGCGGTCACGGGTCCGGCCAGAAGAAGAAACAGCCACAGCCCGATGCTGGCGAACCGTGCGGCAGATTTTTTACCTCTGTCCACTGGTTATCCTTGAAACCTGCGCAACTTGGAAATCGGATTCCGGAATCGCACATTGGAGATTTTTCGGGGTACCCTGCCCCCGCAGCGAAGCGAGGAGGTGCAGGGTCGAAAAATGTCCAGCGCGAGGAGGGATCACGATTTCCAAGTTGCGCAAAGATTTCTCCTTCGCTGAACTGAAAATTAACGCCCTGTATAGTCGATATGGCAGGCCACCCAGTGATTTTCTCCTACGGCGACCAAAGGGGGCTCCTGCTCGGAGCAAATGGATTTTCTCTTAGGACAGCGGGGATGAAAACGGCAGCCCGGTGGCACATTCAAAGGGCTGGCGATTTCTCCGGACACGACCGGCCTCTCCCGTTTATCCCGAGGGTGATCGGGGAGCGACGCCGCCATAAGGGCCTGGGTGTACGGATGGATGGTGTTTCTTAATAGCTCTTTGGTTTCGGCGAATTCCACGATCTTCCCTAAATACATCACGCCGATGTCCGTGGACATATAGGCCACCATCGCCAGGTCGTGCCCGATCAGCAGGTAACTCAGTTCCAGCGTCTGTTGCAGATCCATCAAGAGGCTGATGATCTGCAGGCGGACCGAGACGTCCAGCGATGAAGTGGGCTCGTCCAGGATGATGATTTTAGACTTCGTGGAGATGGCCCGCGCGATGGCCACCCGCTGCCTTTGCCCCCCGCTCAGTTCGTGGGGGTAGACCCGCCTGAGTCCCGTGTCCAGCCCCACCAATTGCAACGATTCCATCACTTTGTCATCCAGCTCTTTCTTGCCCATCGTACTGGAGACTTCCAGCGGTTCCGTGATGATCTGATGGACCCTCAGACGAGGGCTCAGCGAGGCAAAAGGATCCTGAAAAACCGCTTGAATGGTGCGACGGTAGGCTTTTAATTCCGATTCCCCCAGGGAGTGTATCTCTTTCCCCCTGAAGAGCACCTCCCCCTGCGTCGGCTTCTCCAGGAGCAGCAGGACCTTGGCCAGGGTCGTCTTCCCGCTTCCGGACTCACCCACCAATCCGACAATTTGCATGGGCTTGATGGCCAAATCGACGCCGTCAAGGGCCTTAACCCATCCGATCACATGGTCCATGATGATCCCGGCCTTCACCGGAAAATGCATCTTGAGATTTCTGATCTGGAGGAGATAATCAAACTCTTTCGGTTCCATTGCGCATTCTTCCATTCATTCAGCTCATTGTGTTACCGGATACCAGCATCTGGCACTCCGCGCAGCCGCCAGGTCCACTTCCGGCGGATCTTCCCTTCGGCAACGATCATCCGCCTGCCAGCAGCGCGGATGAAAGCTGCAACCTGGAGGCAAATTGGCCAGATTAGGGGGCTCGCCGGGGATAGGTTTTCGCTTCTTCAGATCCTGCAAACCAAAAGCCGCATCCAAAAGCGCCTTTGTATAAGGGTGCGCCGGTGTGTCAAAAATATCCATGACCGGTGCGCGCTCCACGATTTTACCGGCATACATGACGATCACATATTCGCACAGCTCCGCCACTATCCCGAGATTGTGCGTGATGAAAACCAGGGTGACGCCGGTTTTTTCCTGCAACTCTTTGAGCAAGTTCAAATACTGGAGTTGAATGGTGACGTCCAGATTCGTCGTCGCCTCGTCGCAGATGAGCAGTTTCGGCTCGCAACTGATGGCTATCGCCCCCACGATCCGCTGGCGCATCCCCCCGCTCATCTCATGCGGCCACTGGTTGATCCGCCGCGCAGGCTCCGAGATCTGCACCGCCGTCAAGAGTTCCTTGATCCGCTCGCTCAGGGAAAGCCCTTTAAGGCAGGCGTGTTTGCAAAGGGTCTCCCCGATCTGATCTCCGATGGTAAAGACCGGATCCAGCGACATCATTGGATCCTGCAGGATCATACCGATCTTCTTCCCCCTGATCTGGGTCATCTCCCGGTTGCTTTTCTGCATGAGATCCTCTCCCTCGAAGAGGATTTTCCCGCTCACCGTTTCCCCGGACGGGGGAAGAACCCGGAGCAGGGATGCGGCCACTGTACTCTTCCCGCAACCCGACTCGCCGATCAGCGCCAGACGATCCCCCGTCTTGACCTCGAAGGAGACATTATCGACCGCCTTCACCACCCTTGTGCGCGCGAACGAAAAGAAATGCGTGGTCAGCCCGACGACTTCCAATAGTGTATTCTTTTCCAAAGTCTTCACTCTATATTTCGATAAAAAGGATCAAGATAACGGCGGAGCCAATCCCCGATCACATTGAAAGACGTGACCAAAAGTGCGATGGCCACTCCGGGGAAAATGACGAGCCACCAATAACCGGCCAGTAATCCGCCTCTCCCTTCGGAGAGCATCAGTCCCCAGGCCGGCGTGGGCGGTGCAACCCCTACTCCGAGGAAGGTAAGAGACGCTTCCAGAACAATGACGATTCCGATTTGCAGAGAAGACAGGGTGATCACGCTGTCGAAGACGTTCGGAAGGATGTGCTTCCGAATAATCCAGAATTTCCCGCATCCGGCAATTCTCGCCAGTTGCACGAAATCCCGGTTCTTCATGCTCAGGGTCTGTCCCCGAACCACACGGGCGTATCGCGACCAAAAGGTGCCGCCCAGGATGATGACGATATTCCACACCCCGGGACCCAGGATGACGGCCATGAGAACCCCGAACATGACCGTAGGAATACTCAACCAGGCATCGGTGAAGCGCATGATGACCTGATCCACCCAGCCCCCGAAAAATCCTGCGATCACCCCTAAAAAAGTCCCTATGCAGCCGGCGATGATCACGGCGGAAAAAGCCACCACCAGTGAAATCCGTGATCCGTATATCAGTCTGCTCAGGACATCCCGTCCCATCGTATCCGTACCCAATACATAGGTCCATTGTCCCCCTGCGCTCCAGGCAGGCGGCAATAATCGCAGCCTGGGGTCCCCAATCTCCGGATCATGCAACGCCAGAAAGTCGGCGAAAACTGCTGTAAAGATGAGCAGTAGGATAATGATCACAGCCCCTTTGGGAATCCTTCTCCAGATATCTTTTATCCATTTTATCGTGTCTGAGCCCATCATCTCTCTTTTTCCTTACTGTTTTTCAATCATACCGGCTTCGTAAAAAGGCCGGATGCTGCGTTGCGCTTCATCCTTCGTCGTTGCGGCGTACGCAACAGTACGCCTCACTCCTCAGGATTCGCGCGCCTTGCCTGCGGCCTTTTTACGAAGCCGTTCCAATTGCAGGGCTGCGCGACTTATTCCGAGATCGTCAATCATACCGAATACGCGGATCCAGGTATGCATAGAGGATATCCACAGCCAAGTTTATAAACACCATCATAACGGAGATAATCAGGATGACGGCCTGCACCACATTGAAATCACGATAGACAGCGCCATGGTACATCAGGAGCCCCAATCCGGGCCAGGCAAAAACCATCTCGACGGCGACAGCGCCCGAAACCATGAGCACGATATTCATCCCCGCCAACGTGACCACAGGAATAAGCGCATTTTTCAGGGCGTGTTTGCCAACCACCGACAGTTCGGAGAGTCCCTTCACCCGACAGAGCTTAATGTACTCGGTATTCAAGACCTGCAGCAAAGACGACTCCGTCATGCGTGTATATCCGGCGCTGAAATACCAGCCTAAGGAAAAGGCCGGCATCAAAAGATGCCAGAAGGTTCCGTATCCCCCCGTAGGGAGAATCTGGAGCGTTACGGAAAAAATGAGAATGAACAGCATGGCAATCCAGAAGTTGGGCATAGACAAACCCAAGAACGAAAACCATCGCAGGAGATTACTCGTAAAACTGCCGCGCCTCCTGGCTGCCAGTAGACCGGCCGATATTCCAAAAATCAACGAAATGAACTTGGCTGCCCCGACGAGCATCAGCGAAGCAGGCAGCCGCTGCCATATAAGCTCCGAAACCGGCAGACCGTAATACAGCGACTCCCCGAAATCGGCCTGGAGCGCTTTTTTGATGAAAATAAGATATTGCACGGGCAGCGGCTCGTTCATACCGAAGCGATCCCGAATTGCATTGAGTTCCGCTTCGTCCGCCCCCGGGGAGGCGATCATGAACGCAGGATCGGGCCCGATCCGTGTCGCTAAAAAAATCATCACGGATACGATCCACACAACAACAATCCCAAACAGAAAACGTCTGATGATGTATCTTTTCATTAATTGATGAGCTCCATGTCTTCGAAGGGGGCCGCGAACGATACGAGCAACCGGATCCCGCCTTTGTGGGGACGTACGATATGGAGAACACCCCCGCATGTCAAGAAGTTTTTGCTCAGAGGTTTTGCTGCGCTTTCGATAAGGATGCTAGTTCGTTTCAACGCCGATCTCTTTGATAAGGCTGGACCATTTATATTCTGTTGACAGGCTGCCAGCATCATGTTACGAAAATGCCAATTTCATATTCACTAAGTGATTAATATGATTACTATTTGAGGTTCCGTAGCGGGAAGGATAGAACCTGCCAGGAGTTATGCATGAATCGAGACTATCGTATTGCGATCAGCCCCGGAGACGGGGTAGGCCACGAGATCATCGGGTGGGCCCAGAAAGCGTTGGAGACAGTCGCCCGCCTGGACGGCGGTTTCCGCCTCGAGTTCATCCCCTTTACCATGGGTTTTGGGGCTTATCAGAAGACGGGAGAGGCCATCTCTCAGGCGGCTCTGGAGCTGATGCGTTCTGCAGACGCGACGCTCTTCGTCGCCATTGCCGCGGCCGAGATGCCCCGGCATCTGCCGAACCCTATACGGGTCATGCGCGGCGGCCTTGATATTTATGCCAATATCCGGTCGGTGAAGGATTATCCCCGCTTTGCCCCGGAGGGCAGGCGGACCGATCTTGTCGTCGTGCGGGAGAATACCGAGGGCTTCTACAGCGGGATCGAGTACCGGGTGGGAGAAGACGCCGCCTGTGCGGTGCGGGTCGTCACTCGCAAGGGTTCGGAGCGGATAGCCCGGATCGCCTTCCAACTGGCCCGCGACCGGCGAAAGAAGGTTACAGTCGTTCATAAGATGCCCGCACACCGGATCAGCGACGGCCTTTTTCTGGATGCGGTTGAAAAGGTGGGCCGCGAGGAGTTCCCCGATATCGAAATCGAGAAGATGCTGGTCGATGCAGCGGCAGCCCATCTGATCCGCCACCCGGAGCGCTTCGACGTCATCCTGGCCACCAACGCCTATGGGGACATCCTTTCGGATGAGGCCTCCGAATTGACTGGCGGGGTGGGGATCGCCCCGGGGGGGAACATCGGTGAAAAGGTCGCGGTCTTCGAACCGGCGCACGGCACAGCGCCGGGGAGGGCGGGCAGAGGGATCGCCAATCCGATCGCAACCTTGCTTTCCGCAAAATTCATGCTCGATTACCTGGGGCAGAAAGAGGCCGGGAAGCGGATACAAACGGCGGTCGAACAAGTGATCGCCAAGGGGGAGTTTCTTACCCCCGATCTGGGAGGGAAGGCCACGACCGACCAGGTGGGGGAAGCCGTCATCCGGGAGCTGTGAGAAGAAATATATAAGAAGTAAGGTCTATTGTGAACACGGGGGATGATCCCCGAAGAAGTCGCAACGGGGAGATTTACAAAGTCACTGAAACTCCCGGAGCAAGGAATCGAAAGAGGAGGAAGCGTTATGCCTTCAGCGCTGGAAGGAATTCGGGTGATCGATCTGACCCAGTACCAGCAGGGCCCATATGCCACGATGATGCTGGCGGACATGGGTGCGGATGTCATCAAGGTGGAACAGCGGGGCACGGGGGATCCGGGGAGAAAGCTGGGACCGCTCTGGCCGGGGGGAACGCCGGCTTTTTTTGAAGCGAACGACCGCAACAAGAAGAGCATCACCGTGGATCTCCGTAAAGAGAAGGGGAAGGAGATCATTTTCCGGTTGGTGAAGGGGGCGGATGTCTTTGCCCAGAACTTCCGTCCCGGGGTGGCGGATCGTCTGGGATTCGGGTACGAGGCGATATCCGGCATCAACCCCGGCATCGTCTATCTCACGGGTTCGGCATTCGGCCTGAAGGGGCCGATGGGTAAAAGCCCCGGGTACGACGGGGTTGGCCAGGCCATGAGCGGGCTCCTCGATATGACGTATACCCCGGCGGGTATTCCTCCGGCAGGCTTGGGATTCTCGATCGCGGATCAGAGCGCGGCTTTCCAGTTGGCCTTCGGGGCGATGGTCGCCCTCTTCCAGAGAGAGCGAACGGGCGTGGGACAACAGGTGGACACCTCCCTGCTCGGCAGCACAATGAATCTGATCGGATGGACCTTCCAGAGCCACCTGGTTCCGGGCGGCAAGGCAAAGCGGTTTGTGATGCCGAGGGCCCGCCTGACCCAGCTGCGTACGGAGGCCGGCGTGACGAGCAGCCACTACGCCAAGGACGGCAAACCGGTCATGATTCTGATGATCGGGCGCGAATGGCAGGTGAAGGGCTTCAAGGTACTGGGGTTGGAAGGCTTCATCGATGATCCAAGGTTTGCAACGGGGGAGAAGGTCATAGAAAATCGCGAGGCCCTGCTGACCGCCATGGACGAGCGCATCGCGACCAAGACGCGGGACGAATGGCTCGCGCTCTTCGATGAGGGAGGGGCGATCGCTGCCCCGATCAACACGCCCGCGGAGGCCGCGGAACACCCCCAGGTGGTCGCCAACGATTACATCGTGGAGATAGACCACCCCGATGAGGGGAAGATAAAGGTGTTCGGACTTCCGGTCAAACTCCACAAGACCCCCGGTCGCGTGGGGATCGCACCCAAGCTGGGGGAGCACACGGACCAGATCCTCGCGGAGCTGGGCGGATACACGGCCGAGGAGATTGCCCGGCTGCGGCAGGAGGAAGTGATTTGAAGCCAACGGCGGAGGCTTTTCATCGGTCAGGACCATTCTTTATGGGGAGGATTTGTATTGGAAGAAGACATCAGTGGGGTTGATGCCGTAGCCAGGATTCTGAAGGAGGAAGGCGTTGGGTATGTCTTTGGAATCCACGGGAGTCATATCTGGGCCATGTTGTGCAGGATCTGCGAGGCCGATATCAAGATGATTCACATGCGCCACGAGCAGTCGGGCGTTTATGCCGCCGACGGATGGGGCAGGGCCTCCCGGAAACCAGGCGTCTGCTTCGGGACCGCTTCCCCCGGGCTTTACAACATGGTCGGGGGACTGGCCCATGCCTTCCATTCGCGCAGCCCCGTGGTGGCGATCTCCGGGCAGCACCCGACCACACAGGATGGATGGGGTTCCTGGCAGGAGGCTTACGGGGCAGAGGCGTGCAGGACCATCACGAAATGGTCCAAGCGGGTCACCCATACCGGCCAGATCTCCTTCTGGATGCAGAAAGCCTTCCGCGATTCAATATCGTATCCGCCTGGGCCGGTCCTGGTAGAGATCCCGTCCAATATACTGGGCAGGATGGAGACCCCCGTGAAGGCCCCCCAGACGGGGTATGTCCCCAAGGGGGGGAGCGCCAGACCAGCCCCCGCTTCCGGAGATCAGGCGCAAATCGAACAGGCCGTCCGCCTGCTCATGGAGGCGAAAAAACCCATTGTGGTGGCGGGAAACGGCATTTACTGGGCGGACGCCTCCGAAGAACTGCGCGCGTTCGTGGAGCTGACCCGGATTCCGGTTCACACCCGCAGAATCGGTCGGGGGGCGGTGCGGGAGGATCACCCCCTGACCATCGCCGGCGGTTACCGGCGGCCCTTTTTCCGGGATTGCGATGTGATGCTGGTGATAGGTCATCAGCTCAACTCGCTCGAAAACTTCGGTCAGCCGCCGACCTACGGGAGCCACACGCAGTATATCCAGGTGGGCGAGGCGGATGTCGAGTTTTCCCCCCTCCTTCCGGCCAAGATATCGATCCGGGGCAACCCCAAAAAGGTCCTCAAGGCGATGATCGACTGCGTCCATTCGCTCGGTGAGGACCCGCCGCAGCGGACCGAGTGGCTCGATCAGGTCGCCCAAACCCGCGAGAAGTACCGTAGAGAGCAGCGGGAAGGCGCCGAGGCGGTTCGCCAGGCCCACCCCATGAACCCGCGGTTCATAGGACAGCAGATCGTGGACTTCCTTGACGACAGCGCCACCATTATCTACGATTCTTTTACGCTGGTTGCCTTCATCACGGATCGCCTGGAAGCCAAGTTCGCCGGTCAGGTCCTCGATGCGAGCACCTATGGAGGGGTGGGGCATTCCATCGGCATGGGCATCGGCGCCCAACTGGCCAGACCGGGCAAGCAGGTGATTTCCATCATTGGAGATGCCGGCATCGGGGTAGCGGGTTTCGACATCGAAACGGCGGCGCGCTACAACATCCCGGCCGTTTTCTTTGTCTTCAACAACAGCGGCTGGATGAGCACGCACTACCAGAAGATCATCTGTCCCACAATGGATTCCTGGGGGATGCTGCCCGATGTCCGGTATGACAAAATTTTTGCGGAGATGGGCTGCCATACCGAACTGGTGACCGAGGCCCAGCAGATTCGCCCAGCCCTCGAGCGGGCCTTCAACTCCGGAAAAACGGCGGTCATCAATGCCATTCCCGATGCGGCTGTCCTGGCGCCGCTCCACGAGGCGAACATCAAGAAAATAAGGGGCGGAACGTAGGGCGTCCTTCCCGATTGTCGACAACCTCTATGTGGCCGTCACTAGTTTGAAGCAGCGACTCAGCGATATGGGTTGGGATGTGCCGGTGCTGGAAGGCTATAGCTGCGCGATTACGCTGTGCAAAGCGCTGGTCGATCTTGGCGTCACCGTATTCTGGGCCCCATGGCTGAAAACAGTTTCAGGAAATCCCTGATGATGTTTCACGGGACTTTGTGGCCGATGTTCGACAGACCGATTGCACTGGCGCTGATCCTCACGGCAGGTACTTTTGTGGTCGCAAGGGCAGCCTATACCGTGATAAAAAAAAATAGCTGAAGGGGGGAGTATGGGTCGTTTTGCAGATCTACCCGGTAAAGTGGCGATCGTCACCGGCGGCGCCGTCGGGATTGGCGGTGCGGTAGGGAGTGCGCTTGCCGAGAACGGTGTGTCGGTGGCGGTGGTTGACATGGACCCCGTTGCCGCCGAAAAGAAGGCGGCGGCGCTCGTCGAGCTCAGCGCCGGATCCACGGCGCTCGTCTGTGACGTGACTCAACCCGAGCAGGTCCTACAGATGACGGAAGATGTGGTGCGACGCTTTGGCCGCATCGACATTCTTGTCAACTGCGCAGGAAGCATGTTCGGTGGAAAAACGACCCTCACGGTATCTCCCGAAGAATGGGACGCCACCTTCGCGCTCTGCCTGAGATCTCACTACCTGTGCGCGCGCGCCGTCCTGCCCCACATGATCGAGCGCGGCTGGGGGCGTATCGTGAATATCTCCTCCGACGCAGGTCGGCTGCCGGTGCGCCTCACGAGTCCGGCCTATGCCGCCGCAAAGGCCGGGGTCATCGGCTTCACGAAGCATCTCGCGCTCGAGGTCGCGCGGCAAGGCATCACGGTCAATGCGACAGTGCCGGGCACCACGTTCACACCCCGCACACAAAGAACTTTCGCGCTGTATCCCGAAAGGCTCAGGGAGCGCGAAGCGAGAAATCCGATGGGCAGGCTGGCCGTGCCGGAAGAGCAGGCCGGCATTGTCGTTTTTCTTGCCTCGGACGAGGCCCGCTACATCACCGGCGCGGTCATAGAGGTCACCGGCGGCCTCCTTATGACATAGCATAATAACTTCTTGACATACGCGGCAGCCCTTTGTATCGTATCGGAGCGTGATCGCCTGTTCTAATCAATTCCCGGTTGAAGAACATCGCATCATAGACGAAAAATAACCTAAAGAATCAACATTGAAAAAGGAGCCCATTGCTATGGAACTGTATCAAGCCATCGAACAACGTCGAACAATCCGTAAATTTAAAGGGTCGGCCACCGAAGATCAGTTGAAGCGGATCCTTACAGCCGGCACCCGAGCGCCATCGGGCATGAACAAGCAAAACTGGGAATTCGTTGCAGTCGACGATCTGGCGATCATCGAACAAATCGGCCAGATTAAATATGTCCATAACAGAGGGAAGGCCGCGGGCGAAGAAGTGCCCGAAGAACAGGAAAAAGGAGCGCTGAAGCAGAAGGATTCCTTTAAAAACGCGAGCCTCATTGTCGTGTATTGCAACCGCGAACTTGCCGATACCGCGGGTCCCTGGTTGTGTATCGAAAACATGGTCCTTGCGGCGGTCGCCGAGGGCTTGGGGGCAAGGATCGCCCGCTTCGGCGGCGATGCAATCCGGCAGGTCGACGCCATTCTTCAAGCCCCTCACCAAATGGAGCTCGTTGCGGCCATTTCCATCGGCGTCCCTGCAGAGGAACCCGCGCCCCGCAAACTGAGACCCGAGGGAAGCTGGCTGCACCGAAACCGGTTCGCATGATTCGGAGGAAAGATGAAGATATTCAAAACAGACGATTACTTGAAGCTGAACAATCCGACCCCCGGAAAAATCTTTCGCCAGGAGATCCTGGGCAAGGATCATCAAGCCAATGAGCTGGGAGGCATTTTCGGCCTCATCGTTGCGCACGGCAAGGGGGATTACCACTATCACAATCGCCGCGAATCCCTGCTGATGATCATCAGCGGCGAGGCTGCGGAATACGTCGAGGGGAAAGAGCACCCGATCAAAGCCGGTGACGTGATCTTCATCCGGCCGGGGGAAAAGCACACCATTGTGAACCACTCGGATAACGATCTCCGCTTTTTGGAGTTCTTTACTCACCCCCCGGTGGCTGCGGATAAAATCAGCGTTGAGTAGCGCCGGAGCGGATGAAATAAGTATAATGTGTCACATACAACTTTAGAAAGGATATACTATGGATCACGGTAGAGGATTGATCGGCGTTGATTGGGAAGAGCGGGTCAATTTTGACCGGCTAAGGAAGAGCAGGATAGAGAAAGTCAGAAAAGCGGTCCAGGATTCGGGGGTCGACCTTCTGCTCACGTTCAGACTGGAAAATATTCGTTACGCGACCGCGCTGAGGACCCACGACTGGCCCCAGGCCCATTTCGGCATGGCCGCACTGGCCATCACCTCCAAAAGTCAGGAATTCCTTTACACCCTGGATTATTATCATGTGAAAGCGAGATCTCCCTGGCTGTGGAGCTCCCTGGCCGAGGACGCCAAGGGAGAGCCGGTCACATCAAGGGGCCTGGAAACCGAGACGGGCTCCACGGTGTGGGCCCAGGATGTACTCAAAAGGTGCAAGGAATTAGACATCAAAGTGAAAAGAGTTGCGGTGGACATGTATTCCCCCGGCCTTGCCTACGCGCTTCCCAGGGTTTTCAAAGGCGCCGAGTTCGTCAACGGTCAGGATGTCATGATCAAGGCGCGCGCCATCAAGACCCCGGATGAAATTCTCTGCCTCAAGATTGCCTACGACATGACGATGTCGGGCATGTACGAAGCCAGGGAGTTTCTCAAGCCCGGCGTCCGCGAATGCGAAGTCCTGGCCGTCGCGTTCAAGAGGTTCTACGATCTTGCCGGCGAATGGACCCAGTGTGCGAATATCGTCTGTTCGGGACCCTACACCGCCCCGTACCGGCGCTTTACCTCGGACAGAATCATCGCCGACGGCGATCCGGTGATCATCGATATCGGAAGCCGTTTCAACGGCTACTGGGGAGACTACACCCGAACGTGGATCTGCGGCGACAAGGCCCCTTCGAAGGAGCTCGTGAAACTGCATATGCGGGCCTATGACGGCCTGAAACGGGCGCAGAAGGCCATCAAGCCGGGTGCAACGACCGAGGAAGTGGCGCTCGCCTGCGGCGAGGAGCAAATACTCAACCACAGCCTCGGGCACGGGATCGGCGTGGGGGCGAACGACGTGCCTTTTATCGGCATCTATCCGGGCGTGACGGGAAAAGACGCCCGCAAGCTCGAAGTGGGCATGGTCTTCTCGATCGAACCGTATTGCGGGAAGCCCGGGGTGGGCGGTATCCGCCTGGAGGACAATTTTGTCGTGACCGAGGATGGGTGCGAGTGCATCAGTGCCGGAACTCCTTTTGAGCCGAGACTCATGAAATAATATGATTTGAGGAGAGCCCATGATCAAGGTGAAATCCACCTCCCTCGATTTCGGCAAAATGGATCGGGACCCGATCGATTTGCTGATCGCGAATGGGTGCGAATTCGAGTCTGTACAGATCGACGTCCATTCCGAGGAACAGGGGATCGAAGTGGCGAAGGACGCGGATGTCCTTATCGTCGGCTTGCAGCGAATTACCGGGAGGGTGCTCGATGCCGCAACGCGGCTCAAGGTCATCGGCAGGTGCGGCGTCGGGCTCGATAACATCGATTTGAAAGCCGCCGGCGCAAGGGGGATCCCCGTGGTGTATACACCCGGCGCCAACGCGCAGACGGTGGCGGACCTTACCCTCGGCTTGCTGCTGGCCCTGGCCAGAAAAATACCCCAAGCCGACAGGATGACGAGGGGCGGCCAGTGGAAAAGGATCATGGGCAATGACCTCTGGGGCAAAACCCTGGGAATATGCGGCCTCGGCCAAATCGGATTCAACGTGGCCAAACGGGCGAAGGGGTTCGACATGAACGTCATCGCCTACGATCTGTTCGAGAACCCGTCTTTGGCCGGAGAGTTGGGCATCCGGTACAAAAGCAAGGCGGAGATCCTCGGGGAGTCGGATTTCATCACCCTGCATCTGCCGCTCACTCCCGAAACCCGGGGATTTATCGGCATTGACGATTTGAGGGCCATGAAGAAAAGCGCGATCCTCGTCAACACATCCCGCGGCGGTATCGTTGACGAGAAGGCGCTTTATACGGCCTTGAAGGAGGGAGAGATCGCCGGCGCCGCCCTCGATGTCTTTGAACATGAGCCGCCGGGGAAAACCCCACTGGTTGAATTGGATAATTTTATCGGCACTCCCCACATCGGGGGCATCACCACCGAGGCCCTCGGCCGGATAGGGATGACGGTTGCCCGGGACATTGTCTCGATCCTGAAAGGTCAGAAACCGAAATTCCCGGCGAACAGAGAATGGATGGTCTCGTAAAATGCGAAAAGTCAAAAAAAAGATAACTTCCGTGGGGGTGATCGGGCTCGGTTTCATGGGTTCGGCCATATCCGCCCATATCGGAAAAGAAGGTTTTACCCTGACCGGATTCGATATCGCCCGGGAGCGAATGGACCTGCTGGTTGAAAGGGGCGGGGAGGCCGCATCGTCTTGTCGGGAGGTGGCCGAAAAAGCCGACGTGATACTTAC
>Ga0209212_1005250_pt1 | contig 15559 bp, 11 predicted proteins | sample RifGroC2_FD_183996 | JGI IMG/M metagenome (GOLD analysis project Ga0209212, IMG submission 183996) | Groundwater microbial communities from Rifle, Colorado, USA - Groundwater C2 (SPAdes) (version 2) | ecosystem: Environmental > Aquatic > Deep subsurface > Groundwater | place: Rifle, Colorado... | reverse complement strand
CCGCCGTACTGGAGGTTCTTGCGCAGAGTGTCTTTGACATCAAACCTTCCCCTGCGCGCCTTCTTGCGCCTTACGGAAAGAAGGTTCTTGAAGCGCCGCGCCAGCCGGACGACCACCTCGTTCATGCCGCGGATATCCTCTTCGGTGTAATAAGCAAAACTCTTCTGCAAGAGATAATTGCTCCTCTCGCGCTCCGATGAGAAAGCGCCGCTTTTCTTGAGCTCCTGTTGGATAAGGTCCCTGATCATCCGGCTAAGGTCCTGAAGGCGCTGATCCACATAGCGGAAAATCTTTTCCAGGGTCTCATCCTCCAGCCCCGATCCCCGCATCATAGTCTTGAAGCGCTCGAGCTCCATTTCCACTTGGCCCAACTCAAGCCGGGCGGCCAACCTGGCGTAAGCGGTAATCCGCATCCTGTCGGCGGCCTGTCCCAGGCTCCCTTCGTCTGCCGCTGCCTGGCGCAGCAGGCGCTCGACCTGGCCCATGTCGCCCGCGAGCAGCGCGCGTGCCAGCGGAGAGATTTCCCCGTCCAGGCGATTGAGCTGCTCGCGAAGCTGCTCCAACAGATCCTCGTACTGACGCGGCGTCATCCCCATCTGGGCCATCAAGTTCCGATCCGACTCCTTGATCGACTCCCCCATTCCAAGGAAAAAGAGGTCGAAGAGCTCCTCGAAGGTCCGGATGTCCACGGATTGTTTTACCAGAGTGGCTCGAAGGGCGGTCCGAAACTGCGCCGGGTCCTCGATCCCCAGGTATTCCAGGGCATGAAAGGCGTCCATATTCTCGGACAGGGAGATGCGCACCCCGCTGCGCCGCAGCATGTTTGAAAACTCAACGATTCGATCGTCCATAATCTATTTAATGGAGGAGGTCCTTATCGCTCTCGACACTCGCAGCTTGGGGGGCATGAAGCTGGGCCTTCCTTTCGGCGATGTATGCCTTCATCTCCTCCTGCGCCTTGCGGATATCCCCTTCATATTTCATGAGAGTGGAGAGGGTCTCCTGCACCAGTTTCTCGTCCAATCTTTTGATATTGAGGAGAGTCAATGCCTTCACCCAATCGAGCGACTCACTGATGCTGGGCCGCTTCTTGAGGTCCAGCTTGCGCAGGCGGTAGAGCAGTTGAACTACCTCCTCCACCAGCCTCTCCCCTGCCCCGGGAACCTTAAGCTTGATAATCTCCATCTCTCTTTGGGGGTCGGGGAAATCCAGATAGAGATGGAGGCAGCGGCGCTTCAGGGCATCGGACATATCCCGGCTGTTATTGCTGGTTAAAATAACAAAGGGAATGTGCTTGGCGGTCAACGTCCCGATCTCAGGAACGCTCACCTGGAAATCGCTCAGCACCTCCAGGAGAAAGGCTTCGAACTCCGTGTCCGACTTATCGACCTCGTCGATTAAAAGAACGGTCGGATCAGGAGCGAGGATGGAACGGAGCAAGGGGCGGGGCAGCAAGAAGCGGTCCGAGAAAAATACGTTGTCGCCCTTGGCGATCGAGTCGATGGCCTGTTCAAGCGTTTGCGCCCCATGGAGGACTTCACCGATCTTATCTTTCAGGATCTGGGTATAAAGGAGCTGTTTGGCGTATTCCCACTCATAAAGGGCCTTGGCCTCATCTAATCCCTCGTAGCACTGGAGACGGATGAGTTCCAAATTCAGCGCCGCAGCCAGCACCTTGCCCAGCTCGGTCTTTCCTACCCCTGCGGGCCCCTCTACAAGGACAGGCTTGCGCATAGCGCAGGCCAGGTAAACAACGGTGGCCAGATTTCGATTGCATATGTATTTTTGCTGCGCAAAGCGGTTGATCACATCATCTATAGATTGAAACATAGCTCTCCCTTCCAAATGATTTGAGCGTAGCATAAAATATTTTGCTGAACAATGTCGCTCACTTAGTTGCACAATCGGGCAGCTTCCTGTAAACGTGGTATTTATGTGCACTTTGGCTCTATATTTCCAGGAATTCCCGGACTATCCATTAATAGTTGCCGCCAACCGTGATGAGTATTTTACTCGCCCCTCCGGAGATCCGCAGGTCTTGATTGAAAAACCGCTGGCCTTTGGCGGGAAAGATCTTCTGGCGGCTGGAACGTGGCTGGGGGTCAACGAGCACGGCCTTTTGGCGGGAATCCTCAATCGCCGGGTCGATGACGAAGACCACGGAGCGCCCCGGTCTAGGGGCCTCTTATGCCTGGACATTCTTAAGGCCAAAACTCCCGCGCAGGCGTGCTCATTTTTAAAGCAGGAACAAAGTGCAAGCTACCGGCCTTTCAACCTTCTTTTTGCCAATGCGCAGGAAGCCTATATCGCCCATAACATGAAAGAGAAGATCGAATTCGTGAGGGTACAGAAAGGGATTCACGTAATCAGCAATACCTCGATATACGACTCCGCATCCCCGAAGACAAATCATGCCCACACCCTTTTCTCGGAGGCTGCCAGGGAAGTCCAACAAAGTTTGAAGCAGTCCTTCTTCAAGCGCTGGTTTGGAGGGGGACTGCCGGCATGGGATCAGCCTGCCTTTATACGTCTCTTTAAAGGAATCTTGAGCAATCATGCAATGGGCAATTCCAAAGATCCGAGGGGCGCGATTTGCGTCCACACCAGCCATTACGGCACCGTCTCTTCCACAGTTATCTTTCGCATGCATAGCGAGAAACGCTTTTTCTTTCACCATGCCTCCACCCCCCCCTGCCGGGGCGAATATCAAAGCTACCTCTCCATCGAAATCTCGTGAGCGAACGCTTCAAACCCAGGAATGCGGCCACGGTCATCCTCCTCCGTCCGCGGGCCGACGGTGAATTCGAGGTCTTCATGACACGGCGTCCTTGGGGTATGAATTTTCTTGGCGGGATGTATGTCTTCCCCGGCGGCAGCGTCAGGAAGGAAGACTATTGCGAAGCGATGCGTGGGCGCTGCTACGACCTGTCGCCGAAGGAGGCGCAGAAAATTCTCGGCAGCCATCTGAGCCCGGAGCTATCTCTGGGCCATTGGGTAGCCGGAATCCGGGAGCTTTTCGAAGAGGCCGGGGTGCTCCTCTGCGTCACTGAAGAGGGCACGCTCGTTGATTTGGGTCAGGTTGAGCTCCGCGAGAGATTAGCCGGAAAACGCAGGTCGCTGATCGAAAAATCGATAGATTTTTTGGCCATCCTGAAGTCAGAGCGGCTTTTGTTTAATGCGGTCGGTCTGGCCTATTTTTCCCACTGGCAGACCCCCGAGGAGTCTGCCATCCGTTTTGATACCCGCTTTTATCTTGCCCTCCTACCGGCTAACCAGTGCCCTCTTTCCACCTCCGAGGAGGTCACGCACAGCCTGTGGCTCACGCCCGACCGGGCAGTGAAACTTTGCGAGGAAGGCGCGCTTCCCGTCATCATGCCGACCTTTAGCTCGCTGCGTACCCTCGCCGACTTCGATTCTCTGGAGAGCCTCTTTGCGGAGTACCGAAGCGGGTGAAAAGATCGAGGACATTGAGGAAAATTATCGGCTGACACGTGATCAGGTCATGGCGGCGCTCGCCTATGCGACCCATGTGGCGGAGCATCTTCCGCCCGCTGTCAAGTCCGCATGATCGTCCTGCTGCATACCTTGAAGTGATAAAAACCTAGATTGCCGACCCTCATCTTGGCAATGCTGACAACAAGGCTCGCGTCCGCTTTTTCGTCCCTTGAATAACAAAGGCCAAGATCCAACCCCCACTCTTCGCAGCGTTGTGATGCCGTAAACTTCCTCTCTAGCACACCTTCGAAGCAGATCACGGCAGTCAGTAGACTGGGCGGCAAAGGCGTAAATGAAAATATTGGCGTCTAGGAAAACGTCGGCTCCTCTTGGGAGATTCGGAAGCCGATCAATCGCCATCCTAGATGTCCTCGATTTCCGCGTCCCGGGCAACCCATATCCATGTTTCCTTATCCAGATTGAAACTTGGACCGGGCAAATTCAGAATTTCCAAGGCCCCGGCAACGCGGTCTTCGCGTCCTTCGGGCGTGAAATGCTTGGCCTTGAGTTCAGTCAGCCTATCCTTGCCAATGTCTTTTGAAGCACGTTTAGCCATACTCGTGATCTTACGTCATTAGGGCAACCGTTTCAAATTGAAGATTATTTTGGCACTGCTAGCAGCATAGCATCCAGCAGCCGCTTCTCTTCACTTCCCCTAAGATATAACGCCGCGAGGGCATTCGCCAAGCGAAAAAAATCCGGGCTACGGTCCTGCGAGGCGTGAGAAAAAACTACCGCCTGCCGCCTGTCGCCTCATGCCTAAGGTGAAAGTTGGGAGTGATAAGTGAAATACAAGATCCAAGATCCGACCTCATTCTTCCTCCATTCTTCTATCAGCTCAAGGAATTCGACCAAACCGCACCCGGCCTGGCTGAACGACGGTGAATTTTCCTTTAAGCCGTTCGCCCCTTCTTCGGACAATGTCTATAACGGTTTTGGCAATACCCGCCCGCGCCTTTGCCGGAAAGCGTAGGAAAAGGACACCTCCCGTTGCTTGTCTATTTGCATAGACTAGCTGACCGAAGTCTTTGTCTTCAGTTACCACGATGCGCTCTTCCTGAAGAGCGCGCTCCATGACGCTGTCGTCTTCTTCCCTCGGCGAGACTTCGGCAATAGCCACAACATCATGTCCGGCAGCCCGGAGAGCGAGAACAACACCGAAATCACAGCTTTCATCGGCCAGGAAGCGCATCGATCAGCGCTTTGAGCGCTTGCGGGGCGGCTCCAGGATGAGCGTTTCCTCGTGTGCCACCGTGTCTGCGGCGTAACCGATAGCGGCTTGAATGTCCCGCCGGCTAAGACGTGGGTAGGCATCGAGCAAATCAGCCTCGGCGGCTCCCTCGCTGAGTTTACGCAGGATCAACTCGACCGGAATCCGAGTTCCCCGGATCACCGGTTTTCCCAGCATTACCTTGGGGTTGATCTCAATTCGATCGGTAATCGTCATTGTCATCTCCTTAATAGACGCCTATTTTGGCATTGCCAGCAGCATAGCATCCAGCAGCCGCTTTTCTTCGCTGCCCCTAGGATACAACGCCGAGAGGGCATTCGCCAAGCGGAAAAAATCCAGACTACGCTCCTGCGAGGCGTGAGAAAAAACTACCGCCTTCCGCCTGTCGCTTCATGCCTAAGGTGAAAGTTGGGAGTGATAGGTGAAATACCAGATCCAAGACCCGGCCCCCAGTCGCACGCACGAGACCAAGGTCAACTTCGTCGCATCAGTAACTCCACCTCGCATGGGCGAGCGGAGCGGCATTTAACTCGCTTCGACGCGACCGCCATTGCGGCAGGTACTCGTTCATTAGTGCGAAAAAATTGTCGTTATGATGCCGTTCGCGCAAGTGAATTATTTCATGCACGATGATGTATTCGAGGCACTCGCGCGGCTTCTTTGCGAGTTCGCTATTGAGGCGAATGCTGCGTTCCCTGTGATTGCAGTTGCCCCATTTGGTTTTCATCCGTTGCACGAAAACCCGCGCTACCTTCACGCCCAACCATGGCTCCCACTTGGCGATTAACGGCGGCACTGCTCTCTTCAACTGCCCGCGATACCAATCCTCAACAATGGCACGTTTCTTCAATTCAGCAGTTCCCGGTCGCACCCGCAAAATCAGGCGGCTGTGTGTCAATTCGATCGACGGTGCTGCGTCGGCCTCAACTAGTTTGAGCAGGTAGCGTCTCCCCCACACATAGTGACTCTCGCGATCCAAATATTCGCGGGGCGTCTCGCGTTCCTGGTCCTGAAGTTTTCGCTGTTGCTGCCTGATCCAAGCCAGCTTTGAGATCGCAAAGACACGGATGGTTTCGAGGCTCATGCGCTCGGGCGCTGCGATACGCACCTTGCCCGCCGGCGGATACACGCTCAGATGGACATTCTTGATGTCCTTCCGCACCACGTCCACGGCGATATCGCCCAATTGCACTCGCATCTGCATCAGTATTCCTTATGCACTATGATTATGAGAAAGATTCGCTCTACCTCCGCCTGGTTGTTACCCAAGAGCGGCAGCAGCGCGGCCTTGATGACGTTCTCCTTTACCTTGTTACCGCGAAAGGCGTTGGGCCGCACGCGCCGGACTGTCTCGTCGACCTTGAGCGCCAGATCCACTAGCGAATTGCGAGCGCCTTTGTAATCGTCCGCCGCGTCCACCACCAAACCCGCGCCCCCGGCTTGTTGTTCGCCCTTTTTTAAGTTGTTGTATAGCGCGCGTTTGCCCGGTGTATTCAGTTTCTCCGGCGTGTCATACGCCTTGCCGGTCTGCACCTGCTTGACGACTTCGGCGATATGATTGAGAAACTCTTCGTAACTGATGCGCTGCGCTCTGAGGTCCGCGAGAATTTCATTTAACAGCACTGACATCTTGTCGTAAAACGCCGGGTCGTTTAGGTGCTCCTTGATGATCTTCCTGCGGACATTGTTGGCGATGGTCTCCGCAACCGCTCCCCTATTGCCCTTGATTCCATCCGGTAGGCTGTTGATGGCGTCGGCGATTCCGCTCTTCACAATCAGGTCGAGCAGACCAATTTCGCCGAAGTCGGAAATCGGTCTGGGCGCATCGGCCTCAATGTAAGTGTCGATAAGGTGGCGCATGTCGGCCTCGTAAGCCTTGAGGTCGATGGTCTCACCGCTCGCCTGACGGATGATCTCGCGCAGTTTGAGATTGCGGTCGAGGGTCTGTTTGATGTTCGTAATCTGCGTCTCGGTGTAGCCCGCCTGCGGTAAGTCGTCGGCGATATTTGCATAGGCGCGCACCAGCACGGCAGCGGACTTGTAGAGCGCAACGCGCTGCGGTTCGTGCTCTTTGAGGTCTTCGGGTATCTCGGTGTTGCCGCAAAAGTAGTGGATATGCTCCAGCTCGCCCTTGGGCGGCTGCACCGGCTCGCACAGGAGCGCAATGGCCTCCAGCGCCTGATCCAGCCGTTCTCGGCCTTTCTTGAGGCGATCCTGCATTAACACTTCCGGTGTCGCTCCCCCGGCGCTGTGATCCAGCTCGGACGTGTAAACCTGGAGCGCACCCGTGCCCTTTTCGTTCACGAGCTTTTTGAACAGGTCTTTATAGTCCACGATGTAGCCGAAGGATTTGTCTTCGCCGTCGAGCCGGTTCGTGCGGCAGATCGCCTGGAACAAGCCGTGGTCCTGCATGGACTTGTCAATGTAGAGATACGTGCAGGGCGGCGCGTCAAACCCAGTGAGCAACTTGTCCACCACAATCAGCAGCCGCATATTCGCCGGCTGCGTCTTGAACCGCTCCTTCACCTCGTCCTCGTAGGTTTCGGTCTTGGTCTTGCCGGATTTCGGAACAACGTCTTTCAGCAGCTCGACATAGGTGTTGTAGAGAAATTGCTTCTCGGTTTCAGTGTTCGCCCCGGTTTCCTCCAACGTCACATCTTGGGCTTGCGGATTGTAGGACGTAACCACGGCGCATCTGTCTTTGAAGACGGTCTTCTCGAACAGCTCGAAATACTTGGCGGCTTCGTAGATGCTCGACGCTACGAGCATGGCGTTGCCGCGCTCGCTGGAGAGGCGCGGTTTCACGCTGAAGTCGAAGACAATATCCTCCACCACTCGCTCCATGCGCGACCGCGAACTCAAAACCTTTTGCATTGTGCCCCATTGCTCGCGCAACGCAGCCTTCTGCCAGTCGTTGAGCCCCTTGGTCTTGGCCTCGAACCATGCATCAACTTTTTGCGGCGAACCCAGCTCCTGAGGTATGTCCCGCGCCTCATAGACAAGGTCGAGCACGACCTCGTCCTCCACGGCTTCGCCGAACTTGTAGGTGTGGATGTAGTCGCCAAAGACCTCCAGGCTGGTCTGCTTGTCCTGCTTGAGGAGCGGCGTGCCGGTAAAGCCTATGAACACCGCGCCCGGCAATAGCGCCTTCATCGTCTTATGCAACTTGCCGCTCTGTGTGCGGTGGCACTCGTCCACGAAGATGAACAACTCGCCCACCGCCGGACTCGGCTGCTTCTTCAACTCCTCGATGAAGGCGTCGAAATCGTCCACGCCCTTCTTGCCGAACTTGTGGACGAGCGAGCAAAGCAGACGCGGCTTGGCTTGGCCGAGTTGAGCCATCAAGTCGTGTCCGCTGCTGGTGCGGTAAATCGCTTCACCGGAGTCGTGGAAAACCCGCTCGATCTGTTTGTCCAGTTCGTCGCGGTCGGTCGCGATCAGGACGCGGGCGTTGGGCTTGTTCTCCAGAATCCACTTGGCCAGCATCACCATCACGATGCTCTTACCGCTGCCTTGCGTATGCCAGATGATGCCGCCCTTGTAAGCGTTGACGTGCTCCTGCGCCGCCTTGACGCCGAAATACTGATGCACGCGCGGCAGCTTCTTGATGCCGCCGTCGAACAATACGAAGTCGTGCATCAATTCGATGAGCCGATCCTTGCGGCACATCTTGAGTAGATACTTATCGAGCTTGAACCGCGTGTTATCCTGCTCGTCTTCCTTCCACTTGAGGAAATACTTCTCCCCCGTGCCGATCGCTCCGTAGCGTAGCCCTTCGGAATCGTTCCCGGCGAAAACGATTTGCGCCGTGGTGAAAAACCACTCATTGAACTCCTTTTGCTGGTTGGAGAGCAGTTGCCGAATGCCGTCGCCGATGGAGACGTAACTGTTCTTGAGTTCGATGGCTGCCACGGCGACACCGTTGACGTAGAGCGCCAGGTCGGGACGGCGCTCATGGTTGCCGAGGAGCGTGACTTCCTCAACGATGACGAAATCATTATTCCCCGGCTGCTCCCAGTTAATGAGCTTGACCTTCTCCGTTACTTTGCCGGCCTCGATCTTCACGTCCGCGCCGTAGCGGAGCATGGAGTAAACGGCCTTGTTGTTGTCGTAGAGGCTTCGGTTCGGGTTTTCGGCCTCGGTCTTGAGCAGGTAAATGGCGCGGCTGATTTGTTCCGGCAAATAACCAGCGCGGGTCAGGTAATCAGCGAGAAGTTTCTCCTCGATGTTGCTGTTGTCCGGGCGGTCGGTCCAATCGCCGAGGTAACGGTATTTGAGCTCGTCGCGGAACAGGGCGATGACCCGGTTCTGCGTGACACGTTCTGGTTTGCCGATCATGCTCATGGCGTGACCTCCCAATGGCCACCCTTGGCGGGCCCGACCCGGCGAATGACCGCGTCGGCTTTCAGTTGGTTGATCAGCCGCTCGATAGTCCTTTCGGTCCGTTTCAGCCGCTGTGCCAACTCCGGGATTGTGATCTCGGGCTTCTCCAGCATCAATCCAACGATTTTCCCCGACATTTTCCCCGACATTTTCCCCGACATTTTGTCCAGCTTCTCTCCGCCTACTTCCGCCGGGATCACCGCCAGATACTCCGGCGGGAACGGAAACTCCAACCACAAATCGCCGGGCTGATAACGGATGCTGGGGGCGGGCGTACCGGCCTCGCGACAGGCGTCGAAAATCCGCTGGACGCCGCGTCCCCACGCCTCGATCTCACCGGCACGGAAAAAGGCGTTGGCCACGGAGGGATTGAACGGCCGCGAGCAATGCTCGCCGAGCAGGTTTGCCACCGACCAATTGTCCGGCAATTCACCCGCGTTCCAGACTTTCAACTTGTCCGCATAGACCCGGATTTGGACCGGCGATCCACTGGCGTAGTCTTTGTGGATGATCGCGTTGAGCACCGCCTCACGCAGCGCCGGCTCCGGCACTGGCAGTGTCTCCACACGGTGGATGCCTCTGTAACCGATCGCCGCCTTCAGATACTTGGTAAGGAGCAGCTCCATCGTCTTCTGCGCCTGGCTGAACAGGTCGCCATGCACCTCGTCGTGGTAGAGCAGTTCGGACTCGGTGCGGAAATAGCCGATCTTCACGTAGGCGCCCGTGATGAAGCGCTCCGGATCGGGGTGAAAGAGCAGCACCGCCGCACGCTTGAGGTGGCCGCCGTCGAGGAGATTCAGCTTGTCGAGCAATCCGGCGCCGGACTCGCGCAGCACGCTGGCGTCCAATCGACAGCTTTCCTTCGCCAGTTTGCGGAAACCGGAGATCGCGGTTTTGGACAGGTCGCGGGCAGACACCCGCGGCACCGGCGCGCCATCCCAGGTGCGCCCCTGCTTGCGCAGGAGGAAGCGGTCCAGCGCTGCGCCTTTGAGCTCCAACTTCGTGCTCCCGCTGCGCACGTAGTATTCGCCTTTGTAACTCACGGGAGACGGATACGGCTCGACCTCGATCTCCAGCCATTCCTTGCCGGCTTCCTCGTGCAGGTTCACGTCAACCACGATGCCCAGGATGTCCCGCACCTTGTTGGGTATCTCCTCGATCAGCCGAGCCGCGTTCGGCACGCCGACCACCACGCCCTTGTTGTTCCGCCCGATGTGCAGCGCGCCCCCTTCGGCGTTGGCGAAGCCGCAGATCCACTTCAGGTATTCGTCCCGCCAGGACTCTTTCCACTCGATGCGCTGGTTTTCTTTCATACCAGCCGCGTCCTCCCGGTCAGAAGTTCCTGCATCATGCCCTGCTTGAGGGCGCGGGTCTTGTCGCGGCGCTGCTCCAATGCCGCAAGCTCCGCGTCCATGTCCGACAGCACCTCGGCGATGGCGGTTTGTTCGCGTTGGGCAGGAAGGTGTAATTCCAGTCGCGCAAGGTTGCTGGCGCTGATGTGAACCACTGCGTCGCCTTGGCCCATCCGCGCTTTCTGCTTTGCCGCGTTGGACTGGTTCATCAGGTAGCCCAGAAATTTCGAGTCTTGATCCACGGGCCTGAAGATGACGATATCGCCTCCAGCGTAGGCTTCTTCGTCGCCGAGAAACGCAATGCATTTGCCGATTTCCTCAGCCGTCTCGCCAGAGCCAGCGAAAAGTAGATCGCCTTTCTGGATGCGCTGACTTTGCTTAGCAGTCGCTGGCGTGATGAAGGAGTTAAAGGCTTTGAGGTAGTCGTTGTGATGCGTGTAGATTTCGCCGTAGCGAACGCAGGGAAGTCCATCCGCAACAACCTCGTCCTTTTTAATTCCTCTGCCCTTCGAGAAAACGCCAACGTCACCCAACTTTTTCACCTCCCACTCGTCTTGGAAGCCGGGGAGGCGGGTTTGGCTCGTGAGGAGCTGCTGCATGGCGGCCTGTTTGAGGTCGCGCTTCTTGGCGATGATCTGGTCCAGCGCGCCGATCTGCGCATCCACATCGCTCAACGCCCCCGCAATGCGGCATTGTTCGGGGAAGGGTGGGACAACAATCGCAAACTTGCTGATGCCTTTAACCGTCAATTGCGGTTGAGCGCTGCCGAAAGTAAGTCGCTCAATTTGCAGTTCCACCACATGAGACTGTAGCAAGTCATACAAGAACTTCGTGTCGAGTGCGGTGGAGTCGTTCCTTAAAATCACCATCCCGGAGTTGATCCGTATATGCTCGAACGGAACTGCGGAGTCGAAATAGGCGAAGTTGCCAACAGTCCCTCGCGTGGTCAGCACGATGTCGTGACGTTTCAGCTTTCCTTTGCTAAGTTGCTCGTCCTTCTCACGACTGATGAAAGCGCACTCGCCGAATCTAAATCCTGCTTTGGTTACATTGCCCGCATTCAGGAACAGGCAATGGCCATCACTTCCGAAGTCCCTGCTGCCCGGATAATGTGTTCCCCTGTCTCCGTCGATAACACTCCCCAATGAGTCGAATGGGGTGAGTTCCCATTCCTCCGGGATGACCCCCACATCGGTCTGCTTGTAGCCGGCTGGCACTGAGCTTTGCCGAAGTGGCTTCACTTCTACACCGCACCCATTTTTTTGAGGTGTTCATCCACGCGGGTGGCGAGCGTCGCGACTTCGCAAGTGCGTTGCGGCAGCGGGGTGGCGTAGCGTTCGGCCAGTTGGCGGATGCGCCCGGTGAGCGTCTGCGACACTCGGTCCAGCTCGCCTTGGACGGCGGCGGCGACCGTGGCCAGCCATTTGTCGTCCACCACCAGCGTCTTGATTTCGTCCTCGGTGAGTTTGGGATATTTGGCGTCGAGCTTTGCGTCCATGTTTTCCTGCGCTTTTTTCAACCGGCTCTTCGCGTCGGCCTGCTTCTCAAGAAGGGTGGCGTAATCTTCTAACACCTTGCGCTCATCGGCAAACTCCGGGTTTTTCCCGATTTCTTTGAGGCGAGCGCTCAATGCCTTGGCGGTGATCTTCTGCTTATCGCCTTCACCCTCGATGACTTCGGCCAGCAGCCCTTCCTCACCGCTCTGTTCTTCTTTCTGTTCGTCGAGTTGCTGCTCGATTGCGGCAAGTTCGCCTTCGATTGCCTCGATGGCCTGTCGTTCGGCAACAAAGTAACGGGCGATCAGGACCGTGGCCGGGATCAGGTCGGATTTGAAACGGCGCTTGCCTTTGTTGTAGTCGTGCGCCTCCGGCCAGACCAATTTGCCGTCCTTGTTTTTCACCTGAAGAATCTCACGAGGCTGTGCACCCGCTTTCCAGCCGTCGCTGGTAATGAGGTAGCAGTCGTCCTGCATGATCTCGGCCCAATATTCCATGAGATGTTGATACACGTCGTAGGCGTCGAGCAGGGGCGCTTGCCGGAACGTGGTGAGCAAATCCTCGGCGATGGTTTCGATGAGCGCCTTGGGATGGCCGTCCTTGTCGAAATTCTTGAGGAACGGGGTGCTGGCCTTTCTCCACTTGGCGAAGAGCTTGGTCGCGGAGTCGTTGAACGCGGTGAACTCGGCGTGGCCGAAGATGGCGGGCTTCACCTCGGCGATGGGGAACTTCAACTGGCAGTAGCCGGTGCGGTCAGCCTTCTCGAACAGTGCGGCGCGCACGCCGGGGATGACCTGCCAGTAGCGTTCGAGCGCGTCAATGTCGCGGTCGGGAATGCCGCCGTGCAGGTGGCCGTCGATGTCCTGCAAATCCTCCGGCTCGGTGCTGTCGATATAGCGCGGGAGGTTGAGGTTGTAGTCGTTCTTCGGGTCGCTGATTTCCGCGACGGACACCACGCGCGAGTAGCGCGGGACTTCGGCCTGGCGCGTGAAGGTGTCCACGATCTTGTGAATGTCCTGTTCGCGCAGGCGATTCTTCGGGCCGTCCTTGATGAAGCCCTTGGAGGCGTCAATCATGAAAATCCCGCCACGAGCGGCGGCGTTTTCCTTGTCGAGCACGACAATGCAGGCGGGGATGCCCGTGCCGTAAAAGAGGTTCGCCGGCAGGCCGATGATGCCCTTGATGTAACCGAACTGAACGAGGTTGCGGCGGATGGCGGCCTCGACATTGCCGCGAAAGAGGACGCCGTGCGGGAGAATGCACGCGCCTTTGCCGCTGGGCTTGATGGAGCGGAGGATGTGCAGCAGGTAGGCGTAGTCGCCCTGCTTGCCGGGCGGAATGCCATAGTGCTGGAAGCGCTGCCAGGGATCGTGCTCGGCATCGAGGCCGGTGCTCCAACGCTTATCGCTGAAGGGCGGATTGGCGACGACGTAGTCGAAGGTCTTGAGCGCGTCACCGTCTCTGAAATAGGGATTGGCCAACGTGCTCTGCCCCGCTCCTTTAATTTCTGCAATGGCGTAGTCGTGGAGGATCATATTCATGCGCGCGAGGCCGGCGGTTGAGGAATCTTTTTCCTGCCCGTAGAGAGTGACTTTCACGTCCTTCCCGTGGCGGGCTTCGTCGCCGATTTTCAGAAGCAAGGAGCCCGAGCCGCAGGTGGGGTCATAGACAGTGGTGTCGTTGGATGTATTAGCGTGACGGATGCCGAGAATTTGCGCGATCACGCGGCTGACTTCAGCGGGAGTGTAGAACTGGCCCTTGCTCTTGCCGCTCTCCGTGGCGAAGTGCCGCATGAGATATTCGTAGGCGTCGCCAAGGAGGTCGTCGCCGTCGGCGCGGTTCTTCGAGAAATCGAGGGCGGGATTCTCGAAGATCGCGATCAAGTTGGTAAGGCGCTGGACCATTTCGTTGCCGCTGCCGAGCTTGTTCGGATCGTTGAAGTCCGGCATATCGGACAACTGATTCGCCTGGGCGAGGGGTCCGAGAATCTTCTTGTTGATCTGGTCGCCGATGTCGGGCTTGCCCTTGAGCGCAACCATGTCGGCAAAGCTCGCGCCGGATGGGATGGCGATGGGCGCGTAGGGCTGGCCGGAGTAGCGGTCGCTGACGTATTTCACGAACAGCAAAACGAGTACGTAGTCCTTGTACTGCGAAGCGTCCATGCCGCCGCGCAGCTCATCGCAGCTCGCCCAAAGAGAAGAATAGAGTTCAGATTTTTTGATGGCCATTAGTTACATTTACTTGTTTTTGGGTGCGTACTATCCTTTGTCCAAGATCGTGGCTACATTCTGGAAGTTCTAAGTCGTTTCCTGCCGAAGGCATACATACGATTGATGTTTTCTCTAACTTGGTCTTCGGAGGAGGGCATTTTCCTTATTCTCCTTCACCCCAGCCACGAAATCTCCTCGCGGGGGTGGGGAGCGGTGCGGGATGAATCAAAGGTTCGCCGACTCAAGCCGCTCTCAGCCGGGCGAGCTCGAACTCTCTAAAATTGCAGCGATCTTACGCCATTTAACCTTGCCGTGACAAGGGTCTTTTTAAAGGATAAAAGTGAAAGGATTAATTATGAAAGCGGAAAACGGAAGAGGTAAGGCGTGAGGGAATTCAAAATTGGACACTTCCACGTTTCGACAATTGTCGAAATGTCGAAATATCGATATTAGATAAGCTTGCTAAGCGGTTCTGGCTAACCGTTGTTCGTTTTGGACAATTATCGTCGGACTGGGGTTCGCTTTAGGGACGGGAAGCTTTTGTTCTTTGAGCAGCGCAACGTGCTCCTCCATTCCCCACTTTGCCTTGTACAGGCAGTCCTCTATGGAATGGCCGACCCCGGTGAAGCCTTCCAAATCAGGCGAATAGAAGCCAAAAAACGTCGGATCGTCGGTCGCCTCGATTACTAGCGAGTACTTGAGGTCGATCATTTTACTTCTCCCTTTTTAATCCTGCTGCCTTAAGTATCGCGCTGCACGTGCCGCTCGGTACTTCTTTTGGACCATGATAATCGACTCGGATCAATCTGTCCACACCCGGTTTGGTATAGTATCGCACCGAACCTTTCTCTCGAAGCAGTCTAAATCCGCTTTGCTCCAGGAGCCTGACAAGTTCACTGAATCTCACTGTTAATGCTCTTTCTTACTCCGAGTTTCCCCGAATTTCACGAACAGGAATTAGCAGGGAATTAGGATCAGGTCTTGTATTTTAGCTTCTTCCATTCCGCCCTATCCTTCAATCTCACTGCGATTTCCCGGCAAAGGTTCCCGCGGATCTAGCGGGATCTGCGAGCGCATGATTTGGTTATTCTTCTTCACCCGAGCCATGGAAGCACCTCGTAGGATCATCCCCTCACTAATACCCTTACTTAAGGGTACTACGCTTTCTCCCTTTATAGCGCCATCTGGCCGCCGGACCTTTCCCACGAGGTTGTTGTGGGGATACTCTCCGGCTTCGAAGAGAATTGTTGGAGCGTCATCATGTTGTTAGCTTGCCATACGGCTCGGGTCTCTCCTGCACCCGCATCGGCTGGGTCAATGAACCCACAGACAAATAATAATGCTCCACTTTTTTGACTTCATGCCACGGGAAGCGGGCGGGGTCTTTGAGTC
>Ga0209212_1005249_pt1 | contig 15561 bp, 16 predicted proteins | sample RifGroC2_FD_183996 | JGI IMG/M metagenome (GOLD analysis project Ga0209212, IMG submission 183996) | Groundwater microbial communities from Rifle, Colorado, USA - Groundwater C2 (SPAdes) (version 2) | ecosystem: Environmental > Aquatic > Deep subsurface > Groundwater | place: Rifle, Colorado... | reverse complement strand
TTCTGTGTCTCAGTGGTTATTTAATTGTTAGGTTGAGACTATTGTGGGACAAATTTCCAGGCCAAAACCCGTAAATTTAATTATCGGCATATTGACAGGCATTTCCGAACTTCTTGGGCAAATTGACAAAACCCTTGAAAAAAATTTTGGACCCATAGACTTCCGAAGTGATGTAATACCATTTAACTTTACCGATTATTACAATGATGAAATGGGTAAAGATATTCAAAGGCAATTTTATAGTTTTGAAAAGCTGATCATGCCTGACGAAATTACCCCTATCAAATTGAGAACCAACGAAATCGAAGAATTAATTGCCTCTTCAAAAAAATATACCGTAATGCGTCCCATTAATATTGATCCTGGTTATATCAATGAAAGCAGACTAATACTTGCTTCTACTAAGGATTTTTCCCATCGTATTTATTTACGGGACGGCATATATGCCGAAGTAACCCTCAATTATCGCGGCGGAAGATACGAAACATTTCCCTGGACGTTTCCTGACTACAAGAGTTCCGATTATCATAACTTTCTTCTAAAAGCAAGGGAACTATACGTCAGGAAACTCAAAAAAACCAATTTTAAAATATAAACTGAAGAAGTCACATAGAAATTCTAAATACGAAATTATAAGTTCTGAACAATAAGAAATGACTAAAATACTCCAAATTTACTACAGCGTATTTTCTTGTTTTTGTCTCTTTGCGGCATTCATTGTGTGTACGAATATTCTTGCGGATGAAGGCACAAAAGTAACTGTTGAGAATCAGTGTTTTGATGCTGAAAATTTCTTTGATCTTAAAGAAATAGGCTTTAGTAAGGATAAAGTAAATTTCAATAAGGGTTGGTTAGGTATCTTTATGGAAAATGCCGAGGGAAAAGGTATTCTGGTAAAAGAGCTTACGAATGGATCCCCAGCCGCTGAGGCAGGTTTAAAGGTCGGCGATATTATTACTAAGATTAACAATGAATCCACCATGGGCAAGGACGATCTTAATCTGATTAAATTCAAAAAAATAATAGAAACAATAGGCGCAGGGGGGATACCTGTGCTTACCGTTTTCAGAGATGGCGCTGAGATGATTTTTAAGCCAAAACTTGTCGCAAAACTGCTAAAAAATGTAACTCAACCGGCTACTTCGTTAATCGCAGAAGCACTTACTGTGCCTGCAAAGGAGCAAAATTCTTCAGATAAAGAGATTCTTCATTCAGCCCAAAATGACGACAAACAAAGGATTCGAGACGATGATTCAGGCGTATTTTCAAGAGAAAATGAAGAACCGTCTTCTTGTTCAAAACATACAGGAACTAGTTTCATTGATTTTGCCATTAAAAACAAAAAATACAAGGACATGCTTGGTGCGACATTACAACGAATTGGTGAAGAGATATACGTTAGAGAAGGTTTTCAATCGGAAAACGAGGTAAATCCATTTCGTTTATCTATCATAAACTATTTAATGTTGCACCCTCTGGATACCAATAAGATTGGGCAGGCAATCCATGATAGAATTTTTGATAAAGATACTTTTGGGCAAATAACGTTCGCAGCAGAAATGTTAGATATTAATTTCCTGCCTGCAGTAGAAAGAAATGATGTTGCAGACTCACTACAAGGGCAATTACAGTCCGTTATTGATAGTTTGGATTCGTGTGTTTCCCTTGTAAAAGGAGCTTTTCGTAACTTATCCAGAGAAGAGTTTGAATTCCTATATCAAAATGCCCATAAAATTTGGCTCCCTAATGAAAAGGTTGAATCACAAGACCTTGCAAAGGTACTGGCGTTATCTCAAAAGGTTGATCTTCCAAAATTATTTGAGGCAGAGTCGTTACTGTTGAGTAAACTTACCCAGATATATTCTGGACAAGGAACAGGTACTGCTAAAAAGATTAATTGCGATGCAACACAAACTAATATATTGCCATTCCACATACCAGAATCCATTCAATACAATTCTAATACAAAGATTGAAGATGCCGGTAATTTTGCAGGAGATATTTTATTTGTTCAGGATACAAACGTTGGGAAGATTGTTATAGGCGGGACTGGTACGTCTTATTATTATTCTGATGCGGCAATAATTATAGACCTGGGAGGTAACGATTATTATTTTAATAATGCGGGATCATCCAATAAGGGTGTGCCTGTGTCTGTATGCGTTGATTTTTTAGGAAGCGATGTTTACAGCTCAGATAACCAGTTTACACAGGGTACAGGAAGGTTTGGAATAGGTCTTCTGGCAGATTTAGGTGGAAATGATAAATATTTATGCCAGGAATTTTCTCAGGGAACATGCGTATTTGGGGTAGGTGTATTAACGGATAATGACGGTGATGACTTTTATAGTGGTCTATCATCAAATCAAGGGGTTGGCTTCTTTGGGACGGGCATACTTAACGACCTTAGTGGTAACGATGTATATTTTAGCGGAATGCTTGCTCAGGGTGTAGGCTTTACAAAAGGGGTTGGTGCATTAATAGATTTTAATGGGAATGATTTTTACTTTGGTAGCGGAAAATATCCGGATTTTAGAGACCCGGGAAAATCTTTTCAGTCAATGTCGCAGGGAATCGGTATGGGCATCAGACCAGAAGCGACAATTGTCGGCGCATCAGGTGGAATCGGCATTTTAATTGACCAAAAGGGAGCCGACCAGTATTACGGGGATTATTTTTCACAGGGCAGCGGATATTATTTCTCTTTGGGATTTCTGTATGACAAAGAGGGAAATGACAAATACTACGCTGGTCGCTATGCACAGGGCGCCGGTATTCATTCTGCCATCGGGTTATTAGAAGATAAATCAGGAGACGATGTTTACGAATGCTATTTTGGCGTTTCACAGGGGTGTGGACATGATACCGGCATTGGGTTCCTAGTAGATAATGGTGGTAACGATAATTATCGCTGTGAAACCATTTCGCAGGGCGTGGGTCTGGAAAAGGGCATTGGGGTTTTAGCAGATTTTTACGGTAATGACGGCTATAGTGCAAATGGTGATAGCCAGGGATTTTCATATCCATCAAAAACCGAAGAAGTTATTGGCATTGGAATATTAATTGATAATCAGGGAAACAACGACACCTTTCGAAATATGCTAAAAGAAAATTTGCTATTATATAGGCCTAATGGTGGTCTCATATTAAATAAATAACAATAATTACCGCAGAGACGCAAAGAGCGCAAAGGAAATGATAAGTGAATTTACGATTTTGGATTCGCACTTTATTATTGAATGTGCGATTTAATTTCACATGCCAACTTAGTAAATGCGTCAATCGTAAATCATAAATCAATCTCTGAGTTCTCTGCGCTTTTGCTATGAGATAAACTTTTAAAAAATTATGCAGATAGGATTTATTGAACGTAAAGGACACGTCCTTACCAGATCTACTCTAAAATGCCTTAGTCAAGTAGCCTCAATTAATCCAACCCTTGGATGTATTCATCAATGCGCTTATTGCTATGCGAGGGGTTACTCGATGTATCCGGGCGACGGCAAGATATTTGTTTATGCAAATATGGTGGAAAAGTTAAAAAAGGAATTAGCAATGCGCCGAAAGCTGCCTGCCTATGTGTTTTTTAGTCCAACCTGCGATGTTTTACAGCCAATACCGCAGATACTAAATTTAACGTATGAGTTGATGCATATCTTACTTGAGTACGGTGTTGGTGTAAATCTGCTTACAAAGGGCAGAGTTCCTGTAAAATTTCTACAGTTGTTCCAAAGATATAAAGAATTAGTGCATGTTCAAATTGGTATCACTACATTGAATAAAGATATACAAAGAAATATAGAGCCTTATGCCTCAACGCCTCAGGAGAGGGTGCAGAATATCAAACGGTTATGTACTGCAGGTATTTTGCCTGAAGTAAAGTTAGACCCCTTGATTCCAGGCATAACTGATACTAAGGCAAATTTACTGGCTTTGTTTAAGATGCTTCAGGGATTTAGTGTAAATTCCGCAAGTATTAATTATCTGTTCCTGAGACCTCAGATAAAGAAAAATCTTTATAAGGCGCTTGACAAGACGTCTTTCCTGTCAAAAATCATGGGACATTATCAAAACGGCAAGTCTATTAATTTACTGGCAGGGCAATCGCAAGTACTTGCCCTGGATGTGCAATACAGGAAACAGGCTTACGAACAAATTTCACAGTGGGCAAGGGCTTTTGGAATTAATGCCTATGTGTGCGGCTGTAAAAATCCAGATATTACGGAAGAACCCTTGTGCGGCAATAACTGGGGTCAACACTTTGAAAAGACATCTGAACAGATGAAACTATTTGAAGATAATGTTTAACCGCATCCGGCAAATCCGCTTCATCAAAGCCTTTTCTAGTTCCGTCATAAAGTTAAAAGGGTATTTTATGATAGTCTTAAGTATTCCAATATCTGTTTAGCATTCTTTTCTTGTGCCATATTCATAGGGTCATTTCCTCCCTGCATACAAATCCAAATTACAATTGGTATGATAACCGTCTGAAGAATGTGGAATGTTTTTTGTACGGGTGTTATCATGTTTTTCCCAAGCTCTATTGCTCTTGATAATAGAAGCCCCGTAGCCGCCTATCATTAATATTATCAAAACCAGTTGAACAACCTTCCTGAGCCTCATTTTATGTGTTGACAAAGTCGGGTCTGTAATCCGATAAATTAGAATCCCCTTCGCCACACAAAACCCCATTACAGGGATATAAAGATACCTTTCTGCCATGATTTTACCTATAGGGATGATGTTCATTACAGGTAAAGCCATGATAAAGAACCACGCCATCCAGAAGGCAAATATATTTCTTGATTTGCATAGTTTGGCAAAGATGATGAAAATTGAGATTAAAAAGGCTATGGATAAAATGAACGACCCTTCTAACGGCGTTTTTACAAGAGGTACAACATAATCGGCATTAAGTTTTAAAGGGAAAAATGACAATCTGATATATGATGCCAGTATCTTAATCATGGTAAGGACGTTGACCCCAAAACCTCCGGGTTGGTAGTTAATCTTTAATGTGGGATTACTAAGTACAACAAATCGAATTATGAGGTAAAACAGGGTTATTGCAATATACCCTATATATATTCCCTTAAGTCTTTTTAATATACCCGACCATATCTTCTGGTCTGAAAATACAACAAATAGTAGCAAAATGGCTGGCAGGGTTATTGCCATTTCTTTTGAAAAAAGGGCGCACAAATATGCAATAAGGGAAATAGCATAGAAAAGTATAAATCGCTTTTGTTGTCCACTTTTCCCATAAAGAATCGTATCGGATTTTATAAAATAAATAAGAGAAACCATCAGGAAAGTTGCAGATAGAAGGTCTTCCCGATATCCAACGGCATTTATGGTTTCGACCAGAAGCGGGTGCGTAACAAAAAACAGAGTCGAAAAGAAAATGATCTTTTTATTTTGCAAAGTGGCGTTGATGAAAAGGTAAAAAAGCACCGTGTTTATTGTATGCAATATGACATTGGTGAGGTGAAATCCAAAGGGATTTGTATGCCAGATAGCGTAGTCAGTGAAGTATGAGATTGTAACAATAGGGCGATAGGACGCCTCTCCTGAAATAGTAAAATATTCCTTAGTAAAGATTTTTGAGAAGTACTTCCATTCACTTATAAAGCCATTCTCCCCGATAATCTTAAAATCACCACAATCAAATTTTCCGTAGATAGTGTTCAAATAAAGTAAAACGGAAAATAATGATATTAAGATTATAATAAACGCAGAAAGCTGTTTTTTTGTACAGATAGATATGTTTCCAATCACGTTAGTATAACCGGTGTTAATAATTTTCTTATCAGAAATCACTTGAACTTAATATAAAAGATACCAAAAGTATTTTATTATAAAGCATTTCATTACAAACATAATATTATTTTTCTATTGACAATTTTATAAAATTTAAATAACATCTTACATTATCTAACAATCATTATTATTTAAATTTAAAAATAAATATGGAAACCGTAGAAAAATTAACTAAAACACTTAGAAATCATGGTATGAAGATCACGCCTCAACGTTTGATGATCTTCAAGATTTTAGAGAATAACACCTCTCATCCATCTGCAGAACAAGTCTTTAAAAGGGTAAAAAAGATATATCCTACTGTATCATTTACTACTATTTACAAAACCTTAGAAACCTTAAGGGATCTTGGAGAGGTTCAGGAGCTTATTATTGACGAAGATCGTAAGCACTACGACCCTAACACGGACACTCATCATCACGTCATCTGTTCCAACTGCAAGAAGATACTCGATGTCTTTGAAGATTTCTCACAACATGTCAAACTGCCTGACACACTCAAAAAGGATTATACCGTCTCAGGATTCCAGATATCCTTCCACGGCATCTGTAAGGACTGCAATTAATAGTTTTGAGTTAAATTTTGCATTCTGCAAGAAATTTACTAAAACTGTTCGAACATCAGATAAACACCAAACAACAAGCACCAAATAACAAACAAATTCTAATTGGGCAAAATCCAAGGGAAAGAATTTTGACCATTGGAGATTGTTGTTTGGAATTTATTTGGGATTTGTGATTTTGTCTTTGTTTGTCAGGGCTATGCTTGTTTTGAGGCATTTATAAGTGCATTGAACAAGGCTAAATGGTGTTGTGAATCTATCATGCGTTCAGGATGCCATTGCACACCTAAAAGAAATTGGTAATCATTCAATTCAATAGCTTCTATAATACCATCGGCAGTATGCGCCGTGTCTGTTAAGCCCTTTCCCACCTTTTTAATTGCCTGATGATGCGTGCTGTTAGCTTCTATTCTGTCAGTCCCAACAATCTTATAAAGAAGTGTGTCTTTATTAACGGTCACGGAATGTGTATATTGCTTATTATTTGAATCTTTATGAATTATTGGTGTTTCAACTTCAGACGGGATGTCCTGTATCAACGACCCGCCTAATGCAACATTCACTAGCTGGGTACCATAACATATAGCCAGAATGGGCTTTTTCATCTTTATAGCTGTTTCTAATAAAGTAAAGTCAGAGACATCCTTATCGGGATGGACACATATGGTATTTTTATGTTTTTCTTCTCGGTAACGACGGGGTGGAACATCGTTTCCACCGGTAAGGAGTATACCATCTATTTTATCCAAAAGAAGTTTCACATCGGTTTTGTCTTTAATAATAGGCAATAACAATGGAATACCACCCGCTGCAATAATTGCTTCACTATAATCTCTATACAAAAAAGAGTATGGCTGTTTATCTTCCTCTTCGTAATCACAATTGATACCAATAATTGGTTTCATATTGTTACCTTCAACAAGAAACAAATCACATTACTCAAAAAGCCTTGCGGTCTGAAGTGTACATGTATGAGACGAGCCCATTCGTTTTTATTCAGATACAGGTAATATCCCAATTTGTCTCTAAACCACCACCACGAGAAACGTCCTACTTAAGAACTGTCGTATATTAGACTAAAAGGGAATTGTTCTAAATTGATTGCTTTTGCTGTCAAAACAATTGAATTATGTCTTTTTAAATTCTTGAGGTATGAATATATGAAGGTTTCAGATAGTCCAATATAGTTATGGGTGGTATGGTCAATTGTTGGTTTCACTATAAAAATACCTTTTCGCCGCAGAGATCGCAGATTACACAGACTTTCAAATTTTAAATTCGAAATCCTAAACAAATTCAAATTACCAAAATTCAAATGACATAAAAATTATTCAATTGCATCTTGAATTTTACATTTTTGTCATTTGATATTGTTTAGAGTTTAGAATTTTTATAGAATATACCTGCTCAAATCCTCGTCTTTTGCTATAGCTTGTAATTTATCCTCCACATATTTTGCATCTATAATGACATTTGCGCCATTCATATCAGGCGCATCAAATGAAGCGTCTTCCACAAGTTTTTCCATAACTGTGTGCAATCTTCGCGCGCCAATGTTCTGTGTGCGTTTGTTAACCTGCACAGCAATCTCCGCAATAGCTTCAATGGAATCATTTTCAAATCGCACCTTAATCCCCTCGGTTTCAAGAAGCGCCTTGTATTGTTTAATCAGGGCGTTTTTGGGTTCGGTCAGGATGCGTAAAAATTCCTCCTTTCCGAGAGCCTCTAATTCTACACGGATGGGAAATCGCCCTTGAAGCTCAGGAATCAAATCTGAGGGTTTGGATACGTGAAAAGCGCCTGCTGCAATAAAAAGGATGCGGTCAGTCTTAACCATTCCGTATCTTGTATTTACTGTGGTACCGTCCACAATCGGCAATAGATCTCTTTGCACGCCCTCCCGCGAAACGTCAGGACCGTGGGTGGACTCACGCCCTGCGATCTTATCAATTTCATCAATAAATATAATCCCGAACAATTCAGTTCTGCGAATCGCTTCCTGCATGACTTTTTCCTTGTCAATGAGCTTTTCAGCCTCTTCCTGCGTCAAAATCCTCTTTGCTTCAGCCACTGAGACTTTCCGCACATGTGCACGCGGAGGGATCACCTTTTCCAGCATATTATGGAAATCCATGCCTATTTCTTCAACTCCTGCCACAAAACCTTGTAGCACATAAGGTTTTTCCTGGATCGTAAGTTCAACTATGCGATTATTAAGTTCTCCGTCATTTAATTTTATTCGGAACTTCTCTCGTGTGCTTAAACGCTGTTCTTCGGCTTCCACATTGGTCGGTTCTGTGCTTTTTGGCACGGGTGGGAGTAATAAATCCAGGAGGCGTTCTTCGCCCATCTTCGCTGCCTTTTCTTGAACTCCTTGTATCATTTCGGCCTTGACCATGTTTACACCGATCTCTGTAATATCGCGTATCATGGATTCCACATCGCGTCCGTGATAACCAACTTCGGTATATTTTGACGCCTCAACCTTAAGAAAAGGTGCTTTGACGAGAGCCGCCATACGTCTCGCAATCTCTGTTTTACCAACGCCTGTAGGACCTATCATAATGATGTTCTTTGGCAGTACTTCTTCCCGAAGTTCATCGGAAAGCTGGTGTCTGCGCCATCGGTTTCTAATGGCAATAGCCACCGCTCGTTTGGCATTTTTTTGTCCAATAATGTATTTGTCAAGCTCTTCTACAATCTTACGAGGTGTCAATTCCTTCACTACTTGATTTCCTCCACCTTGATATTCTTATTAGTGTATACGCAAATGTCTGCCGCAATATTTAGGGCTTCTTCCACAATTTCCTTTGCATTCAAAGAGGTATGTTTCACTAACGCTCTTGCAGCCGCAATTGCATACGAACCACCAGAGCCGATACCAATAATGCCATCGTCCGGCTCAATAACATCGCCACCGCCAGAGATCAAAAAGGAATATTGTTTATCCACTACAACAAGCAGTGATTCCAACCTCCTCAGCACTTTATCCGTTCGCCACTCCTTGGCCAATTCATGAGCGCTGCGCAGGACATTTCCCTGATATTGTTCAAGTTTTGCATCAAATCTCTCCATAAGAGCAAAGGCGTCTGCCGATGAACCGGCAAAGCCTACAATAACCTTGTCATGGTATAGCCTTCTAATTTTTTTGGCGTCTTGTTTCACCACAGCGGAGTTCATGGTGACCTGTCCATCGCCGCCAATAGCGACATGACCATCCTTTCGAACTGCCAATATTGTTGTTGATGTTATGACTGGGTTCAAATTAGATTCCTTTTCAAATTATTTTAGAACTAATAATACCTAAAAAATGCATTTGGACGCTGATTTACGCAGATTTGCACTGATTTTTCAGATAGTTAGCCTCTGATGTTACATCACCTTTCAGGTGAATCTTAATAAAGTCTAAGTATCCGTTTTATCTGCGTTTATCAGCGTTCATCTGCATCCTATTGCAGAATTTAGGTAACATTATAATTCACAGGGGACTGAAATTCAGCGGTTTGCGTCTAATCCTCCAGTTTCTCACCCAGCCCACTGCTCACTCTAATTTTTACTTGTTAACAAATGTTATCAATTAGCATAAAAGTTATCAAGGGTTTTCTCATTCAATAAATAGACATTGCTTACAAAAATTAGAAGAGGATCAACAAAAGAGGAATTACCGATGAAGGATAGAAACTATTTAAGACAAGTTGAGATAATAGACCTGAGGTATTGAAGAAGGTTCACAAGTAAGGAACAGCCTTACCATGCAGAATACTTCCTCTTACGAATACTGTCTAAAAAACAGGGTTATCTTCTAAAATATTTATTTTTTCAACCACTGTGCGGCATCTTTTGCCCAGTAGGTAAGGATCATATCTGCACCGGCGCGTTTGATTGATGTTAAAATTTCCAGGGCAACACGCTTTTCGTCAATCCAGCCCTTTTCAGCCGCCGCCTTTACAATTGAAAATTCACCGCTGACGTTATATGCTGCCACAGGATAGTTGAATTTATCTTTTATCATGCGGATTATATCAAGGTATGCCAGCGCAGGTTTCACCATCACAATATCAGCCCCCTCTTCTATATCCAGCGATACCTCGCGCAGTGCTTCATTGGCATTGTGAGGGTCCATCTGGTATGAGGAGCGGTCTCCAAATCCTGGAGTAGACTCAGCGGCCTCACGGAATGGCCCATAGAAACCCGACGAATATTTAGCAGAGTATGCCATAATCGGGATATGTTCAAAGCCGTTTTCGTCAAGTCCATCACGAATTGCCCCCACTCGACCGTCCATCATATCACTGGGCGCTACAATATCAGCGCCAGCCTTCACATGGGAAACGGACTCTTTTACCAGGAGTTCCAGGGTCATATCATTATCCACATCAAAATGACCTGTCTTGTCGTCCCTTCTGACAAAACCGCAATGTCCGTGGCTGGTATATTCACACATGCAGACGTCCGTAATCATAAGGATATTTTTTGCTTCTTTTTTAATGGCAATAATTGCCTTTTGAATTATACCTTCCTCTGAGTAGGCATCGGAACCCATTTCATCCTTTTTATCAGGTATGCCAAAAAGAATAATCCCTGGGATTCCAAGCCCTTCCAAGATTTTTACCTCTTCAACCAGCTTATCAACGGACATTTGGTAGTTCCCCGGCATAGAGGGTATCGGCTGCTTAATGCCCTTTCCAGGACGAACAAAGAGGGGCATAATTAGATTGTCTACAGACAGATGTGTTTCTCTGACCAGTCTTCTCATATTTTCATTTTTACGTAATCGGCGTAGCCGTTGTTCTGGAAATCCCATAATATCTTCCCTTCCAAAATGTTTGAAGAATTATATTCAAGGCACGCTGATATATTACCACAAAAAACAGATTTTTACATATTTTTTTAACTGACTGACTTTGCATTTATTACGACAACAATTACTACCAAGTTTCATATTTTATTATTGAATGTGTCTCATTTTAGACGGGTATCTCAAGGAGAATTTTATCATAATTCACCAGTGGCGTTATCTTTTCTCTGCCCACTTTTGACTTTTTAAGCTCTATTAAACCAACTTCCGCGAGATACTGAACGTCATCAAATGTGTTTTTAATATCTCTTTCAAGGATCTTTGCAAGTGCATAAATTGAAGAGGGATGTTCCTTTTTTATAACTTTTAATATTCTTAATCGCTCTTCCGTAAGCACCTTTCTCATCACATCAAGGTTTGCAAACGAAATACCCTCGTGTTTTTTTACCTTTTCTCCCTTTTCGAGTTTATTCCATACTTCTTTGATTTCATTGAAAAGTTCTTTATCAGATTTTATAGCTATTTTTATATTTTTGACCTTCATAATTTGCCCTCCATAAATTGCTCAAGATCACTTTGGAAATCCTTCCAGAGTTTTTCTAATCCCTGAAATTTGTACGAATACTCTTTCCCCTTGTAATGTCTATGGTCTCCTTTCCCTTCTGCATTGTCATAACCAATTACTCTTTCGCCGTTAACAATGTACACAAATGAATATTTGAGACCATGAGGTTTGTTTTTGGTTTCAGGTACTTTCCATATCTTGATTTCTTGGAAAGAACCCTCAGTAAAATACCTCTTTTCGTAATAAATAAGTTCTGCCATCATGATGGTATTAGAATACCAAATATAGAGCTATTAATCAAGGCAATTAGTATTCAATGTTGCTTGTTGTAGAGAGTGCTAAGTGGAGAGGTGGCAGTGTGTAGTTTATGAAGCCCGACTAATATACACGCTAGGGGAGTTGAAGTTATCTGGTAAAAATGAAGAGATAGAACAGATTATCCAGGGACTTGTTAAACTTTGTTTGAAAAATAATGAATGAAATAAATTTAATTGGGCAAAATTGGAGGAAGAACTAAAAGTTATTTTATTAACTAAAGCATCTCCTTTAACCTTTTAATGCCATTCGAAAATTCTAACTGTTCTTCTTTAATTTAAAAAAGCATCCATTGAATTTGTTGCTTTGTCAGTTTTGAATATTCCAGTATCTCCTCTATAGAAGCGTTTTTTTTGTTCATACTATAAAACGTATTCTCCCCTAAAAGAGCATAAGACTGTAGTTCGCCGTTGACTACTTTGTATAAATCTATTGACAACCAACAAATAAAATTATAAAGTCCTGAAGAAGATAATATACATAAGTAAACTTTAAACCTGAGCAAAGTTGTTTTTCTATGGTTAAATTACAAGAAAAGCCCATTTCATTAAAACAAGGTTATTATTCTCCTTCCAAAATTATTGATATTTTTAAGGCAAAGGAGATAGGCAAGGAATGGTCTTTTATAGAATACAAACCAAGTGATACCTCAAAATTGACTCATTGTTATCATCGCTACCCTGCTAAATTTATTCCTCAATTGGTCGAAAAGCTCATGGACAAGTATCTTATCGGTATTAAAGTACCTCATGTAAATGACCTTTTTATGGGGAGTGGGACAATAATTGCTTGTGCAATAAGCAGAGGATATAGGGCATGAAGAAGGAGCATAGCAATGCGGCGTAAATTCCATTTATTGAATTCTCCAAAATATTTTTCAATTAGTGAAGATTATGGCTTGTTCGGAGTAAGTGAAAGAAACTTAAATCAGTTAGCAAATATTTGGAAAGAAGATATTGTTTTTTATTATACAGCGCATAAAGTTGGCTTAAGAACGTCAGGATTTATTCATGGACCTTTTGAGGTAATAAGCGAATTGTTCTATAACGATAAAGTCATATGGGCAGAAGATGAAAAACAATCAGGAAAGGATAAGTATCCATATAGAATAAAATTTGAATATTTAAAAGAACATACTTGTCTAAATCCGATACCGATACAAATATTTTGGGATTTGAAAGAAGAAGGGAAAATAAAAACAGTAATTGATAGTTCAGCACTAATTGATAAAGCAGTGATAACGTTATTAAATGAAGAAGGGATACTACTACTTCAGGCTCTATTACAAGCAAACCCTAAAAGCGAGGGATACACTAAAGAGTATAAGGGGCATAATTTTTCAGAAAAGGAAGTTGATTTATTAAAGTTTTCTGGAAATAGAGTAAAGGAATTTGTAATGGAAGCGTATTTAGAAGCTTATTTGTTGAGAAATCCTGAAATAATTCATAACCTTTCAGGGTTTGAAAATGGGTTAAATGAAAACTATACCTATGATATTCTAAATCAGGTTAGCACATATATTGCGGGAGGGGCAATTGATATAGTCTGTCTTTATAAAAAGAAGGTGTTGGATATGTGGTTGGCAATAAACGCCACCGTTTTTGAACTAAAAAAAGGAATTGTTGATCCGTTTTTTGTTGATCAATTAATAAGGTATATCGAATGGACGGGGCGTTTAATTCCAGGGGTAAAGCATAGGATGATAAAAAGGATTTTGGTTGGAAGAGATTTCGGTAATCAAACAGAAATGAAAAATGAATTAAAAAAGCACATAGAGGATGTTAAAGGTTTATATTCTATTAGCTGTTACACATATTCAGTAAGCAGAGACAATAAATTAGTGTTTAATTCATTGGAGGATTAGAAAATGTTGGATAGAGGAGTTGTAAAAGAATTTTTAGAGGAAGAATTTGAGGATGCAGTGATTAAAATTCCAAAAGGGATTTCAAGGAAATTTCTTGTTGAAACCTTTTGTCAATATATTGAAGATGATTATTACGAATGGCTTACAGATAATTTTAAATCATTTTTTAATCACAATCATCCAGATTGGAAATGGATTAGAGAAAAGATTAAATATTATTCGAAATGATGCACGGAGAATCCCTTTAGATGATGAATCCGTTGATTTTGTTTTTATAGACTCCCCATATTCAGATAATGTGAAATATTCAGACCATCCTGATTGCATAGGAAAAATTTCATGCGAAAAGGAAGAATTCTTTACAGAGTTGGAAAAGATTGCAAAAGAGATATATCGCATATTGAAGCCTGATAAAGTTATGGCTTGGCTTATTGGAGATCACTGGAGAAAGAGGTCTGGGTTTATTCCCGTGGGTATCAGGATGTACGAAAGACTCTGCAAATATTTTGAAACAGTTGATATTGTGTGTGTCACACGACGAAATCAAACATCTAATACTGGTTTATGGCATAAAAGGGCAAGGGAATTTAATTTTTATCTGAGAGGATTCAAATATCTCTTTATTATGCAGAAAACAAATCAGGGGCATTGTGAAACCACATTTAGTAGAAATTAGAGACTTTGAAACGCAAGGAAATGTTGTTATTGATATGGAAGGATCTTATCATCCTAAACACAAAAGGATTGGCGAACACATGTACGGGGCAACTATTCTAATTGATAATATTCCATATCACTTTGAAAAATATATCCCCACAGAAGAAGAACTAAAAAAATTCAAATTAGAAAACGAAGGCGATGTACATTACTCAAAAGGTAGTTTCCTATATCGTCTTATTCCATTTACGATATAGTAACGGTTAAGCTTACAATAAACCCAAGTCGCCCATTCCTATCGGTTGGCCATGAGCCCATGGATAATGGGCATTTTAGGGGTAGCTTTTTTATTATCCTAAAACAATTTTTTTGGAATTAAGCTACTTCTGCACCCTCCCATATCCCTTTGTCTTCCAATCCTTATCGTAAATCGTGATATGGTCATCCTTGATAATCACATGCTTTTTTACCTTTCCCTGCTTATTGTAAGCTTTCTCTTTGAGTGAAATGTTTTGTATGAGATGAAAAGGGAAAGGAAGGAATTGGTAAATGTAGATTTATGTCTTGCTCAAAACAATATTACTAATCTGCGCTATAAATAATTTCTCCTGTTTTTAATATTTCCTCCAAAAATCCGCTTTTGTCATTTTTTTCTTCCAGTAAAATAGGCTCTATCCTCGCGTCTATATTTCTTCTTAAACGAAATAGTTTTGATTCGGACATTAAAAAATCTTCATCTATACTACTTAGTACCACAGCAACATCAATATCACTGTCTTTTTTTGCAGAACCTTTAGCGTAAGACCCGTATAAAATAATCTTTTTTACACGAAAATTTTGCCTTACCAAATCGCTATATTGTTTTACTCGTTCGATAACTGTTTCTTTATCCATTGATATAACACCTCTGTTTTTTGAATAATCTCTTTACATCTTTCATAATTCAAAGTTTGCAGTAATTTTTCTTTGTGTGTTGGAT
>Ga0209212_1005245_pt1 | contig 15568 bp, 15 predicted proteins | sample RifGroC2_FD_183996 | JGI IMG/M metagenome (GOLD analysis project Ga0209212, IMG submission 183996) | Groundwater microbial communities from Rifle, Colorado, USA - Groundwater C2 (SPAdes) (version 2) | ecosystem: Environmental > Aquatic > Deep subsurface > Groundwater | place: Rifle, Colorado... | reverse complement strand
GCTGCGAATGCAGGTGCCTGCCACGCTCTTCATGAGCGGAAGATGGGTTGAGAAGAACGTCGAGCAGGCGAAATTCTTGGCGGCTCAACCGCAGTTCGAGATCGCGAACCACACCTATTTCCATCCCCACCTGCTCGAAAAACCGGACGACCGCATCATCCGCGAGTTCAAAAATTCCCAGGCCGAGATCAGGAAAGTAACCGGCAAGACGCCTTGTTACTTCAGACCGCCTTTTGGCGAGGTAGACGAACACGTGGCTGAGCTGGCGAAGAAGGCCGGGCTCGTGACGATCCAGTACGATATCGCTTCGGGCGATCCGGCCCCGGATTTATCGTCAAAGCGGATCGCGCGGATTCTCCTGCGCGATGCTCAGGGCGGGAGCATCATCGTGCTTCATATGAACCGCAATGGAAAGCATACGGCGGAATTCCTGCCGGAGGTTATAGACGGCTTGCGCAAGAAGGGTTTTACGCTCGTAACGGTTGGGGAGATGCTCAAAAAATAAAACAACAGCTCAGGTCAATTTACTATCCGCAGATGGCGCAGATGGCCGCAGATAAAAGCAAACCTGTATTGTTATTTTTTAATCTGCGTCCATCTGCGAAATCTGCGGGCAAAAGGTTTTTTCTCTCCAGGTGTGCTCATACTAGCAATAAAAAGGGGGCTCACCATTTGGCGAGCCCCCTTTGAAAGTCTTGTTGGCCTGTTATTTCCCTGCCAGAGTTTTCCGGAACGCATCGAGCCACATGATATGGCTCTTTTCCTCATTGATGATCTCGTCGACCATCTCTTTTTCCTTCACAATGGATCGCAGTTCAAAGAAGTAAAGCAGGGTCTCTTTTTCGAAGCCCAGCGCAAAGTTGACGGCGTCGGCCACGGTCTTCAAATGGTCCATGGACGGGAGCGACTTGCCCTTTCCCAGGAAGAACTGGGATTCCACAAAAGCACGCATATAATTGGAAACCTCTCCCCACTCCACCGCTTCCGTGCCGTTCTTGGCGATCAGGTTCTTCAGTTCGGTGAAGGTCTTTTCATGGACCTGTTCCTTTTTTGCCAGCGTGGTAAAGAGCTTGACCATGCCGTCGTCCTTCTTGAATTTTTCGCTGATAGAAGTATAGAACTGGTACCCGAGCTTTTCCGTCTGGATCGCCATCTCCATGATCTCGTTGATCGAATAATTGTTCATGCTCTCTCCCTTTTCCTGTAAAAGTGCCTTGTCTTGCCACAGACGAAGTATATAAAAATAATAGCGCGTAGGGGGAATGCTGTCAACTTGAAATTTCCGCGGCCCTTTTGGGCAAACGCCGCAAGTTCAATCATATTGACAAGCAAGCCCTGTTTTGATACAGTTGCGCGGTACACGGCAGTGGAAGGAATGCATCCAACGACTTGAAATACCCGCGCTTCAGGATGTCCACGTTCTTCACGGGTTCCGGCATCATTATCTTATCCAGCAGGAGGCAGCTATGGCGGGAAAGCTTGCAGTGGTCGTAGGCGGAGGACCGGCCCCGGGGATCAACGGCGTGATCAGCGCAGTAACGTTCGAGGCCTGGAAGCAGGGGTTGGACGTGATCGGGATCCGGGAGGGTTTCAAGTGGCTCTCGAAGGGCGACTCCTCGCACATCCTCGAGCTCCATCCTGAGGACATATCGCGCATCCACACGCGCGGCGGGTCCATCATCGGGACGTCACGTGAGAATCCGACCAAGAGCCCCGAGAAGATGGCCAACGTCATCAAGGCCCTCACCTCCCTGGGTGTCAAGTACCTGGTGACCATCGGCGGCGACGATACTGCTTATACCTCGACCCGTGTGGAACAGGAGGCCGCGGGAAAGATCGCGGTGTGCCACGTGCCGAAGACGATCGACAACGATCTGCCGCTTCCGCACGGAGTTCCGACCTTCGGGTTCGAGACCGCGCGCCAGCTCGGCGCGCAGCTCGTCGAGAACCTCATGGAGGACGCGCAGACCGCGTGGCGCTGGTATTTCGTGATCGCCATGGGCCGCTCCGCCGGACACCTTGCGCTCGGCATGGGTATGGGCGCCGGCGCTACGCTCACGCTCATCCCCGAGGAACTGGGGAACAAGATCTCGTTCAAGAAGGTGATCGCCATCCTGACCGGCGCCATCATCAAGCGGCTTGCCCTTGGCAGGGGGCACGGTGTGGCCGTGATCGCCGAAGGTGTCGCCATCCGCCTCGATCCCGAGGAACTGACGATCCTGAGGGACGTGCCGCTCGATGAGCACGGCAACATTCGCCTCGCCGAGTTCCCGCTGGGCGATATCCTGAAGCACCGGGTCGCCACGGAGCTCGATGCGCTGGGCGTCAAGACAACGATCATTGCCAAGGACATCGGGTATGAGCTCCGGTGCAGTCCTCCCATCTCCTACGACCGGGAGTACACCCGCTATCTGGGTTTCAGCGCGGTGCAGTTCCTGGTGGGCGGCGGGACCGGCGCCATGATCATGCTGAAGGACGGCAAATGCATCCCGATCAAGTTCGCCGATCTCATAGACCCCAAGACGAAAAAGACGCGGATCCGCACCGTGGACATCGATTCCGACGATTATCATATGGCGCGGCGCTATATGATCCGGCTTGAGAAGGAAGACCTGGCAGGGGAGGAGCTCGCAAAGCTTGCGAAGCTTACGAACCTGGGTCCCGAGGAATTCAAAAATCGGTTTTCCGTGGCTATTGATTAGGGAACGACCGGGGGAATGATGCCTGGCTGGAACGGTGAGCCTCCGAAAGGGGTGCTCGCCGTTTTTTGTTTACAGGGGGATCCGTTTTTCGCGTGCGGTGTTCCTGATGACAATAAGCGCGGCGTGCAGACGCTGCAGCTTCATGTTGCGTACCCGCAGGCCATCGGGATCGTTGGGCAGCAGTTTTTCATTGCGCGTTAAGGTCATGGCCTTGTTGATCGTTTCATAGAGTTCCTTCAGCATGTCCTTGTCGAATTTTTTCAGGAACAGCGGGTTTACCGAGACGAAGGCTTCTGCCACGTCCACCGCAACCGCTTTCATGCTCTTGCCTCTGAATCCGACTTCAGCCATAATTCCCGTCACCCCTTGTGGAAGGATTTGATCGTCTGTTCGAGCAGTTCCTGTTTTTTCAAAATACCCACAAAGTGTTTTTCAATCTGCTCGCCGCAGGCGCCGCTCTTTTTGGCCTCGTCCCGGAGCGTCTGAACAGCGCTGAACAGGTCGCGTGCCTGGTCCTGGATCAGGATATGCTCGCTCCGGGTATGTTCGCAGAGACGGCTGATCGACGTGACGATCTCCTTGAGCATGGGGTCGTCCGTTTCCCGGAGCCGCAAACACGTGGCGTTCTCGCCCTCCGCCATCTGGTCGAGCGCGCGCCGGATGCGGGCCACGGGGCCGACGAACTTATGTGAGTAAATGGTGCCGACCATGCCGATGAAGATCAGCAAGGTAATCAGGGAGATGGGCAGAAAGAGCGGCAGTTGCAGGATCTCGGCAAGTTTCTGGAACACGCGCAGCAGCAGGGTGTAGGCAACGAGGATAAAAATGAGGAAGACGATGAAACGGTACTGCGGACCAGCCGCGCTGATGTACCCTTTTCCCCTGCCCAGGATTATCCTTTTTGCGGTTTTTGTCATAGCATATGGCCGGTGATGTGGTGCGTTCTTATCTGTGTGAGCGCGCTGTAATGCTCCTCTGATGGTAAAAATAGTATACTGTCAAAATTAAGGTGGGTCAAGGCCATAATTTGCCTTGCAGATGCACCATCCCTGTGGTAGATTTTTCCCATGTCTCTTAAAGACCACAGCAATCGGACCATCGACTATTTACGGATATCGGTCACCGACCGGTGCAATCTTTCCTGTGCGTATTGTAAACCGAGATCCCAGGTGAAGATGACGCCGCACCAGGAAATCCTTCGCTATGAGGAAATGCTGAGGATCGTGAGGATCGCTGTTCCGCTGGGGATCTCCCACATTCGTATCACCGGTGGTGAGCCGCTGGTCCGTCGCGGGGTGCTCGGGTTCATTGCGAAGCTGCGGGAAGTGGAAGGCATCGAGGACATCAGTCTCACCACGAACGGTGTGCTGCTGGGGGAAATGTGTCAGGGTTTGCGTGATGCCGGGATCTCCCGGCTCAATATCAGCCTGGATTCGCTGAAACCGGAGCGCTTCAGGGAGATCACGGGCAGCGATGCCTGGGACCTTGTGTGGCAGGGTATCGCCAGGGTTGAAGAAGCCGGATTTTCTCCGATCAAGATAAACATGGTCCCGGTCAAAGGGGTGAATGACGATGAGATCGCCGATTTCGCGCGGATGACGCTCGACCGTCGCCTCCACGTCCGGTTCATTGAGTTCATGCCGATCGGCGCCAATGACAGATGGCATACTGAAGCCTGCGTGACCTCCGACCGTGTCCGCGACATCATCGAACGTGAGTTCGGCCCGCTGGTCCCGTTCATGGCAAAAGGTTCGGCAGGCCCATCCGATAATTACCAGATCCCGGGTGGGCGCGGCGTGATCGGGTTCATCAGCCCCATCAGCAAGCACTTCTGCGCCTCCTGCCGCCGTCTCCGTCTTACCGCTGATGGCAGGATCAGGCCCTGCCTGCTGTCCGACACGGAGATCGACATCAAGTCGCCCATGCGGGGCGGCTGCAGCGACGAGGAGCTCGAGCGCCTGCTCAGGTTCTCTCTCGAGATCAAACCGGAACGTCATTATGTAAGCGAGAATCCGGCGGCATGCAGCCAGCGGATCATGTCGCGCATCGGCGGATAAAAGCATGAAACCACAGAGAGCACAGAGGAGTGCCCTGTGTGCTCAGTGGTTAATTTTTGACACTACGATCAGGGGAAGACTGACGCATGAAAGAACTGACCCACTTTGATCACGATGGCGCGGCGCGCATGGTTGACGTCTCCGGCAAGGCTGATACGCTGCGTGAGGCGGTGGCCGCCGGCCGCGTGACCATGATGCCTGAAACGCTCAGGCTCATCCTGGACCGCAAGGTTTCGAAGGGCGATGTTTTCGGCGTTGCCCGCATCGCCGGCATCATGGCGGCTAAAAAGACAGCCGAGATCATCCCTTTGTGCCATCCCGTTGCCCTTTCGTCCGTTGAGGTCGCTTTCGAGCCCGATGCGGCGGGGTCATTTGTTGACATCGTTGCAACAGCCAGGACCACAGGCCGGACTGGCGTCGAAATGGAAGCGCTGACCGCAGTGTCCGCTTCCGGTCTCGCGATCTACGATATGTGCAAGGCCGTGGACCGGGCCATGACGATCACCGACATCCGTCTTATGAAGAAAACCGGCGGAAAAAGCGGCACCTTCGAGCGGTAGAAATATTCCTGCCAAGCAAGCCTATCGCAGTTAACCCGTACTGATATGCCCCCACCCAAACGCATAAAAATAAAATAACTTAATTAAATCAAATAATTGTGTAATTAGCACTCTGCTTGACAGAGTGCTAATGGCGTGTTATATTTCTATTGCCTGGAGGCGAGTGAAGAAGAATTACACTTCCAGGGGTATTTGCCAAGCCAGGAAAGGAGGGAGCTATATGAAAAGCCTGATGAGGTTGGAGCCGTTCCGGCTGATGAGGAAAGTTGATCCTTTTGAAGAGCTTCGCGAAATGCAGCTTGATATGGACAGGATTTTCGATCGATTCCTTGGCAGGGACATTACTTCGTCGGCAGAGAGGCGTGAGTATACGTGGATGCCCCGGGTAGAGAATTTCACCAAGGACAATAATCTGGTATTCAGGTGTGAGCTTCCGGGGATCGATCCCAAAGATCTGGAAGTAACGGTGACTGACCGGGGACTTACAATTAAAGGCGAACGAAAAACGGAAAAAGGAACAAAGGACGAGGATTATCTCTATCGTGAGATCGCCTATGGTTCCTTTGAGCGGCATTTCGAGCTTCCCGAGGGGGTTAAAACCGACCAGATGAAGGCCAAGTTCACAAACGGGATCCTTGAGGTAACAGTTCCCGCGCCTGCGGTTGCGAAAGCACGAAAGATCGAGATCGAAGCTAAGGCCGAAGAAGAGAAGGACATAAAGAAGATCGCGGCATAAAGGGGTGCCCTCTTAGTCTTTAGCCTGGAGAATCATAGCCGTGAGGTGGGAGGAGCGATGTTGTCCGGATGACCATCCTGCGCTTTTTATTACACATACAGGATGGTTTTTTTCTGTCCCTTTGCCTGGAGCAGCTAATCAGGCGGGTTGTTGTCAGGGCGGGGGCAGGACTGCAGGAAAATAACCGCTTGACACGAAATAAGGCATATGTTAAATTGTTAGCACTCTCTTGTGGCGAGTGCTAACAGGGGGGAGGCTGGAAATAAGTGAAGTTCTGAAGGTTGTTATATGGACCTGGATGAAAGAAATAAAAAAGTTCTGCAGGCTGTAATAGACAGCTATATTTCAACCGGCGCTCCGATCGGTTCGAACGTTCTTTGTAAACGCTATAACTTCGGCATCAGTCCTGCAACCATGCGCAACATCATGGCGGACCTGGAGGAGATGGGGTTCCTGAGCCATCCGCATACGTCTGCAGGCAGGATCCCGACGGACCAGGGGTATCGGTATTACATTGACGGTCTCATCAGCACGTCAAATGATGTCGATGAGATCGACGGCCAGATCAGGCAGGCGCCAGCGCTGAGCGGAAGTGATGTGAAGGAACTGATGGCGGAGGCGAGCCAGTTCCTTGCCACGCTCTCGCATTGCGCCGGAGTGGTCGTCGCGCCGAACGAGCCCGAGGGGCAGTACAAACATATCGAATTTGTCCGGCTTCGGGGCAGGGACGTTCTGATCATCTTTGTGACCACATCGGGCATCGTACAGAACAAGCTCATCGAACTGGACGAACGGATCTCACAGCATGACCTGAACTATTTCAGCTCCTATCTCGATGAAGAGCTGGAACTGCGGTCCCTGCCCGAGGTCCGGAGACGGCTGGTCGAGCAGATGCAGGAGCAGAAGCAGGTGTTCACCGGCCTCATGGAGGAAACCTACCGGGCGAGCCAGGAGGTCCAGGGGCGGGACGGGGAGCACGTATTTATCGGCGGCGCGTCCCAGATGCTGGAAAGCCCCGAGTTTGCCAATGTCGAAAAAATGCGCGCCTTGTTCAAGGCCTTTGAAGATAAATATAAGCTGCTCAAGCTCCTCGACCGGAGCGTGATGGCGGAAGGCATAAAGGTCTTTATCGGGTCGGAAAATCCCTATTTTGAAGTGCAGGGGTGCAGCATGGTGGTGAGCAATTACCGGGTGGGCGCGAATGTTGTCGGCACGCTCGGCGTGATCGGGCCCACGCGGATGCAGTACAAACAGGTTATTCACGTGGTGGATTATACGGCAAAGCTTTTGTCGAGGTTGCTGGGGGAACGTCTGCAGAAAGGCTTGGATCGATGAAGAAACACAGGGAAGAGACCCGCAGGGAGGATGGAGAAATGACGGCTCCCGAGGGACAGGGCGAAGGTGAAGGCGTTGTGCTGCCGTCATCGCACGACGCGGAAAAGCTCATGCAGGAGCTTATGCAGGGGCTTGCGCAAAAGACACAGGAAGCAGCGGAAGCGAATGAAAAATATCTGAGAACCTATGCGGATTTTGACAATTACCGCAAACGCATGCAGCGCGACCTGGCTGATTTTCGGCTCTACGCGAACGAACAGCTTGCGCAGGAGCTGCTGCCCGTCATCGACCATCTGGGGCTGGCGCTCAAGCATGCCGGGGTGGCGGAGGAGAACGTTCAGGGATTGCAGCAGGGAGTGGAACTCGTCTACAAGCAGTTGCGGGATGTGCTTGAAAAGTTCGGCATCAAGTCCTTCGAGTCGCAGGGCGAGCCCTTCGATCCTGCGAAGCATGACGCCATAATGCAGGTGGAACGGGCTGACGTGCCGGCGAATCTGGTGGTACAGGTGCTGAATGAGGGCTATCTGTATCACGACAAGGTGTTGCGGCATGCCAAGGTGGGTGTGTCCAAGAGACCGACGGAAGAAACGCAGGAGCTTGTGCCCGAGGGGCAACCGTTGTCCGAGTAGCCGTCAGAGAAGAGAAAAAATACAAGGTATGAGCGTGGAGATGCAGCGGGGCGCAAAGAACCTCCGTCCATCTCCCAACATTTTGAGGAGGTTGTCATGGCAAAAGTAATAGGAATCGATCTGGGAACTACCAATTCGTGCGTTGCGATCATGGAAGGCGGCGAGCCGGTCGTGATCCCGAACTCCGAGGGGAGCAGGACCACCCCGTCCGTAGTGGCTATCACCGAAAGCGGTGAGCGGCTGGTGGGACAGATCGCCAAGCGGCAGGCGATCACGAATCCCGAAAGCACTATTTTCTCGATCAAGCGGCTCATCGGCAGAAAATTCGATTCCGTCGAAGTCCAGGAAGCGATGAAACATCTGCCCTACAAGATCGTGAAGGCGGCCAACGGCGATGCGCATGTGCAGGTCCGCGGCACCGTTTACAGCCCGGCCGAGATTTCGGCAATGATCCTTTCGAAAATGAGACAGACGGCCGAGGATTATCTGGGAGAGAAGGTAACTGACGCGGTGGTCACCGTGCCGGCCTACTTCAACGACTCTCAGCGCCAGGCCACAAAAGACGCGGGCAAGATCGCCGGTCTGAACGTGCTCCGGATCATCAATGAGCCGACGGCGGCAGCGCTTGCCTACGGTCTTGATAAGAAAAAGGACGAGACCATCGCGGTCTATGACCTGGGCGGCGGCACCTTCGACATCTCCATCCTGGAGCTCGGTGAAGGGGTGTTCGAAGTAAAGTCCACCAACGGCGACACCTTCCTGGGCGGCGATGATTTCGATGAGAAGGTCATCAACTGGATCGCTGATTCGTTCATGAAGGACCAGGGTATCGATCTCCGCAAGGACAAAATGGCCCTCCAGCGGCTCAAGGAAGCGGCGGAGAAGGCCAAGATCGAGCTTTCCTCGGTGGCAGAGACCGAGATCAACCTGCCCTTCATCACAGCAGATGCCAGCGGGCCCAAGCACCTGCTGTATAAGCTTCCCCGTTCCAAGTTCGAGCAGCTGGTGGACGATCTGGGGACGAAGAGCATCGAACCGTGCAAAAAGGCGCTTGCCGACGGAGGCAAGAGCGTGGACCAGATCCACGAAGCGGTCCTCGTTGGCGGCATGACGCGCATGCCCCGGGTGATCGCCATCGTAAAGGAATTCTTCAAGAAAGAACCGCATCGCGGCGTGAACCCCGATGAGGTCGTCGCGATCGGCGCCGGTATCCAGGGCGCTGTGCTGACCGGACAGGTCAAGGATGTGCTGCTCCTTGACGTGACGCCGTTGTCCCTGGGCATCGAGACCCTGGGCGGCGTGGCCACCAGGCTCATCGAGCGGAACACGACCATCCCGACCAAGAAGAGCCAGGTCTTTTCCACGGCGTCCGACAACCAGACCGCGGTTTCCATCCACGTGGTCCAGGGCGAACGCGAAATGGCAGGGGACAACAAGACCCTGGGCCGCTTCGAGCTCGTCGGCATCCCGCCGGCGCCCCGCGGCGTCCCTCAGGTCGAGGTGACCTTCGACATCGATGCCAACGGCATCGTTCACGTGATGGCCAAGGACCTCGGCACGGGCAAGGAACAGTCCATCAAGATCACGGCATCGAGCGGCATGAGCAAAGACGACATAGAGCGGGCGGTCAAGGAAGCCGAAGCTTCCGCCGCCGATGATAAGAAGAAACGGGAGGTCGCCGAAGTGAGGAACGAGGCCGACACCCTTATTTATTCCGTCGAGAAATCACTGACGGATTACGGCTCCAAGCTCAGTGACAAGGAGCGCGCGGAGATACAGGCGGCAGTCGAGCATACGAAGACCGCCAAGGACGGCCAGGACATCGATGCCATCAAGAAGGCCATCGCGGTCCTCTCCAAGGCTTCAGGAGATCTCTACGCCAAGACGACCGCGGCGCAGGGGCAGGCCGGAGCGGGCGCTGCCGGAGCCCCGGGCGGAGACGGCAAACCCGAGGAAAAAGTGGTGGAAGCCGAGTTCGAAGAAGTGGACAAAGACAAGAAATAAGTGTGACGGACAGGTTGATGGAGGATAGCGGACGCCGGGCGGGTGAACAGGTTTTCCCGGATCGTTCGCTATCCTCTTTTTTAATGACATAACTAAAGGACATTATGGCCAGGGACTTTTACGAACTGTTCGGCGTACACCGTAATGCAACGGATGCCGAGATCAAACGCGCTTACCGACGGCTGGCGCATCAGTACCATCCTGACAAGAACCCGGGCGACAAACAATCCGAGGATACCTTCAAAGAGGTCAGTGCGGCCTATGAGGTCTTGTCCGATCCCCAGAAACGGGCCTACTATGATCAGTACGGCGTCGCACCTGGCACGCAGGGCGCCGGGCCGGGCGGCTTCGGCGCCGGCATGGGCATGGGCGACATCTTCGGAGACATTTTTGGAGAATTCTTCGGCGGCGGGCGCACTGGATCGCGGGCAACGGCCGGAGACGATCTTCGGTACAACCTCCGGATCAGTTTTGAAGATGCGGCCTTCGGCACATCAACCAAGATCCGGGTCCCGCGCTGGGAACGCTGCCCGGACTGCGAGGGGACCGGTGCGAAAACCGGCACGAAACCGGTAACCTGCACGGTTTGCCAGGGCGCAGGCCAGATCCGCAGCCAGCAGGGGTTTTTCAGCATCAGCCGCACCTGTTCGCGCTGCGGCGGCGAGGGCACCATGATCACGGACCCCTGCCCGACATGCAAAGGCCGGAAACGGACCGAGCGCGAGCGCATGCTCCAGATCAAGATCCCGGCAGGCGTGGAGACCGGCAATACGATACGGTTGACCGGAGAGGGAGAGCTCGGCGCCCATGGGGGCCCCCCGGGCGATCTGTATGTCTCTCTTACGGTGGAGGAGCATCCGATTTTCAAGCGGGAAGGGCAGGACATCATCTGCGACGTGCCGGTGAGCTTTGTGCAGGCTGCGCTGGGAGCCGAGATCGAAGTGCCCACGCTGACCGGCGCCACCAAGATCAAGATCGCGGCGGGCACCCAGCCCGGTCACGTTATCCGTCTCCGCGGGAAGGGGTTTCCCCATCTGCGCGGCTCCGGCACGGGCGAACAGCTTTGCAGGATCGCGGTCGAGGTCCCATCGAAACTAACGTCGAAACAAAAAGAACTGCTGCAGGAATTCGAGCGGCTGAGCGTCGACAATACCCACCCCATCGCCAAAGGGTTCTTTGACAAAGTGAAGGAAGTCTTCGGAGATAAGGAAAAAAAATAGGTATGAGAATCCAAACAGGAAAAAAATACGGGCGGCGCATGACAATGCGTCGCCCTTTTTGCGTTTTTGGGGGCAGGTTGCCTCCATAGAAAGAAAAAAGTCGAGAAGCCGTCCTTGTGATTCCCTCCGCCGGTCATTCTGAGCGTCAGCGAAGAATCCCGCAGTTAGCAGCTACCCCTAAAAGCCAGATTGCCGCGTCGCCCAGCTTCTCGCAATGACGTCAGCGAGTGAGGCCATCAAGAATGTTTTCACCTAAAAAAGAGAAGACCCCACCAGCCGAGGCCAGACGGTGAAGTGTGCTATACTAATAACAGGCGGGATTGATCCGGGATCGTAACTATCCGGTATGAACAACGCCGATTTGAAAATCGGCAAGGAACGCGAAACCTTCAAGACGGCTTGGCGATCTCAGTGGAAAGACAAAAAGGAGGAGTTCATGGATGCTCTTGAATTGGCGATGAAAATGGAGACCGATGCAATATCGTTCTACACAGAGGCGGCGAAGAAAACCCGTTACCCTGCGGGCAAAAAGATGTTCCAGACAATTACCGAGGACGAAAAGCGCCATCGGGAAATGATCTCCCAGGTCATCAAGGGGCTTGGCCTGACCCATAAAGAGGTGAGCCCTCTGAACAACGTAAAAACCGTGTTCGCTGCATTAAAAGATGAAATGATGCAGAAGGTCGAAGCCACCACCGATGAGCTTGAAGCATTCAAGATAGCCATGAAGATGGAGCGGGAGGGAAAAGCGTTCTACGAAAAAACGCTTGCCCAGGTAAAAACGGAAAAAGAAAAAGCCCTGTTTGAACGGCTGATCCGGGAGGAGCAGCAGCACTACGATATTTTCTCAAATACCTATCAATTCCTCTCCGACACCGGCAACTGGTTCATGTGGGAAGAACGGGGCATTGTCGAGGGAGGCTGATACTGCTGGAGATGCTGTAGACTGGAGAAGGAGGCGAATATGGTTACCACTGCTGGATTAAAAGATAAGATCGGGGAGATGTATCCCGAGATCAAGGAGCACCATCTTTCCATGACTGTTGATTTTGATGTGTCCAAGAGCGCATTCATGGTGACGTTTAAGCGGGAGGGAGAGGAGTTGAAGACCCTCATCGAAAAAAAGGACGCCGAAGATTGCATGAACAATATCAAGTGCGTCTATCTTGGGGTGCAGGTTGCCCAGTTCATCAAGAACTTTGAAGAGCGTCTGGCCTTCAAAAAGAACAAGGCCGCTTAAACGGGCAGTTCACGGGAGCGATCGATTAAGAAGCAGAAAGAGACCGGGGTATGGTCTCTTTTTTTGTCGATTCACGATCCGTTACTCCCTTGCTCTTCTCCGAAGCATCTACTATAATCTTGACATGAAACCGAACGATCCCGGATTGTTAAGAAATATTATTGCTCTTGCCGTGTTCTTTTCCTTCATCCTGTCCAGCTGCAGTTACGTGGGATTTTATACCCGCAAAGCGCACTGGCTGAAGACCTTCGACACGTTTCCCACCATGGCGGTCCTGAACAGGGTTGCGCCTGAGGATTCGCTGGTCCTCACCGGTCCGCTCATCAAACCCCGCGAGCGGCAGGAGTCGCTGCTGCTCATCGCCACCAGCAGTCAGTATCGACAGGATGAAAAAGTGGCTGTGGTGCAGTTGAAAGATACCACCGACCATTATATGGCTTTTCTCCCCAAGGGAGAGTATACGCTGTATATCTTTGCCGATCTGAACCGTGACGGCGATTTTGAACGCAATGAGCTGGTAGGACGTTCCTCTGCGAATGTAAGTCTGGAACGCTCAAAGGACGGGACGATAGTCGCGGGGCCGTCTCTGGGGCTGGATTTTAAAAAACCGGGCAGGACCGATTTCCGCGTTGCTGTCAGAGTACGGCCCGCCAGCTATCTTTATGCTTCGCTCGACGATGAGTTCTTTGACCCGCGGTTCGGCACCGAAGGCCTCTATAACCCAACCGCCTTGATCGCCCATATCCAGGGATTCTTCTTCGGTCTCGAGGAATATGACAGCAGCAAGATCCCCGTGCTGTTCGTGCATGGTATATCCGGAACGCCCCGTGACTGGAAATTCATGGTCGAGGGCCTTGACCGGAGCCGGTTCCAGCCGTTCTTTTTTTATTATCCCTCGGGACTGCCGCTGGACAAGCTCGGCTCCCTGCTCGCACAGGTCATCGAGAACCTCGGTGGATACTCGAAAAAAAGCAGGCGCAAAATCGTACTGGCGGCCCACAGCATGGGAGGGCTTGTTGCTCTGTCAGCGATCGACAAGCTCGGTGAGAACGGGGCGTCCTCCTCTCTGGCCCTGTACGCATCGTTCTCCACACCCTATGGCGGCGTTGATTCCGCACGGACAGGCGTTGAGAAGGCCCCGCTGGTGATCCCGGCATGGCGCGACATCGCATCGGAAAGCGATTTCCTCGGATACCTGAGCCAGAGGCCATTCCCCAGAAAGCTGCCGTTCCATCTTTTCTTCACCTATCAGGACCAGGCAAGGTTAAAGCTGGGGGAAAGCGGAGACGGCGTGGTCGCCCTCAAGAGTCAGCTTCTTCCTTCCCTGCAATCCGCTGCGACGAGGATCTACGGGTTCAATGAGACCCATGAGGGGCTGCTGACGAGCGAACCGGCGAGGAAGGAATTCAACCGGCTGCTGGAAGGTATTGCGCCAGGGCGGGAACAATAATAAAGAGCCCGGGAGGAGTTCTCCACGGGCTCACCTGTCTATTCTGACCGTCAAGGGTGGGATCAGCAGGAGCTTTTGCACTTGCAGGTTGTCGCCATTTTCCGGGTAACCTTTTTGATCGTCATGGAGGCACCTCCTTTCGTCAATATACCTACGCTGCGCTAACAATTAACTACCAAGCACGAAAAAAAAATTCAAAAAACCCAAAACGATTAAGGTCTTTCCTATACTCCCCCGCCGTGTCGTGTTCCTGCGTTTTCTCGCTTTTGTGATTGATGCTTTCCCATTCAGCTCTTTTCATCCAGTATACCATAGAGTCTGCACCGGTACAGATCTTTTCCGCGGGGACCGTTGATGAGTTCGGCACGATAGCGGCATCCGCCCCGGCAGGCTTCCCGGTACTCACAGCTGCAGGCGAGTTCTGCCAGGCGGACCGGAACGATCCTGCTCCAGCATGCGGCGAGGCCCTCAGCCACGTTGCCGACGCCGCGGTCGCCGTAAAAGCTGCATTTGGCCGCCGTGCCGTCCGCCATGACTGCCATCAGATGCAGGCCGCAGCCATACCCCGGGTCCGAGGAGTGCAGTCCGTCGCCATACCCATACCCCAGGTACTTCCCTCCGAGCTCGGGGCTTACCTGCAGGCCGGCATTGCTCTCCAGCCGGCCGGTGATACAGGGTACGTCCACGGTCCAGTCCTTGATCCCCATGGACCTGAACATCGTGTCCAGGGCGTCAAAGTCTCCGAGGTTGCCGGTATGGATCATGGTCGCAATGGACACATCGAACCCCGCATCCAGGGCAAGTTTGACCGTCTGCATCGAACGCTCGAAGGTTCCCGGGCCCCGAACTGCGTCATGAGCTTTCTCGAGCCCATCGATGCTGACCTGGATCTCATCGACCTTCAGTGAGCGAAGCCGGTCCTTTTTAAACTGCACGCCATTGGTGAACAGGACCTTGCGCAGCATGAAATCGGGAAGCATATTGTTGATCTCGTCAAAACCCGAATGAAGAACAGGTTCTCCGCCGGTGATCATAACGCGGAGCCCCTGCATCTGTTCAAACTCGGTCAGCACCCTGTGGACCAGCTGAACAGGCAGCTCGTTTGCTCGGCGGTCTCCGAGATAACAGTGACGGCAGCGAAGATCGCAGGCATTGGTGATCTGCAGCTCGAGATAGCGCAAGGAAGGGATCGGGGCCGGTACGATGGGCGGGCGATGCTGCTGGACATGTTCCGTCGTGAGGAGGCCCTCGTCGATACAATAGTCGATGAAGGCCCCGTCACGGCTAGTGCATCCGTCCTCGCCGGCGCAGTTCTGCAGGAAGAGGAACGAATCCTGATCCAGCTCATGCAGCTCATCCTTCGCGATCTGGTAGACAGACGGGGTCTCCAGCCATTTAATGACTGCCCGTTTGGAAAGATAGCACCTCATGCATGTTATTATACCACTGCGGCTTCAGGAGTGTCCGTCCCTAAAAAAAATAGCATTTGACGGAGAAGCTTGTTATACTTTGTTATGACTATGGGTCCAAAACCTGATCTGACGCAGGCTGTCTGCTTAAGACTGTGTTCCTACTACAAACCCGGCAGGGATGAGGAGCTTGCATGTCAAGGATATCTTGTCCTGGAGCGGCTCC